>Ga0334894_1000313_pt1 | contig 64835 bp, 57 predicted proteins | sample GraSluR3_MG_6_FD_207225 | JGI IMG/M metagenome (GOLD analysis project Ga0334894, IMG submission 207225) | Sludge microbial communities from methane-producing bioreactor in Wageningen University, Netherlands - Granular Sludge_12_05 R3 | ecosystem: Engineered > Bioreactor > Anaerobic >...
CTCGACTTGCATGTGTTAGGCCTGCCGCTAGCGTTCATCCTGAGCCAGGATCAAACTCTTCGTTGTAGTTATGTCTGTCTCTTGAGTATCTCTCGCGCGGCGCGCCCTCCGGCTCCGCCGCCCTCCCATTGGATGTTGACTAGTTTAGTAATCTATTTCCTTACTTTCTTCTTGGTGCCAATGTGTCAAAGAACCTCTATCTCTCGCCGCCCCGTGGCGGCCAAAATATGCCTCTCATAATTCAAACCCCGGCTCCGACGAACCGGGCTGCAAAGGTAATCATTCTTTTCGCCCCGGCAAGCGTTTTTGAAAAAAAAATTATTTTTTTTTAAATCGCTACAAACCCCTCTATCTCTACATCTCCTGCCGGTAAAAACTCACAAAGAACTCTCTCAAAGCGGGTGCAAAGATAACGCAATTGATTCCATTTTTCCAAATAGAAATGGGTGTTTTTTTTAAATAATTTCAATCAAATCCTGTAGGTTGTTGATTAACTGACTCTTTTCGTTTAAAAAAAATCAATAAAAATTAACTTGTGTCCTTTGCTAGTATGCAAACAGAAATGCGCTACGAGGCATATACATATATTAAGGTATACTATACACGATATTAAGATATATGAACTGAACCTTGCGTAAAAGAATCAGTCGAATGAAAAGGGGATTATAACTCTAAAAGAATAAGAACTTATAAAAGGGAAAGATGAGGTATTCATGTAGTTTAAGAATTAAACACACTGCTGGGGTATATACAGAGGCCAATCTTTTCCTATATTTGCATCATACATAATTATTATAAAAGATGCGGAACGTAGTTATAATCCCCACCTATAACGAGAAAAGTAATATAGAACCAATGGTTCGAAAGGTGCTATCCATTGAAGGCGATTACCATCTCCTTATAATTGATGATGGTTCGCCCGATGGTACAGCAAGTATTGTGAAAGAGTTACAAGAGGAGTACCAGGGTACGCTTCATCTTATTGAAAGGGAGGGTAAACTTGGTTTGGGTACAGCATATATAGCTGGTTTTAAATGGGCTATTAGCAATGGGTATGAATTTATATTTGAGATGGATGCCGATTTCTCACATAACCCAGATGACCTTAACCGATTGCTTGATGCTTGTGAGAAGGGTGCTGATGTAGCCATAGGCTCGAGATATATTAAAGGGGTAAATGTAGTGAACTGGCCCATGAAGCGGGTTCTTATGTCGTATTTTGCATCTATGTACGTAAGGATGGTTACTGGGATGAAGATTATGGACACTACCGCGGGCTTTAAATGCTACAGGGCTAAAGTGCTAAAATCGTTCGAGCTCGATAAGATTCGCTTTAAGGGATACGCCTTCCAAATAGAGATGAAATTTACTGCCTGGAAAATGGGATACAATATTGTAGAGGTTCCCATTGTGTTTACTGAACGGAGAGAAGGTGTGTCGAAAATGAGTGGTGGAATATTCAACGAGGCTTTCTGGGGAGTTCTTAGTATGAAGTTTAAAAGTTTTGGCAAGAAATACAAAGCTGCATCATAAACTGATTTAAAAATAGGGCGTAAACCAAAACCAGAAACTATGAGCACAATTGCCATACAAAACGCCACAATTATTAATGAGGGGAAACACACTTTAGGCAGTGTAATTATTACTAATGGTTATATAGAACGGATTATTACCAATAGCGACACGCCCATTGACGCGGAAAGGATAATTGATGGAAGCGGTAAGTTCCTTCTGCCTGGGGTGATTGACGATCAGGTCCATTTCCGCGAGCCCGGCATAACGCACAAAGGAAACATTTATACCGAATCGAAAGCAGCCATAGCTGGAGGGGTTACCTCATTTATGGAGATGCCTAACACAAATCCACAGACCACAACCATTGACGCCCTTGAAAAGAAGCACCTTATAGCAAGGGAGACATCGCTTGCGAACTACTCATTCTATTTAGGCGCTACCAACGATAATATTGATGAGATCCTAAAAATAAATCCGCGTAGTGTTTGTGGGCTAAAAGTATTTATGGGATCATCAACAGGTAATATGCTAGTTGATAACCCAAGCTCGCTAGAGCAAATATTTAAAGCATCGCCTGTGCTGATTGCAACCCACTGCGAGGACGAACAGACTATTGTTCGTAATACCAATGAGTACAGCCAGAAATATGGTAGCAAAATCCCATTTAGCTGCCACCCACTTATCCGTAGTGCCGAGGCGTGCTATTTAAGCAGCTCGCTGGCCGTGAGCATGGCCAAAAAGTTTGATACAAGGCTGCATCTGCTTCACCTTTCAACTGCAAAGGAGATGGAATTACTCTCCAACGCCTTGCCTTTATCTGAAAAGAAAATAACCGGCGAGGTATGCGTACATCACCTATGGTTCAACGATAAGGATTACGATAAACTGGGTTGGCGCATCAAGTGGAATCCTGCGGTTAAAACTTCAATTGACCAAAAGGCGCTGCAGGAGGCTCTGCGCAACAACTTGCTTGATGTTGTAGCCACCGACCACGCTCCCCATACCCTTGCTGAGAAAAGCAAGCTCTACAAAAACTGCCCATCGGGTGGCCCACTGGTTCAACACTCGCTAGTAGCGATGCTTGAGATGGTATCGAAAGGGATTTTCACCCTTGAAATGGTGGTTGACAAGATGTGCCACTCCCCTGCTGAACTATTTCGTATCGAGAAGCGTGGGTTTATTCGCGAAGGATACTTTGCCGACCTTGTGCTGGTTGACCCAAACTCGAAATGGAAGGTTACACCCGAGAATATCCTTTACAAATGCCGCTGGTCGCCTTTAGAGGGCGAAATTTTTGGTGCTGAGGTAACCCACACGCTGGTGAATGGTAGGGTGGTGTACGATAATGGTGTATTTGACGAATCTGTAAAGGGAAGCGCTCTGGAGTTCTACCAACAATAGTACCGAGTCATCGTCTTCTTTACCGAACAAACTCTACCCTAAAACGTTGTACCCAACAACGTAAGGCATTTCTTAACTTCATTTCACAGACTAGATGAATGGATTAAAACTCCTAATAGCGCCCTTAATCCTATCCATACTATTAATGGGTTGCTCAGAGAACCCCAGCAGGCGAAACGAGAAATCGATCTACTTTAACTTTGCAGATACGGTGCGGTTAGACTCGATGAACCAAAGCTACGGCAACGAGCAAAAGGTTTTACGATTCGCCATATCGGCCATATCGTCGCCACGGGAAACCTTTGACTACTACCACCAAATGTTCAGGTATATTGAGGAGCAGCTGGGACAACGAGTTATCATGATTCAGCGTAAAACCTACCAAGAGGTAAACGACCTAATGAAGGAGAATAAAGCCGATATTGCCATTGTTTGCTCTGGAAACTACGTATACGGAATAGCCGATTCGGCTTTTAAACTCCTTGTGGTACCTGAATGGAAAGGAAAAAGTTACTATAATACCTATATCATTGCCCATAAAAATTCGGGAATAGAATCATTTGAAGACCTAAAAGGAAAACGATTCGCCTTTACCGATCCCCTTTCGGCTTCAGGAAAGCTATACCCATCAAAAAAAGTTAGAGACCGGGAGCTCTCGCCTGTGGATTTTTTCGAAGGCACAGTTTACACCTATGCCCATGACAACTCCATTCAGCTGGTGGCCAAACAGATGGTGGATGGCGCCTCGGTAAACAGCTTGGTTTTTGACTACCTAGCCGCCTCATCGCCGGGGAGAGTTAAGGACATAATCATTATTGAAACCTCTCCCCCACAGGCTATGCCTCCTGTGGTTGTCTCAAACCAACTACCTGCCGATTTAGAGAATAGGCTTATTGAAATCTTTTTAAATATGCACAACGATACTGGAAGTAAGTTGGTTTTAGAGAAGCTTATGGTTGACCGATACGTAAAACAAAACGACTCCATTTACAACAGCGTTAGGGTATTAGCAGGTGTTAATGCAAAGTAATTAAGCGTAGTTCAATGAAACGAGTTCAGCTACCTCTGTTCTGGAAGTTTAGCATAGCCATAGCGGCAACCGTGCTGCTGTTTGGGTCGCTGAACCTTCTGTTTATTCGCAATCAGGTATACCGAACCTTCGAGAACCAAATTGAGAAGCACGGCATTAGCATTGCCAAGGGGATTGCCGAGCGTGCTGTTGAACCGATACTCTACGACGACCTGTCGGCCCTAAGCAAGCTGGTTGCCCAAACCAAATCGGTGAACACCGATGTTAGGTACATCTTTATTACCAATCACAACCATCAGATTATTGCACATACATTCCTAGAGCATATCCCCCGAAATATTCTTGATGTAAATACTATTCCTTTGGGTGAAGATATCAGTGTGCAAGTCCTTAAGGATCCCAAGGACAAAAATTGTGTTGTTAGGGATATTGCCATCCCAATACTTGGTCACCAAATTGGCGTTGTGAGGGTAGGAATGTGCGAACGCGAATTTCAGAATGAGATACGAGGAATAGCCAAGCTATTCCTGAGCATGGTGATGATATTCTTGCTACTGGGCATTGTTGCCGCTTTTCTGCTTTCGTACATCATTACAAGTCCGGTAAAAGCCATTAGCACCTATGCTTCGCAGGTCGATTTTGAAACATTTACCCACGATAAAACATCATCTATCCCGCTTAATAGAAAACTTTCGGTACGGCTAAAAAATCTTTTCGACCTAACTGACGAGATAGATGTGCTGGGTACAACTTTTAACGAAATGATTGCGCGCCTGCAGAGCGCCTACCGCGAGCTCAAATCGACCCAGGAGTCGTTGTCGCAAACCGAAAAAATGGCCTCGGTGGGCACATTAACCGCTGGATTGGCCCACGAAATTAACAACCCGCTGGCCGGAATTAGGAACTGTATTCGACGTATTGAGGATAAGCCCGATAACCTAAAGCAGAACAAGGAGTACATTGCAATGATGTCCGATGCCCTGCAAAAAATTGAAAGAGTGGTTGAAGGCATGCTTAACTTCTCGCGCAAGCAGGAGTTGGCATTTACTACCGTTGAGATAAACCGGCTAGTTAACAACACCATATCGTTAGTAAAATACCAGCTGGAGAAATCCAGAATCGATTTACAGCTAGTAGGTTTTGAGGACGCTATCACCCTAAATGCCAGCCCAAATCATCTGGAGCAAGTATTCCTAAACATTATGCTAAACAGTATTGATGCAATTTGCGAGAAAAACGAGAACGATCGGAACCTAATGGGAAAAATCACTGTTCGCATCTCCGAAAATACAAACACAGTCACCATTGAATTTACCGACAATGGTATTGGTGTGCCTCACGATAAAGTTGCCGCCATTTTCGATCCATTCTTTACCAATAAAAAGATAAAGCAGGGAACAGGCCTTGGTCTGGCTGTAAGCTACAACATTATCAGCAGTCACAATGGCCATATCACCGGGTGGAATGTGCCAACGGGAGGGTTCACCATAGCCATTACATTACCAAAAACCGAGTAGGATTATGCTAAAAATATTTGTTGTTGACGACGAAAGGATAGTAAGGGTAACCACTGCCGACGATTTACGCGATGCAGGTTATGCAGTGCGCGAGTTTGCCTCTGGGCAAGCAGCCATACAGTACCTAAGCGATACCGACGAGGAAGTTGACCTTATTATCACCGACCTTAAAATGCCACATATGGATGGGCTAGAATTCCTTGCCAAGGCAAAACAACTACGCCCCAATACCTTTGTGCTGCTTATGACCGCCTTTGCAACGGTTGATACTGCTGTGCAGGCCATGAAGCTGGGAGCCTACGATTACATATCGAAACCCTTTAACATAGAGGAGTTACTACTTAGCATTGAGCGAATTAAAGAGGTGAAAGAGGTAAAGGATGAGAATAGACAGCTAAGAACACAGGTACAGAAAAAGTTCGACACTAAAAACTTTGTTGGCAACAGCGAAGAAACACGTAAAGTTTTCGAACTTGTTGAGATAATAGCCAATAAGGATACCACCGTTCTTATTACTGGCGAAACCGGAACAGGGAAAGAAATGCTTACCAATATCATCCACTTCAACAGCAACAGGAGCAAAAAACCACTGGTAAAGGTGAGCTGTGCCATTCTCTCGCGTGAGATATTTGAGAGCGAACTCTTTGGCCATGAGAAGGGCGCTTTCACAGGCGCCGAGAAACAGAAAATTGGCCGCTTTGAGCTGGCCAACTCCGGCACGTTATACCTTGATGATATTGATGATATGCCCTTCGACCTGCAGGTAAAGCTACTGCGTGCACTGGAGGAGGGAGAAATTGAACGCGTTGGCGGAACCGAAACCATAAAGATTGATGTACGGGTAATTGCCTCAACCAAAAAGGATCTCAAACAGATGGTGGCTGAGGGCAAGTTCCGCGAGGATCTGTTCTACAGACTCAACGTTTTCCCCATAAGCCTCCCTCCTCTCCGTGAGCGCCCCAACGACATTGAGCTACTGTCCAGATATTTTGTGGAAGAGTTCTCGCAGGGAGTAAAAATGGATATTCATCCCGAGGCCATGGAGCTAATAAAACGTCATCCGTTCTCAGGAAATGTTCGGGAGCTGAAAAACCTTATGGAAAGGCTAGTTCTTCTGGCCAGCAATGGCCTAATCGATAAAAACATTTTACCCATAGATGTTCGTTTCCCAGGCAAGCAACACACCTGTTTTTACTTCGATAATAAACCGCTCGACGAAATCATGCGGGAGGTAGAGACCAACGCCATTACCGATGCCCTCCTACGCTCAGGAGGCAACAAGGCCAAGGCCGCTCAAATTTTACAAGTTCCAGCATCAACCCTCAAGTCGAGGATAGAGAAGCTAAGCATTAAAACCCCATAAATCGACGAAATCTCGTCGATATAGTCGATATTTCGTCGATTTTTCGTGATTTACAAGCCCCGTGTTTTTAGCAAAACACGGGGCTTACTTGTTGTTTACCAGCCACTTTAAACAATACACCTAAGCCACTTAAAACAAGTTGGCTTGCAAATTGCTTTATGTAGAACAGTTCTAAATAACTGAGAGATTACAAATAATAATAACTTAAATAGTAGAGCAATGAAACGTTTAATTGGAATTGTAGCTGTTGGGCTGGTGCTAGCATTAAACACCAGCATTTTGGCCCAAACCCACTACGAGGTAAAATCGCACAACGTTGTTATAGAAGGGACATCGAACCTGCACGATTGGACTGCAGACGTGGAAAACCTTAAAGGCAATTTTAGGATAAAGGTTGAGGACAATAAGATTGTAGAAATCGAAAACCTTACGGTAAAGGTAGACGCCAACTCACTTAAAGGATCGAGGGGAAATATGATGAACTCGAAAATATACGAAGCCCTCAACTCCAAAAAGCATCCAGAGATTTCGTTCGAGCTTAGAAAAGTAAACTCCATCTCGGAAAACCCAGAAAGTTTCAGGTTAAACACAACTGGTGTACTCCAAGTATCGGGAGTAAGCAAACCTGTTAACCTCAACGCTACCGGTAAATTACTTCCAAGTGGAGAGATAGAGTTTGCTGGCTCAACAAAAATTAAGATGAGCGACTTTAGCGTAAAGCCACCAACTGCAATGTTTGGTGCGCTAACCACAGGCGACGAAGTTAACCTTAAGTACACCGTTGTGGTAAAGCCAAACCTGCTATCCGACAAGTAAACTAACTAAATCAAAAATAAATTAAACAAGCAAATAAGATGAAAATCACAATCAGAAGCACTGCACTTTTTGTTGCATTGACAATTTCCGCACTACCCATTTTTTCGCAAAGCGAAAAGGTAAGCTTTATGAGGCCTGCCGACCAGCGTGGTGTTAACGTATTTGAAACACCAAAGGGTGATACAACCGAGTTTAAAGGGCTTCACGTAAGAATTGGGGGTAGCTTTACCCAGCAATTCCAGATGCTTAGCCACACCAACGAGGCCACAGCCAATGACGTTGCCTTTGGTGCTGGTACTGTGAACCTCAACGCGCTGTATCCACTCAGCCCTGGTTTCAACCTGGCAACAGCAAACCTTAGATTCGACGTTCAGCTTGAGGATGGTATCCGCGTGGTGCTGGAGAACTACATGTCGTCGCGCCACCACCCCGAGTTTTGGGTAAAAGGTGGGTACGTGCAGGTTGATAAGCTGCCTATGTTTGGTAACCCCGACTGGTTTGCAAACCATGTAACCGCCAAGGTTGGTCACTTTGGATTAAACTACGGCGATCAGCAGTTCCGCAGGAGCGACAACGGTAACACCATTTACAACCCATTTGTGGGCAACTACATCATGGATGCCTTTGCCACCGAAATTGCTGGTGAGGTGTACATTTATCCGGTGGAGAATTTCTTTGTAATGGCTGGTCTATCAAGCGGTATTATTAATGGCGATGTTAAAGATTATGGTGAGCAAAAGAAGAGCCCATCGATCCTAGCCAAGGTGGGATACGATAGCCAAATAAACGACGACCTTCGGTTTAGGCTTTCGGCCAGCCTTTACAGCAATCCTGGCACAACCCGCAATACGCTGTATGCAGGCGACCGTACCGGATCGCGCTACTACCTAGTAGCCGAGCCTGAGTACTACCGTAACTTCCGTGCTGGAGGTGCTGTGGCTGCCACCAATGCTACCGACAGGTTCACCTCAGGACGATTGAGCCCAGAGTTCACCAACAAGGTTACTTCGGTAATGGTTAACCCATTTATAAAGTTCAAAGGCCTTGAATTTTTTGGAACCTACGAGATGTCGCAAGGAATACAGGCAGGGGAAACCGAGAATCGTAAGTTTTCGCAGCTAGCTGGCGAGGTAGTTTACCGCTTCATGCCTCGCGAACAGGTATTTGTAGGAGGTAGATACAATGTAGTTACAGGAACCCTACCCGGAGCCACCGACGATATTTCGGTTGATCGTATTCAGCTATCGCTGGGTTGGTACACCACTAAAAACCTATTGGTTAAGTTGGAGTACGTAAATCAGAATTACAACGACTTTGCTGCTACCGATTACAGGCACGGGCTTAACTTCAACGGCGTTATGGTTGAAGCAGCCATTAGTTTCTAATTCGAATTCTCCTGCCCCGAATATATTCCGGGGCAGGAAATTCCTTTAAAGACCAACCACTATGCTTACAAATCTTGCAATGATAATTATGCTTCCAGCGCTCATGGGCACCAATGCAATGAGCTTTTACTCCTACACCATTCAGGAGCAAAGCTGGATTTCCATTGCAGGGTCGAGCAACGTGAATACCTTTGAGTGTTTCTCCAGCAGTAACTTTACCCGAGGAAACATCTTGGTAAACACAAGCGAATCGGGCAATGCCATCGCCTTTTCCGAGGCTCAAATGGCGATTGAAATTGAGTCGTTCGACTGTAAAAACCCTATGCTAAACAAGGATATGTACAAAGCGTTGGGAGCTAAAGAGAATCCGAATATTCTTATTGAACTGCTCGATGCCGAGTTTATGCAAAGCAGCACGCAGAATCCTCACTCTGGCGATCTGCATGTTTCAATATCCATAACCATAAATGGTAAATGCCAAATATTTACCCTACCCATTAAATGGGTTAGAGTAAGTGGCACCAACTTCAGGTTCGTTGGTTCGCATGATATCAATATGACCGACTTCGATATCACACCGCCATCACCAGCATTTGGGCTTATTAAAGTTAACGAATGGATTACCATAAATTTTAACCTTATGGTACAAACCAATGCGCCAGTATACGCCCACGAGGTGGAACGCTTAACTTCGCTTTAAAGCAATAAACCTAAGATTAGGATTGGTACACCGCCCGTAGCGTACTTCGGGTTTTTTGTTGCAGAAACACCTTTTTGCCCCTAAGCATCCGCTCAATAACCTCCTGTGAATAGTGACGAACCGTAAGTAGCTCGAGGCCTTTGTTGTACTTCACCTCAAACGAGCTATTTAGCTCCCTAATTGCGCCTGGCAAAAAATGATCTTCATTATCGACACAAATAGAAAAACTTATGGCCGAGCTTTGCACCAGGTTGGCCTTAACCCTGTTCCTATACAACACGGCAAAAATTCTGCTTAGGCAGTCCTCTATCACAAACGAAAAATCGCGAGGGGTTAGCGATATCAACACCTGATTTGTTTTTACTATACGTATGGGTGGATAGCCAATTCGCTCCTCGGTTTGGTATACCTTAGTACCTGCTGCCACAGGATTAGCAAACGATTTTACGTAAAGAGGAATTTGCTTATTTTGAAGTGGCTTTATGGTTTTGGGATGGATTATTTGCGCTCCGCAGTAAGCCAACTCAATGGCCTCCTTGAACGAAACCTCGTCGAGCTTTATGGCATCGGGGAATACTCTTGGATCTGCATTTAGCACACCCTCTACATCCTTCCAAATGGTTACGCTTTGAGCATCGAGCAGGTTGGCCAGCAGCGCAGCGGTATAGTCGGATCCCTCACGCCCTAGGGTAGTGGTATGCCCATCGGCGGTTCCACCAATAAAACCTTGGGTTACATATATGGATTTGCCATTAAACTGGAATTGCTTACTGCTTAGCTCCTCCGATTTTATAAAATCGACGTTACCCTCTCTAAAATTTGCGTCGGTAAAAAGCACAGTCCTAATATCAACCCACTTGGTACTAATGCTTGTGGCATTGAGGTATGCTGATATAATTTTGGTTGAAATAAGCTCCCCGTACGAAACTATTTGATCGTAATTGAAGCTGTACCCTCCTGTGGGTTGAGTCTTTAGGTAACTCTCAAGCGACTTAAATTCGTCCTCAATTTCACTTATCCCCTTTGGCCAGCGAGATTGTAATAGCTCATTGGCAATTGCCAGATGGTACTCCTTTATCGAGGCCAAATCGTCCCATACCCTATGGTCACCAGCAATATACTTAGCCAGCAATTGCTCAAGGGCATTGGTTGTTTTGCCCATAGCGGAAACCACCACAACCAAATTGCCTGGATGAGACCGAACAATTTCAGCCAAATTTTTTACCCCCTGCGCATCCTTAACCGATGCTCCGCCAAACTTAAAAACATTAAGCATTGAAAATTATTTTGTGTAACAACAAATCGGATGATGAGACCAAAAGTAGTAATAATTGCCCCACATGACAATGCACATCTAAAAAACTTGCCAAAACAATTTGCCCCTCTACATCATTCGCAAACGTTTTAAAACAGGAAAAAATGTTTTTTATATCGAATATTTATGCGTAAAATTGCTACTCCAAACAATAACAATTCCATCACATAAATCGATTTACCAATGGAAGGCTACACGATCAAAACGCTAACACAGTTTATCATTGAGCGTCAAGCCGAATTTCCCTATGCTACAGGGGAGTTTACCCGCCTGCTATACCATATGGGCATTGCCGCAAAGGTGGTGAACAAGAAGGTGAACAAGGCCGGGCTGGTTGATATTCTAGGGCTAGCCGGCGATGTAAACGTTCAGGGCGAAGATCAAAAGAAGCTGGATGTGTTTGCTAACTGGCGTTTTATCCAATCGCTAAAATCATCGGGCGAGTGTTGTGGTGTTGCTTCCGAGGAGAACCAGGAGATCATCACCTTTGATGATGACCTTTCGCTTGATGGAAACTACATTGTGAGTATGGATCCGCTGGATGGCTCATCGAATATTGATGTGAATGTATCCATAGGCACCATCTTCAGTATCTACAGGCGAATAAGCCCAAGGGGCACAAAGGCAGTGCTAGAAGACTTTTTACAACCCGGATCGAAGCAGGTTTGCGCCGGATACATAATTTACGGATCGTCAACCATGCTGGTATATACCACTGGGCACGGGGTTTATGGTTTTACCCTAGACCCCTCGATTGGCGAGTTCTGCCTTTCGCATTACGATATTAAAACACCTGAGGATGGCCCCTTCTACTCCATTAACGAGGGCAACTACGCCAAGATGCCCAGGGGCATTCAGCAATACATCAAGTATTGTCAGGTAGAAGATAAAAGCACGGGTCGCCCCTACTCGGCAAGGTACATCGGATCGCTAGTTTCCGATTTCCATAGAAATTTACTTAAGGGCGGGGTTTTCCTTTACCCCGAAACCGCTGCTGCACCAAACGGCAAGTTGCGGCTTATATACGAGTGCAATCCCATTGCGTTCCTAGCGGAAAGTGCTGGAGGAAAGGCAAGCACTGGCAGCGAACGAATATTGGATATTAAACCCACTTCATTACACCAAAGGGTTCCATTTATTGTGGGATCGAAAAATATGGTGGAAAAGGTGGAAGAGAAGCTTATTGAGTACCCCAGCAATGGGCATTAATACTACGTTTTATTCCTAAACTTGAGAAGAAGCGCATTGTGAGAAATCCAATGCGCTTCTGTTTTTACTCTAGCCTAACAACATTAGCAATTACAAAATATCGTCAATTCTAATGCTTTTGATAAACTCTAGGCTTTTCTCCATCTCTTTATACATCACCACATCCTCCTCAACAAAACCAACTTGCTTTCGGTAATCGGCCATAACCTTCTCAAGCTTTGGTGATGTTCTGGCTGGGCGGCGGAACTCGAGCGCTTGCGCTGCGTTGAGTAGCTCTATGGCAAGAATCCGCTCCACGTTATCGACCACCCTAAGCAGCTTGGTTGCTGCATTGGCTCCCATACTTACATGATCCTCCTGCCCGTTCGACGAAACGATGCTATCGACTGAAGCGGGTGTGCAAAGCTGCTTATTCTGACTTACCATGGCAGCAGAGGCGTACTGTGGTATCATCATCCCTGAGTTTAGCCCTGGGTTGGCCACAAGGAATTCGGGCAAGCCACGTAGGCCAAATATTAGCTGCGCCACCCTACGCTCCGAGATATTGCCCAGCTCGGCAAGGGCTATGGCTGCAAAATCGAGACTAAGAGCCAAGGGTTGTCCATGAAAGTTTCCACCCGATAGCACCAAGTCCTCGTCGGGCCAGATGGTGGGGTTATCGGTAACCGAATTAATTTCGGTTAGTACAAGCTGAGCCACGTAGGCAATGGAATCCTTTGATGCGCCATGCACCTGGGGCATACAGCGGAACGAGTAGGGATCTTGTACGTGTTTCTTAGGACGCGAAATTAGTTCGCTACCCTCAAGGATACTGCGAATATTAGCGGCTGTGTCAATTTGCCCTTTATGAGGTCTTACATTATGCAGGTTTGGGTGGAATGGTTCAATACGCCCATCGAATGCCTCAAGCGAAATTGCTCCTATCACATCGGATAGTTTCAAAATACGGAATGCTCTGAGCAGTCCATACACCGCATGCGAACTCATAAACTGAGTGCCGTTAAGTAGCGCAAGCCCCTCCTTCGATTTTAGCTCGATGGGTTCCCAGCCAAACTCCTTAAGCACATCGGATGCATTGCGTTTATCCCCTTTGTAACGTACCTCGCCCTCGCCAATAAGCGGAAGGAATAGGTTTGAGAGCGGCGCCAAATCGCCAGATGCTCCCAGCGACCCACGATCGTACACTATGGGCAGAATATCGTTGTTGTAAAAATCGGCAATGCGCTGCACGGTAACTAGCTGAACGCCCGAATGGCCTAACGAAAGGGCGTGTGCCTTAAGCACAAGCATAAGCCTCACTATTTCGGGAGCAACCTCGTCGCCTGTGCTGCAAGCATGCGACATCACCAGGTTTTTCTGCAGCTGCGATAGCTCATCGCGTGAGATATTCTTGTTGCATAAAGACCCGAAGCCTGTGGTAATACCATAGATGGGAGCATCGTGATTCTCCATCTTCTTGTCGAGATACTCACGACAATGGTTTATCAAGCCCTGAGCTTCGCCAGAAATTTCTAGCGTGTATCCACCCTTTACCAACTCGTCGAGAAGTTCATAGGTTAAGGGTTTGGGAGATATTGAATGAACTTTAGCCATAATAATATTTGATTTTCAACTATTGCTTTTGGTACTAGAGGTAGCTTTGTATTTCGTTAACCTTAACTGTTTCCTGATCTCCAGTGGTCATATTCTTAATGGAGACTTCGCCATTCTGCATTTCTGCCTCGCCTACAATCACCACGTACTGTATGTTTTTCTTGTTGGCGTAATCGAACTGCTTCTTCATCTTGGCGGCATCGGGATATAGCTCTGCAGATATACCAGCAAAGCGCAAGCGCTGCATTATAGGTAGGCAGAAAGCAGCCTCCTTATCGCCAAAGTTGGCGAACATAACCTGCGAGCTGGCCAGCAAGCTCTCGGGGAAGAGGTTTAGGTGCTGCATCACATCGTAAATGCGGTCGGCACCAAACGATACGCCCACGCCCGAAACATTCTTAAGACCGAAAATTCCTGTTAGGTCGTCGTAACGCCCCCCACCGCAGATGCTACCCATCTCCATATCGTTGGCTTTCACCTCGAAAATGGCACCAGTGTAGTAGTTAAGCCCACGCGCTAGCGATAGATCGAGTTCTACAGTGGTACTTAGGTTTTCAATTGCCTCCAGATTCCCGAATATGGTTCTCATCTCATCAATCCCTTGTAAACCAACTTCGGAGGTGGCAAGCGATTTCGAGAGGATTTCCAGCTTCTCGGCATTGGTTCCCTGCAGCTGAATTATGGGCTGCAGCTGTTCAATGGCCGTCTGCGAAACGCCTTTCTGGGCCAGCTCAGTGTTCACGGCCTCTATGCCAATCTTATCTATCTTATCGATGGCAACAGTAATGTCAATAAGCCTTTCGGTTTCGCCAACCACCTCTGCCATTCCGCTTAGTATTTTGCGGTTGTTGATTTTAACTGTTGTACTTACTCCCAGCTTGTGGAAAACCTCATCGATAATAAGCACCAGCTCCACCTCGTTGAGCAGCGAGTTGGATCCAATTACATCCACATCGCACTGGTAGAATTCGCGGTAGCGGCCTTTCTGCGGCCTGTCGGCACGCCACACGGGTTGAATTTGGTATCGTTTAAATGGGAATGTAATATCGTTTTGGTACTGTACCACAAATCGAGCAAACGGAACAGTTAGGTCGTAGCGCAATCCCTTTTCACAAATTTTGGTGGATAGGGCATTGGCATTCTCTGCCGACACGTCGGTGGGTTGAACCCCCTTGGTGAAATCGCCCGAGTTAAGAATTTTGAAGAGCAGCTTATCGCCCTCATCGCCATACTTACCCAGCAAGGTAGATAGGTTCTCCATTGCGGGTGTTTCGATTGGCTGGTAGCCATAGGTGCGAAAAACCGATTTAATGGTGTCGAAAATATGGTTACGCTTTGCCATCTCGACAGGCGAAAAATCGCGAGTTCCCTTGGGTATTGATGGTTTATTTGAAGCCATTTAGCAGATTTTTTGTAATTGCCTGCAAAGATAGAAAATATTGACTGATTGTTGAATGAGTTTAGATATTGTAGAGCAGGAAAGGTGTACGATTATAATTTGGGTTGGGATTTGGAGTCGAAAGCTTGCCCTAAGCTCGTCGAAGGGGCGGAAAGCTTGCCCTGAGCTCGTCGAAGGGTCGGAAAGTCGAAAGTTGAATGTCGGAAAGTTGAATGTCGAAAGTCGGAGAGTCGGAAAATTGGTGGGGTGGAATTTGGAAAGGAACTATCCACTTAGGAAATGGGTAATTGCCTAGTTAAGCTAACGGCGGCCGGGAGCCTGCAAGAATAGATGGATATTGGCACAGCCTACTGCCCAACGGGGTGATGGGCATAAAAAAAAGTGGATTATAAAGAACGTATTGTTTCATATCAATATGATTTATACGAAGCCTTACCAGAAATAATTCAGCATTTAAAATGTGTACACTATACCAAGTTTAGAATTTCAAAGGCAGAAATGCTAAGTCAAAGTTTACGTAACTCTCTTCTGGGGTTCGTTGAAGCGATTACAAATCATCCTAAAACTCTAAATTAGCTAACATTCAATTAGCTATTAATTAACACAGATGATGAAAACAACCTGTTACTTTGTGTAAAATTAACCTAAATGGTAAAGAAAAATAACATAAGAAAACAGCTTGGATTTGTTGATGTTTTCAAAAGCGAGTCCAGCTTTCTTGTATTCATTCTACTGCTGTTCGTTTTGGCGTCATTACTTTACAATACCCCATCGCTAGCCATGTGGTTTGGATTTGCTGTAGCAGGCTACTCGGTAGTATCGAATGATAGTATACAAACCATTGGCACATTTCTATCTTCGAACTCGCACCGCAAATGGTGGATACTATGGCTTTACATTGGAGGACTTTTTGTGACTACCATTGCCGTCAGCTACTTCTTATTCGATGGAGACATATCGTTTAAGCGTCTTGCCACCAAGGGCTTTGAAGAGAACCCTGTTAGTTTCGATTTTCTGCAAATAGCGGCTCCTATCCTGCTTATCATCATCACTCGCATGCGAATGCCAATATCCACCACATTCTTACTGCTCAGTTCCTTCGCTGCAAGTAGCGGTGCAATTAGCAAGGTTTTATCTAAAAGCTTAGGGGGATATTTTATTGCATTTGTGGTATCATTTACTTTATATCTATTGTTAGCCAAGTACTTTAAGAAAACATTTAAGGGCAAAGCCCATTCGGGGTGGGTATTAACGCAGTGGATTACCAGTGGCGCCTTATGGTGCCTTTGGATAATGCAGGATGCAGCCAATATTGCAGTTTTTCTACCTCGTCAACTAAATTTTGGGCAGTTCTTAGCAGTTGCAGCTATTGTTTTTGGTGGATTAGGTATAATCTTCTATAACAAGGGCGGGAGGATACAGCAAATTGTTACCACAAAAACCGATATTACCGATGTGAGACCAGCTACCATTGTTGACCTGGTTTACTCGCTACTTATGGCATTTCACCTAGTATACAGCACTGTGCCCATGAGCACAACATGGGTTTTCCTGGGATTGTTGGCTGGGCGAGAAATTGGTATGAATACAATGAGAACAAATCATAAAAGCTTAACGAAAACATTGCTTATAATTGGGAGGGATGCTTTACTGGCCATAATCGGCTTAATAATTTCGGTAATTATTGCATATGCTGTAAACCCATCCATTAGGGTTGAAATTAACGGGTGGTTTTTGTAAAATACTTATTAACAACTCCTGCAAATTAAATAAGCTACAGTTTTCATTAGAACCTAAACGCAAAGGCAGGCTTTTTCCTCAACTTTTTCTGGCTGGTCATCATTCTAAACCATAGAGAGGAAGTTCCCAAAACACAACTTTTTTCTGCAGCTTTGCCTCAAAGCAAAACTGCAGAAAAGGTATTGAGTAGAATATAACCAACTACAAAAAGTAAAGAAGTTTTTTTTAACTTTTCTTTGCCTTATAGAATTGATTTTATGAAAACCGTAAGATTAGGGAAGTACAGAGTGGAATTTGGCAAGGTTCTGTCCACTTATGCTAAATAGGTAAATTACCAAGTTAATCTAACGGCAGGCGTGACCCTGCAAGAATAAATGGACGGTGGCACAGCCAGCCTCCCAACGGGGGATATGGAGTCGAAAGTCGGAAAGTTGGAAAGTTGGAAAGTCGAAAGTCGAAAAGCTTGCCCTGAGCTCGTCGGAGGGTTGAAAGTCGAAAGTTGGAAAAGTCTGAGAGTGAATAATTGGTGGGGCGTGGATACTCGTTATTGGGCAGCTGTATACCCTATTCCTAACCTTGGGATAAAATGTGTAGGCTAAGAGTCTGAAAGTCGAAAAGTCGAAAGTTCTCATTGCCTAAATAACGTTGAACATTATTCTTTTCTTTTTACTCAATCTCTCTATTTAATACCAGAGCGATTTTTGAGCCTGAGGTTTGTTGTGCGGTGCCCCCAGCGGGGGCAAATAGCGATAGAAAAAAAATGATAGCAAACAGCACCCCAGTAAGGGTGCAATAGGTTTAGGGTAGGATATGTAAGTTTTTGCTAGTATTAAAAAATTTCCTGCTAGTTTTGTGGTAGGCCTGCCTGCTAGTTTAGTGGTAGGCCTGCCTGCTAGTTTTATAGCAGGCAAACGTGAGATTTTATAACACAGAGTATTATTTGCTGGTTTACGACAAGGGCTTGCTGTTGCTTGTGCCTGTTGCGAATTGGGTGACTTACCGACAATAGTTGAAAAAACACAATGGACACAGAGGGCTTTTGCGCCTTTGCCTTGCGGCAAAGGCGCAAAATTGGTGGGGCGTGGGCGTTGGGTGATATTTAACTACTTTTTGCATCATATTGCCCTAGCATTTAAACACCTATTACACCAACGTTTACACTAAAAAAGCAGGCCATACAGCCTGCTTTAAAAATATATTTCTAAATGGATTAGAATGCAAACCCTACGCTTATACCAATACCCCTATTGTTTACTCGGTAACCATTGTCGCTCACAGGAGCGAGATTTGCCAATCCCATTCCATAGTTTACTCCAACTACAACAGAGTTAACCTTTACACCTGCCCCAACCGACAAGCCATAGTCTACTCTTTTTGAATCATCGTCATCGGTATCGCCCCACTCCAAATCAACAGTTGAGGTTGTAGTTGTACTACCAATAGTGATATCAGACTTTAGCTTACCGTTAAGGCCATAACCCAAGTAGGGCCCTGCAGTAGCAAAAATGACTGCTCCACCAACATCGTAGTTTACCTTGGCCAAAACGGGAATCTCAATGTAGTTAACATCATACCTAAAATCGGTTTTGGTTGTAACGCCCAGTATAGTTGCTGTTGCCGTGGTGTTGTAACCCTTTGTAGTGTAAAACAAACCGCTTTCAACCGACACAAGATCGGTAATGGGTGATTCAACCGTAACACCCAGGTGATAACCAATACTATTATTATAGTTATCGCTGTAGGTTCTATCGTTGTCCTTTGCAACCATATTCGAGAAGTTAACTCCTGCTTTAACACCAAAGTTTTGTCCGCTAACACTTGCAGAAACTAGAATTGCTGCTGCAAGCAAAAATAATTTTGTCGTTTTCATTATACGAAAATGTTACTAGTTAAACATTAGGTTACCTGCATTGAGGGTGATAATCGTACCTTCTATGCAAATACAGTAATTCAAACTACCGCAAAGGTATTGAATATTGTTTTGAGAACTGCCTTGAGAACTTTTAAAAATTAGCCGTTAGCCTAATGCCTGCTATAGCATATTTAGCATTATTCTGATTACCATACTGTAGGTCGGGCATAAGCTTTAGGGCATAGCCATTACTCTGGAATGCCATATTTTTGACCTTGGCAACCCTCACCACGTCGACAATGGCCCAGGCACGTATAATTCCAGTGGCAACAATTCCCACAAACATTGTTTCGCGTGCCCCAGCGGGCGGATATCCTGAACTTTGATCAACCCACATAGACATTGAAATCCCCATAACAAAAACGCTAAAGGCGGCGAGCTCCGCAGCAAAAACACCAGCGCCCCTCAGGGGCTCACCAACGTATAGGTACCCAGCTGCCGGGAACACAAAATTCAACACTCCAGCTGCTACAGGCGAATACTTTGGATCGTGTACCTGCTGCAGATAGTTTTCCAATAACACCTCATTTTTGCAATGGCGATACTTAACCATTTGCCCAAAAGACGAAAAGGGTATCAGTAAAATGATAAGTAATACAAGAGCGAGATATGGTCTTTGCTTCATGAGTGCTACTGAATAAACTTTATTGTGAGAGAATAGGCAAATCGCTCGCGCCATTCTATTTTGCTAATGTAACAATTTCCAAAATCATAAATCTGTTGATGCGGAATTAACAATCCATCTTATCTATTTCTACCGAGTGACATAAGAACGGAAAAAATAAATTCACGTGGGCGAATATCGTACTGAGTTGTAATAATGGAGAAATCGTCCTCGTAGTGGTTTACATACTTGGATGTATTAAACAAATTTCTACACTGCATACGAAAGCTGATTCGCTTACCCTTGGGCTTAAAGCTGTATAATAAATTGGCAAAAACCGCATCATGCTTATCCTGCCCTTCCCTTTTTGAGCTATACAATTCTGTTTCGAACCCCAAAATATGCTGTGGCTTTGGGTACATAAAAAAATTGATTTTTTGAGAGTTGTATCTTACTGTTGTTCTTGAAAACTCCGACTCGGATGTGATGTGCTTAAGCTCAATAGAGTAATCGGCAGACCAAAATTTTGAGTAATTAAAAAGTAGGCTAGGTTTAAATGTAACAACTTGTTGGTTAAAATCGGCAAACCTACTGCTTACTAAATGCTGCATTGTCATATCTCCAAAATCCGCATTTAGGCCAACTGTGGTTTTTATTGAGCTTATGTACCACTTTATTTCAGAAGATAAATTGTTAACTACAGATGTATTATCCTTATTGATTGACTGGTACAAAAACATACCGTTGGTTAAAACCGTTTTGTTAACAAGCATATTGCTTTGGCTATAACTTCCTGAGTAATGAACTGAGGAGAACAAACCTAGTGTTGGTGCCCTGTAGGTTAAACTTGCATTATAGCGAATGGCATTTCTTTCCGAAATTGCTGAAAGATCCCTTTTTATGAACCTATGGCTAACAATAATATTACCCTGAGCCAAACTATTTGGCGAACTAATTGACTGGCTGTACGATACTGAAAGTCTAGCCGAAAGGTTTGGTATAGGCTTATACCTTATCGATGCTCTCGGAATAAAGGCTAGGTAGCTAGGGGCTTGGCTGGCATTGTGCATTTTATCGTTTACATCGTACTTAGCAAATCGCAGAGGTGCCGCTATGTTAATTACAACATCGTTGTTTTTGTACTCTAGGTCTTCGGTAAATTGAGTTTCTAGCTTGTACCAGCTCAATGAGTTTCTCAAAGAATCGGCTGTTTCATTGTTGGTGAAAGTATTTATACTTGTTCTGTGATCTTCATGATGGTAATTCACCTCTAGGGTTGAGCTAGCTAAGAACCGTTTAATTGGATAGGAGTACTTTAGCTTGTTGTGGGTTGCAAAATTTGTGTTAGTAATTTCTTGTTCTATTTCAGAGCCATTCACATCCGTAAGTATGAGAGTGTTTGGGCTAAAACGTAGTGCTTGAGGTGAGTGGTTGTAATCAACTACCGATTCTACAAAAAAGAGCCTACTATTTATAGGTTTAACTAGTTCGAAATTATTTGATATGGTCTGATGCGGTATTATGCTTCTTACAGTTTGGTTTGAATGGCTATTAATTAAAGCTCTTTCGGAATCCCAGACCCCCCCGTAACTTACCTTGTTTACAAGATACCGCTTACTAACATTCTGTGTAAGGGTTGCTTCAAGCGTTAAGCTATTGTACTTATATGAGTTCGACTGGTTTTCAACCAGTACAATGGTTGTATCGGGCATAAAGTAGGATGAAGTAATACTTGAATGCATATCAACCCAATCGTTGTAGTATGAGCCATTTAGCTTAATCTCTGTATCACCGTATCCTTTAGTTAGAAAATTGAACGTTAGCAGGTTGGCCTGATTTTTCAAGTATTTGTTTTTCGATATATTAGGACTTGCCAAACCTGGAACACCCAGGTAATTCTGCTTAAGCAAAGTAGCTCCGCTTATACTCCCTCCGCTTATACTAAGGCTTTGATGCTGGGGCAGAAGGTCGCTGCCCGAATTATTAGATTGCCAACTCCCTATTGCCTGCATATTACGATTAAAAACCATTGGTGTAACATTGGCCTCCCAGATTGCAGGATAACCTCCGGCGCCAGCCTCCAGACGTCCTGTTAAGCTCGTGTTCCGCTTAAGCTTTATGTTAACAGATGTTTGATTGGTTTCAGTAACACCTTCTAGCAACCTAACTGGCTGGTGGTTGTGAAGCACCTCAACGCTGGCCACCGACGAGTGGGGAATATTGCTGTTTGCAATTGCATACCGTTGCTCTAAGAGGTCTAAGCCCTCAATGTAATACTTTTGGATTGGTTGCCCCTGGTAGCTAATTTTGCCCTCAGTATCAACATCAAAGCCAGGCATTCTGGCAATTACATCGCCTACAGAAAAATCCTTTTGTTGCATAAAACTCGATACTATGTAGGTTGTTGTATCATTTCGGCTAATTATGCTAGGTGCCTTAACAATAACCTCATCTATACTATGCTGCGCATATTTGACTGGGATTTTTACAGACTGAGGTGTATTTGCAATGGTATGAGTAGTCTCCTCAATGCTTAATGACTTAACAACAAGCACCAGTGAATCGCATTCGCATTTAGCATTAAGCTCAAAATGGCCGCTACTATTAGAGAAACCATAACCAACAATTTCGCCGGTTTTGCTTTTTGCGTGCACTATCACAGTTGCCCTCAGATTTACCTCTTCGTCATGGTTACCATATAGCGTCCCCCTTACTAATGTTTGAGAAAATAAAAGATTGTTGGAAAATAATAATACCAAAAAACATGCTATTGCCTTGCCCATTGCCCTTGCCTTTATCCTTAGAATTGTTCCACTAGATTGTTTAGATTTACAACTCTGCCAATTGCTCTAATCTTCATCTCCTCATTGCTAAAGGTGAAGTTGTCAAGTTGGTCGATAAGATCGCTTTTGCTTGCTTCGAAAGCACGGGAAAACCCTCTACTACTAACATTTATACATTTCTCGGTAGTAACATACATAGGTTTTGGGCTTGGTTTTACCATACCGTTAAGCGAAAACACATGCTCCCTTTGGGTGTCGTATAGCTTTACAATTAGCCCAGGCAAACCGCTAAACTTATATGGTCCGTCGTTTATGGGTATTTCGGGTGCAAACCACGCTATGTAATCTCTTCCTGCGTAAGTTGTCCTAGCCATTATGCAGTGAATGTTGCCCAATATTGTTGAATCTCTCGTTGGGTCTATCTCCCAACTTATCTCAACAGATTCCTCAACCTTGAATAGGGTGGATGCTTCCATTGTTTTGCCAATAAAGATTGTTTTATTAACCGATGCATATTCCTTTACTACTACGTAATTTAACAATATTGGAACTGGTGAACCGCTTACCTGAGGCATAATTTTGGAAACAGCAACACTAGGAGGTTCATTGGCATATAGAGCAAAGAGGGAATCAGCAAAAGCTTTATTCACACTCTGAAATTTAGAGAACGAATTTCCAACTTCGAGTATCATCTGATGATTTTTCTCTGTTGCACTATTCCCTCGCTCATGTAAGTAGGAGTAATCGTAGTAAAAAATATGCGAAACCTTATCTATCTCCTTAACGTTTTGTGCGCCTACTATGCTTGTTACAAGCAATAAGGTCAATTGAAATAATAACCTCATAAACATTAAATTAAATTAAATTTGAAAAATGCTTTTATTTCCCTTAAATAATTGTACCCCTTTAATAATCATATCAGAATCCTATGTGTTCTGGAAAAAAGGAGGATAGATCAAACTATCCTCCTAATCAAACTTACCTAGCACACAATTTCAGCTATCGCCCATGCTTTACTAATAATCTCAGTTGTAGTTTCACCACATATTTCACCAGAAAAAGTTCCATTGTCACACTCAATTGTGTATGGAACGCATACTCTTTCTGAGTTGGCTACAGCCGGTAAAGCAAATGCCAATAGCCCAAGAATCGCAAGCTTTCTTAACTGTTTTTTCATCATTTTGAAGTTTTAAGTTAATAAATTAGGTTAACCAAAAAAAACCATTGGGCCCATTCAGGATGTTTTGGTAAACCAAAGGTAGGTTTGCTCGGGGAAATGACATTTCCCCGGGGTTTTTGGCGATATTCTGGAACCTAGCAATTTTGCCAAAATTGTTTTAACGTGCTCATTTTATTTTTATTACAACCCCAAAAACACAGGTATTTACTTTTAAAAAAATACTTCTTGACGCTTATTTAGAGCAATTACAAATATCGTTGAAGTAAAAAAGAGGGGGTAACATGCTATTCACCTCCCCCATTTCCCATAGAGTTATCGTCATTAGCAACCACCGGCTCGTATCCGAATCGAAAGGTTACGGCCTTAGAGTAATAATAGGTGCTACGGTAGCGACAGAATTCGATCCTAGCACCTAATTTCCGCAAATCGGAAATGTATTTTTTTACCGTGCGGTCGGTTACACCTAAACGGTGAGCTAACTCGGCGGGTGAGCCTGTACTGCCACTTTTAATAAGCTGGTGGAGCCTTTCGAGCTGATCCTTCACTTGTAATATCATTGCGGTTTGTTGGTTGTTGGTTAACAAATAGGGTAAATCTGTGCAGAGAGAGTATGCCCCTCTACTATATGTGTCGCCAAGTGCCAATTTGTGACAAGGTATTTTGAAGTTTTTTTGAGAAAAGTTCGAGTCACTTCGGCATCTCGCTGGTATGCTGACCGTTGGGGAATGTTAAATTTTTGCTTTTGAAAGGGTTGGGGGGGGTAGACTTAGAAAGGTTGGGTGCAGTATGTTTACATCAAGTTCGCCCCACGCTGCTGACGAACCGTTCTCGTATAGGTGGAAACTTGACGATCGAGCTCGGCATAGCCAATCGTATGGTAGCAGGGTGGAATTGGTGAAAGCCGAACTACCTATGCCAAATGGGTAAATTACCTAGGTTAAGCTTGCAGTAGGCGGGAGCCTGCAAAAATAGTTGGACGGTGGCACAGCCAACCGCCCAACTGGGTCTTAGGGTAAGCTACTCCTCAAACGTTACCACCATAAGCACCGGGTTATCGTCATCCTTCAGGCGGTTGGCCAGGGCCTCGAGCTCGCGCTTGCGCACGGGGTACTTTGGGGTGGAGCTGCGGAATGCCTCGGAGGCCACGTGAGCCTTCAGGTCGTAGGCGTTGAACCAGCTCACCAGCGTGCGCTCGTTGGGCGAGTACATGGGGGCAAAGTTAATGCCGCCATCAATATCATTCTCAATGCCCAGGGGCTCCAGCTGGTGGTCTACGCCCGAGGGGGCAACAAAGAAAAACTCTGTTGTGGCTTTGTTATACACGCCGAGGATTTCATGCTTAACCTTGTCCGGGCCAAAGGATGCTTGCACTTCTCGCATAAAATCGAAAGGGTATTGTTTCCGAAATTGGACTTGAAAAATTATGTAATTATATGTTTCTAAAAAAGTCCTTACTTCAACAGAACCTGTTATGGCTTCGCTGAACTCCTTACTTGACCTTTGAATGCCAAAAAGTTGATGGCTTAGCCCGAATTTTCCTCTTTTTAGAATGTATGCAGGATAAATCCCCGAATTGTCTATTTGCCAGATGGTATCATTCAGCCTGTGAAAAAGCCTATGGTTCTGTTCGTATTTGTACATATGGTAAGTCATATTGTCTGGGCTGTATGCATAGTGATCATTCGAATTGTTTTTATAAAGGTTGAAAAAGGTGGCGTTATCAAACCCCCTTATTAAATGCCCATTTAACCCAACTTCAATTGCTCTATACTTCTCTCTTCCGTTAATGTTTATTTTGCTAACAAGGTATGAAGTGTCTGTGAAATGAATCCAATTTTTGAGGCGAGCCATATTGTAAAGTGAGCGTTCTGGGAAAGCAACTTGATTGAGTTCTTCACCGTGCAGGGTAAATGTTCTTAACCTGTTTCTCATATAGTCGGCCACATAAATTTTTCCGTTGTTTACCCGAGGAGATGCTATACCCAAAAGTTCATGAGGACCTTTACCCCTTTTTGCAATTTCCGAAACAAACCCTCCATTGAAATTGAAAAGCAATAGCCTATAAAAATCACACACAACTATAAGAGTGTCCCTCAAATCCAGGTTAAGAATTCTTTGAAGAGCTACATTTTCCTTTGTCTCTAAAGGGATATACTGGATGTTGACGTTAAGTTCGCTCAACTTGAGAGGTTTAAAGTTTAGTAAATTACTTTCAATGTCTATTGTTGTGATAGGGTGTTCTGCATCTATTTGGGTTTCTTTATTGCGACAAGCTGCAATCAAAAAAAGCAAACCCATTACGAGACACGTTACGGTTAGAATGTGATATTTTTTTAATACTGCCATAGGAACATATTTAAGAATTATACCCAGTGGGGCTAACTGTTTTAAAATATTTGGATGACCCCACTGGGTAATACTTGCTATGCAGGCACACATGTTACGCCTGACCACACTCCGTCATACACATAGGACAGTTCTGCTCCAGCACTGTAGCAATCCATTCCACTTACTTGCCCTTGGGTGGTTGCAGCAGCTTCACCATTATCGTCCCAATAGGTGCACCGACAGGTTGCACTTCCACCCTTTAGGTTCGCATCTCCTCCGCGCTAAGCCTGCGCTCGGGGTTATTCAAAATTGATTGTAAGGTTTTCATAATCTGTAAATTTAGTTGTTTTTAAAATTTAAAGGCATAATTCTTTAAAAATGGTTAGCGCATGCTGTAATGCCATACACTTTGAGAAGCTGCGGCTTCTGGTTTTTCATTACCTTTACGTCATGTACTACCTCCTTTCTTTTTTTTGAGAGGGCGGTTCGGGCAGGGAGCTACGGGTGTGCAACCGGTGGGGCTTCCTGTCCTTTGCGCCTTTGGGTTAGCAATAGTATTTCGGGTATGTAGTGCCTTAGGTCGTAAGGGCTATAGGTTTGCGGAAGCTTAAAGCCATTCACCAGCACGTGGGGCGTTCCTGTTATCCTAAATTGCTCAAAAAGTGTCCTGCTACTCGTTATCCACTCATTAAGGGTTTGGTTATCCACTGTGCTATTATCTGTTAATTGCTGTTTTAATACTTCAGCAGGGTTTGCATACCACTGCCCAAGTAGGTTCAGGGCTGCTTCCTCGCCCTGTTGCTTGTACTTAGCTACAAGATGTTTTAGCACTTGCAATTGCTCCTTGCTAGCAGGGGGTGCTACTATCAGCTTTAACCCCACTTGAGAGCTCTCGGCAAGCAGCTTACGTATGGCTGCAAACTCAGCGGCGCAGTGTGGGCACTGCAGGCTCATAAAAGCAGCTAGGCTTACTGGGGCATTCGGCGGCCCAAAGTAAAACCCATTGTGGGTAAGCGGCACATCGCCCACTAGCTGGTGCGCCATGAGTGTTGCGAATACCGCGGGTTGTCGTTTTAGACCAAGGAATGCCTTTCGCTGCTGCCGGTAGTGCTGCTTTGCCTCATGGTGCAGCTTGTACAGCAACCAAATTGCCGCTACAACGGTTAGCGTTGTTAGCCCTAGTGCCATGGTGGGTAGGGTTACGGTTAAGCCGGGGAGCAATTGGGCAAGCACAACGAATTCGGCCAGCAGAACCATCTGTACGCTTAGGCATAGGGGGCACCACTTGCGCAGCTTGAGCTGTGCCCACACCGTGTAGATTGGCGCTAGCAGCGCCATCGTACCTATAATTGCCAACAGGTTATATTGCCTTGCCACGAGTAGCATAAGGGTGGCCACAAAGTAGATTAGCCCCGCATCGGCAAGCCCAATGGGCCCCAACAGCTTGCCAGCCTTCGACTGGAGCACCGCGTTGCAGTTGGTGCTGGGGGTTAGGTGGCAAATCCTCTCGGTAAGGCTTAGGGGTACGCTTAACTCGTGTAGCACCAGCATGATGGTAAGGCTTAAGCCCAGCAGCTTGGTAATGGGCAGCAAATACCCCAGGGCGCCTGTTGGGAAGTCGAGCCCAGTATGGGAGACGAAAAGGTGGCCCATAAGCACCAAGAATCCCAGAAGAACCAGCGCGATGGGCAAGGCCCTAATCATTTCATATTTCCAGTTATACCCTTTACCCTGCATTGCTTTGGGTTGGTTGGGCTCGATTATGACCACTGCCCCCGAGAACAGATTGGCAAGCTAGTGAAGCGCCATCCGTTTTCTATTCCCAGGGCTTAGTAAGAATGTAACCTGAGCGTTTTTAACCTTCTCAACGAGTACTAGCTGCCCACCACCAGCTGTAAGGTGTGCAATGAAAGGTTTGTTAATCAGCGATAATTCATCCTTCTCCAGCCGAATGGCATGATGCTTTACGCCAATTTGCGATAGTACATCACTAATACTTTTAATGTTTGGGAAGTAAGGATGCCCCACCAGCTCGTCCTCAAAAGTCAATCTATGCACCCTTACACCAGCTCTACTAAGCGCTTTTTGTAAGATGTAAATGGTACTGTCTAAAGCCATTACTTATCATTCGTTTATTCTTTGTATATTCAGATAATTATTTACCTCACCAAAGTATGCCCCTCCTCGGAAATGATATTACCGTGTAGCACCGCGACATATTCTATCCAACATAAAGTACGCACAGGTTGTAATATCTAACTTAACGTTAAGCTGCTAGGCTTGACAAGCTGACTGATGTAGTTGCGAACCGTGCGGTCGGTTACACCTAAACGCTGGGCTAACTCGGCGGGTGAGCCTGTGCTGCCACTTTCAATAAGCGGGTGAAGCCTTTCGAGCTGATCCTTTGCTTTTAATATCATTGCAGCTTGCTGGTTACTGGTTACGAAATAGCGAAAAACTATGCAGAGAGAGTATGCCCCTCTACTATATGTGTCGCCAAGTGCCAATTTGTGACAAGCTATTTTGAAGTTTTTTTTAATAAAGCACGAGCCACCTCGGCATCTCGCTGGTATGCTGACCGTTGGGGGATGTTAATTTTTTGCTCTTGAAAGGGTTGGGGGCTAGATTTAGAAAGGTTGGATGCAGTAAGTTTACATCAGGTTAGCCCCACGCTGCTGCACGAGTCGATCTCGTATAGGTGGAAACTTGACGAGAGAGCTCGGCATAGCCAATCGGTTGCAGGGTGGAATTGGTGAAAGCCGAACCACTTAGGCCAAATGGGTAAATTACCTAGGTTAAGCTTGCAGCAGGCGGGAGCCTGCAAAAATAGTTGGACGGTGGCACAGCCAACCGCCCAACGGGGGTAGAATGGTTTTAAAATGCATTAAAGTTCCATTTATTGAACCACCAAATCTATAGTTTTAGTATTTGAAGCATAAAACACTCCGTAACCTCCCTTGATGTTTGATTTGATTATTTTGGGCTCTGGCACTCCAAAAATTAACCCCATATCGGCATCGGTATCGATGAAATAATTCATACTACCAATGTAATCAAAATACTCTTGGCTTACGCTATTTACTACTAACTTCAAATCGTCGTAATCTAATATTTCTACTGGACTTGCATTTGAGGCTAGGTACTGAATATCAAAAATAAGTTGGATGGTATCACGACTTGTAACACCGCAGCCGGTTGAAATAACCTTCCCGTATCGCGATTCAACTTCGCACGGATTTGAAAAGTTGTCTGTAATATCATTATCAGGATTCCGGAAATACATCCCATCTTCCTGCGCACTATTGATAACAAGCTCAACAAACCGATTGTTGTCCGCACTAACATCTATAATAAATTTTAGTAACCCTTGAGATTTCTGGCTGCCTGATCCAGGTTCGGGGCCAACATCAATCAATTTTGAATAGGTAACGTTAGTAATCTCGGGAAATTCAACGTTATTGCTTACTGCCTCACCATACTGATTCGATACGACCTCTATCCGATAATTGTTTCCAGGAATGGGTGTTAGGCTAAAACCATTTGGTATTATATAGTTACCTTCAGACTTGTAGTCAAGTACAGCCACCAAGGTGTTATTCTCAAAAAGGCTAACAGTAGCATCATCAACATATCTCACCTTGTCCATTAAAAAGGTCCCTACCGGATTGGCCGAAAAGGTTACCTGTACATTAACTCCATCAAAATTAGAAATACAAGCATTTACAACCAACTTCTCGCCCTCAAAGGGTGGGTTAATATCAAGCTCGCGGTTACACGATGAAGCGAAAAATACAATAACCACCAGCAGGCCGTGCCAAACGGAACTAAGTTGCTTGTTGAATAACCATAATGCCATGCTAATCATCAAATTAAAAGTTAACATTGTAGCTAAAAAAGGGAATAAAGCCAAAGATGGTTCCCGTTGAATATGCATTTCGAAATCCAAGGTACTCCCTGTTATCATCGTATTGGCTATGTGAAGTGAGCTCCATATACTGAGCATTACTGTGGCCATAAGCATTGTAGGCCCCAAACGAGACAGATGATTTTCGTCCCTTTTTTGAAACATACTCCTTGGCAAATGCAATATCGAGCCTATGATATAAAGGCATACGGTAGTTATTTCTTTTTGTAAATACAGGTATTTCATCTCCATGCACATCTAGAATATATGCAGTAGGTATGGTTGTTGCTAGGCCTGAATTGAGAATAAATGTTGACGACACCTTCCACTTATCAGTAATGCTATACGATGCAACAATATTTAAATCATGCAACCTATCGTAGTGCGCATTAAACCACTCCCCATTGTTAATTCCACTAAACTTTCGCTTATTTCGGGCTAAGGTATAAGCTATCCAACCATTTAATCGCCCCTCCGTTTTCTCAATCATAAGCTCCACCCCATATGCCCGACCAATGCCATCAGTCTCAATAATTTCTTCCCATGTACTCGTAAGGTTGGCTGTATAGTCGAGCCCAGTCTGGTAATCGATAAGTTTTTTCGATGGTTTAAAGTACGAGCTCAGGCTTAGCTTGTACGGCAAATCTTTAACCCTAAGGGTATAGCCTGCAGAGTATTGGTTTGCCTCCTGAGGCACAACTGAACTGGTAACCGGAACCCAAACATCAACAGGTAATGTTTGCGAAGGCCGCGATAGCAAGTGCAATGGCTGCTTGGATTTTGAATACGCTAAATTAATTGCAGAATATTTCCCTAATAAAATATCGAGGTTAACCCTAGGTTCTACTGAGTGATAACGAGTGCTACCAACAAAAAAAATGCTACCCCTTACCCCCGTTCGTAGCGTAAAATACCGATTAGTAAAAAAATCTTCGAGGTAGATGCTTGAGGTGTAAAAAAGATACTCCGTACTCCTTTCGGAAGGGTAGCCTGATGGTAATACATTTTGTGATAGGCTATACTGGTCTGGCCTAAGGCTCTGCCGCTGTAACTCTACCCCTCCGGTTAACCTGTGCTTAGAGCTGAGCGTGTACTCAAGCCTTTGCCTTAGTGTTACATCGAAAACGCTTGATGCTATTAGCAATGATTTTGGGCTTGGTGCAGTTCCCTCGTCGCTTAAGTTTTTGGTATTGTAACCCTGTCCAAATTTAAAAGAGTTCACCGACATCATACTTTCACTAAAAACACGAGGGGAGTAACTTGATATGTACCTTACACTTGCCGTTTTGTTGCCCCACCCAAAATCGGTTTTCGATTCCTCATCAACAAAACGCTCCTTGCGGTAAAACAAATCATCTCCAGCGTAAAGGCTCACAAATAGCTTACTGTTATCGGAGAATGAATGGTTAAACTTGGCATTCAAATCGTACATTATATAGTTAACATAGCTGTTTACACCTGAACTAGGATACGCATAAAGATACATAGCGGGTAATCCGATAACGCTTAAGTAAGCCGCTCTCGAGGAAAACATAAATGAGGATTTATCTTTTACCACGGGGCCATCAATGGTAAACTGAGACGTTAGCGGGCCAACGCTCAGGTTAGACCTTATTCGCTCTCTGTTGCCCTCCTTCATGCTAACATTAACCACCGAAGAGAGCCTGCCACCATAACGCGCTGGAAAACCATTCTTAATTATTTCAACACTTTGAATTGCTTCTGTGTTGAAAACAGAGAATAAGCCAAATAAATGATTGTTGTTGTATACCGTGGCTCCATCGAGAAGCACTAGGTTTTGATCGGGTGTTCCACCCCTTACATGTATACTTGAACTACCATCGGTTCCAGTATTTACACCTGCAGTAAGCGCTAATGCTTTCATTACATCATGTTCACCTAAAAGCGGAGGTATTTTCTTAACCTGCTTCATAGTTAATGTAGTCATATTGGGATCGTTAGCCGATATATCAACCCGCTGCGAAACAATTCGAACCTCGTCAATACTAGTAGGTTCAAGGTAAAAGGTGACCAAACTATCGGAAACCATTTTAAAAGAATTTAGAATAGGCTGATATCCAACAAATGAAACCTGAATATCCACCTCAGCTTTGCTAAGCATAAGGCTAAAGTAACCATACTCATTGGATATTGTACCCCTTGATCTATTGGCAAGTGCAACTGTAGCTCCTGGGAGGCTCTCGCCTGTTCCCTTTTCCCTAACGAAACCGTGCAGAGTTACCCCTTGAGACCATAATGATAATGTAGCCCCCAAAAATAGTACGGTAACAGCTATAGGTATTCTCAAAAAATTGGTCATTGGCAGTGTGTAAACTACTTGTAGATGTCGAAACCAAACCTTAAGTTTAGGCTTAAGTACAATGGAGGATTAGATAGCCGATAGTCATTGTCGATATAGTACCTATAACCTAAACCAACTCCAACTTCGTAGTTTAGCCTACTACCTATAGCTCTTCTAATTCCCCAATTCGCGGCGACATTAACCCTATCTTGCCCCTTAAAAGTATTACTTTCCCATTGCGATAAATCGGAGTTATACCATAAGTTGTAGGGTAGGTTGTATGATACATTTAAACCTAAAAAATTTGCGGAGTTCCTTGCCACATCAATACCCGACGATTCCCTTTTGTTGATATTGTAATACCAGCGAGGTTGAATGGATAGTGCTGGGCCGCAAACAACCGACTTATTACCCCACCCAAAGCCTACAATTGCCTCTCCCCTAAGGGCAATATCATTTGTTAGCATTTGCTCATGATAATAGGTTACACCTAGGTTATTGTCAATAATACCTACCTGAAATCCTCCAATTTGCCTTTCGGTTGAGGCTTGCTGCGAAAAAACTTGAAAAGAGGTAACCAATAGAAAGAGTAAAACAAAGAAAGTTCTCATCTGTGAAGAGTAATTTAGTTAATGATTATTACAAAAATAGATGCATTTTTATATAGTAAGAAATTTTTCTCTAAAAATAACCTGAATAAGCCATGCACCTAGCTTATCCAGGTTACTCCTTTAGCTACATATTTGTATTACACTGAACGGTAGTTGTGCCCCATTCTAACATATGATGCCCTTCAAAAGTTTTTATCTCAGGGTATAGATTTGCATTTACAGTAAAATCTAGATTTTTCGAAACTCTAGCAGTATTGGTACCATTCTCAAAGAAATCAAATGAGTATTCTGGAAATCCTGAACCAGGGTAATGCCAAACGCCTGATGCACTTACTTCAATATAATCTGTGGCTCTTTGATACCATATACATAAACTTCCACGGCATGGCCGCCTTAAGTTAGTAGATGAGATGTACAGCGAATTATACAAATGCAACCTAACTGTCCATGCGCCACCTCTTAGTCTTCGATATCTAGAGTCATAATCTACTCTACACTCCTTTTCATCACTTTTAATGCCTTCTACCTCAATATTCTCAACAATGTTCTGGTGAAAAGTTAAGTTGCCATTTTTACTGCCTGAATCGGTATCTAGTATTTCTTGTAATTGGTCAATATGTCCTTGGATAGTATACTCTCTAGTAAACTTATATATTGAATCAGCAATTTGAACAATACCATCCTCATTAAAAATCGAAGACAATACATCAACAAACACTACAGGCTCAAAATATAAATCATCACCCTGTTTTAGAAGCACACCAACATTCTTAACTTTATCAAAATCTATTTTCTCTCCATTAAGTTCCCTTTGAAAAAATTCATCACTTATTCTTTCAAAAGCAGAATAGTTTGAACAGAAATTAATAAAAGTACAATTAAATGTCTCAAGATTTGCTGGAGACTGCAGTATAAAATCAATTGTTTTATCAAAACTTTCCCTGTTTTTAAAAACAAGACGCCCTTCTTTTTCAACAACATTAAACTGCTCTTCTAAAGCAATTTGCTCAAGATTCAATGGCTCCTGTTTTAAGCATGAAGTCGAAAGAGAAATCAGTAGACAAATAGTTGAAAATAATTTAATTCTTTTCATTTCATTTACTTTTTAGGTTAAAATATTAAACATCAAAAACCCTTTGGGCCCATTCAGGATATTTTGGCATACCAAAGGTATACCCCTTCGCGAAAATGACATTTCCGTGTAGCACCACAACATATGTTTTACAACACAAATTACATATAAGTATTAATATCTAGCTAAATGTTAAGTCGTTACGCTTAGCGGTCTGAGATGTTAAAAAAGGGATTTAGAATTGAGATTATCACTTACCTCCCCCTATCCTGCTAACAGAAAGGCTTTTACCCCCCCCCACTTGTCTCCTGAGCGCTTGTATTCAAGGGCTCGAAGGTAAACCTAAGCGCAACTGGGTGCTTGTAGTAGTATGTTTGGCTGGAACGGGAATATTCGACAGGCGCCCCAAGTTTGACAAGCTGACTGATGTAGTTGCGAACCGTGCGGTCGGTTACACCTAAACGCTGGGCTAACTCGGCGGGTGAGCCTGTGCTGCCACTTTCAATAAGCTGGTGAAGCCTTTCGAGCTGATCCTTTGCTTTTAATATCATTACAGTTTGTTGGTTAACAAATAGGGTAAATTTGTGGAGAGAGAGTATGCCCCTCTACTATATGTGTCGCCAAGTGCCAATTTGTGACAAGCTATTTTGAAGTTTTTTTTAATAAAGCACGAGCCACTTCGGCATCTCGCTGGTATGCTGACCGTTGGGGAATGTTAAATTTTTGCTTTTGAAAGGGTTGGGGGGGGGTAGACTTAGAAAGGTTGGATGCAGTAAGTTTACATCAGGTTAGCCCCACGCTGCTGCACGAGTCGATCTCGTATAGGTGGAAACTTGACGAGAGAACTCGGCATAGCCAATCGTATGATAGCAGGGTGGTATCTGGTGAAAGCCGAACCACTTAGGCCAAATGGGTAAATTACCTAGGTTAAGCTTGCAGCAGGCGGGAGCCTGCAAAAATAATTGGGCGGTGGCACAGCCAACCGCCCAACGGGGGTAAATTACCTAGGGTCTGCTGAAAAACTCGAATTTAGAATATGATTCGTTTTTCCGAGGTCTATTCGTTTTCCCTCTGGCATCGGCTGGTGAGCCGAAAAACAAGTGCAGCGGGCGGTAAAAAAAAATCTGCTGTTTGAGCACCGACGTAGGAGGTGCGAGTTCAGATTTTTTCCGCCTGCAAACGTAGTTTTTCGTGCGAGGCAGGCGTAGCCTTGATTTTTTTTGCTTACTTTTTTGCATCAAGGCAAAAAAGTAAGTGGGGTATGGGGCAACGCCCCAGTGTACAGGTGCAAGGGTTTTAGCAGAAAAGCTCGAATTTCCTTGCGCTCGACAGAGCAAATATGTTGTTCAATTATTAGGGAACCAGATGTTTATGTCTTATTCAGCAAGCCCTACCTAGGTTAAGCTTGCAGCAGGCGGGAGCCTGCATGAATAGATGGGCGGTGGCACAGCCAACCGCCCAACTAAGTAGTCACTTAAAGGAGAACAAAAATCTTTACTAAACGATATTGATATAGCATTACAGAATTGGCCTAAAACCTAACTTATAAACCTTAGGGCCAAGGGATAGGCAAATCGCTCGCCGCTATTCGATCGGACTGAAGCTACAATTATCATCACCAGCTTGAATACACCAATGCCAATAAGGAGCAGTATGCCAACACCAATAAGCACAAGCATACCCGAGACAATTGTATAAATCAACATCGAGATATGGAAGTTAAGGGCATCCTTGCCCTGCCTGTCAACCTCAACGTACTGATCCTTTTTTATTAGCCAAACAATAAGTGGTCCCAAGATGCTCCCGAAGGGGATTACAAACATGGCCAACGCGCTTAAATGGCAAAGCATGGCCATGGTGCGTTCCTCGTTACTAACATAAACTATTGGTTCCATAGAAAAAGGTTTAGGGTTTATTTCAAAATTTATAATAAGGGAAACTACTCTACCAGCTTACGGTACTTTATGCGTTTGGGCTCCTCATCGCCTAACCGTTTGCGCCTGTTCTCCTCGTACTCGCTAAACGATCCCTCGAAGAAGTACACCTGCGAGTCGCCCTCGAATGCCAATATATGCGTTGCAATACGGTCGAGGAACCATCGGTCGTGGCTAATCACCACGGCGCAACCGGCAAAGTTTTCTAAACCCTCCTCCAGCGCCCGTAGGGTGTTCACGTCGATATCGTTGGTGGGCTCGTCGAGCAGAATCACGTTACCCTCCTCCTTTAGGGCCAGCGCAAGGTGCAACCTGTTTCGTTCACCGCCCGATAGCACGCCACACTTCTTCTCCTGATCGGCACCAGTAAAGTTGAAGCGAGCCACATATGCTCTGGCATTCACCTGTCGTCCGCCAAGCATCACAAAATCGAGGCCTCCCGATATTACCTCGAACACGGTTTTCTCAGGATCGATGGCCGAGTGCTGCTGATCGACATAGGCCAGCTTAACGGTTTTGCCCACATCAAAAGTTCCTTTATCTGGGGTCTCAAGCCCCATAATCAACCTAAAAAGGGTTGTTTTACCGGCTCCGTTGGGGCCAATAATACCAACTATTCCGTTGGGAGGTAGCTTAAAGTTGAGGTTGTCGTACAGCAGCCTATCGCCATAACCCTTGGCCACATCGTTAGCCTCAATTACCGAGTCGCCAAGCCTTGGCCCATTGGGGATAAATATCTCCAGTCGCTCCTCCTTCTGCTTAGAATCTTCGCTTAGCAGCCTATCGTACGCCGAGAGGCGTGCTTTACTCTTGGCATGCCGCGCCTTGGGCGACATCCGCACCCACTCCAGCTCGCGCTCAAGGGTTTTACGTCGCTTGCTCTCCTGCTTCTCTTCCTGAGCTAAACGGGTTGATTTTTGCTCCAACCATGAGGAGTAGTTACCCTTCCAGGGTATTCCCTCGCCCCTATCGAGTTCAAGAATCCAACCGGCCACATTGTCGAGAAAGTAACGGTCGTGGGTAATGGCAATCACGGTTCCTTTGTATTGCTGGAGATGCATCTCGAGCCACTGCACGCTCTCGGCATCGAGGTGGTTGGTTGGCTCATCGAGCAGCAGCACATCGGGTTCCTGTAGCAATAGGCGGCAAAGCGCTACGCGCCTGCGCTCGCCACCCGATAGCACTTTAATAGCTGCATCGGGCTCAGGGCAACGAAGGGCGTCCATAGCACGCTCCAGCTTGGAGTCGAGGTTCCAACCATCGGCATGGTCAATCTTCTCGGTTAGCTCGCCCTGTAGCTCAACCAGCTTCATCATTTCATCGTCGCTCATGGGTTCGGCAAACTTGGCATTCACCTCGTCGTACTGGCGCATGAGCTGAACCACATCCATCACACCCTCCTCAACAATTTCCCTAACGGTTTTGGTTTCGTCGAGCTGTGGTTCCTGTTCGAGGTAGCCCACCGAGTAGCCCGGCGAGAACACCACTTCGCCCTGATACGATTTTTCTATCCCCGCAATAATCTTTAGTAGGGTCGATTTCCCTGATCCATTTAACCCAATGATACCAATTTTGGCACCATAGAAAAATGATAGGTAGATATTGTTTAGAACCTTTTTTTGAGGTGGAAAAACCTTGCTTACTCCCACCATGGAGAAAATAATCTTTTCGTCGGCCATAATATTTAGTTAATTGTAATTGTATGCGTTATGCTATTTGAACCTAAACCTGAAAAAATAATTTCGTAGGTTCCTGGTATTGATGCTTTAAAAATGTATTGCTCCCCAAAGGTAACCAATACTTCGGGGCAAATGCAACCCGTGTACTTAACCTTTCCTTCCACCGTAATCACATTACCACTTTGCGAATCGCTCATACTGTGAAAACTCCCGCACTCCTGGTCTCGTCACAAGTAAAGGTTATGCATCCCGAGAGGCTAATAAAAACAGCCATTAGCACAATAGCAAGATGCCAGATTCGGCCACTGGTTATAGCCAGTGGATAGGGTACCATCGGATATTTCGAAAATCGCGCTTAAGAATTAATGGAGGTTTTTTCTCGCTAATACTTTGCGTTTTGTAAAAATATCCCTTTCCAGTAGCCGGTTCGATAATCATTTTAAAGCACTTGCCCGAGGTTGCATCGGGGCCGGGAGCTACAATGTGAAATACCACCACATCCTTCTCGGCCTTTTTCACTATATCGACCAGCTCTTCATTGGTAACTACTCGATGATAGTTCTTGTATATCTTGCCAAAATCCTTGCCCTCGGCCATGCTGAAGGCAACCTGGCTCTCACTAAAGTATAAGGCTTTACCTTTCAAATCCTTAATCCTTTTGTTAAGATGATTGAGTTTATGCAGCCGCTTACTTCCCTCGCTCTTCACAACATCGGTGGCATAGCTCTGAATAAACTTCACAAGCATCTCGGTTTTGTGCAGCTCGTTGCTGCTGGTAAGCGTTGAGCCTACGAAGGGGATTCGTGCAATCACGGGCATTTCCTGAATATCGCCCGTGGGATGCGAAAGCATAAGGTACATAAAGTTGTAGGTGTGTCCATGAAGGTCGTTGTCGAACTCCGTTTGCAGAGTAATCAGGAATGAGTACTCTGGGTTTGTCTTCGCCTCGTTAAAGCGATCGCTGTTAATCAACTCATAATCGTTTATTTGCCAATGTTTCTCAATGGCATTCTTAAGCATAGCATCAAATGCCACGTCTCTACCGTCCATCACAACCAGGAGCTTGGTATTGGAAAATGCACTAACCTGCTCTGATGTAGCGTAAGGCCCTTGAGCGCCAACTGCTTTAGCAAGTAAAGCAATGGCAATTATTACCGTGAACTTTTTCCAACTCATATCAACAATTTTTTGCGGGTACTAAAAAAAAGCATCGTCATACCTAATGTGTAAAGGTATAAACGATGCCCAGGAAAAACTGTTCAAATTACTTAATGCGCTTGAAGTCTTTGGCAAGAAATCCATCGCCACGCTTACTGTTTATCATATGGTAGTTGAAGTAGTACATCTTACCATCGACAGCGTCAATTAAAATTTTATAGCAACGAGCCTGTAAACGGGTGCCCTCGGGGCCAACCTTATGAAGGTAAATAACGTTAGGATTCTTCTCGGCAACTGCCTTTGCAATATCATCTGGGGTAACAATCCTTACAGTGTGGGGGTAATTCTTGCGAACATCGGTAAGGCTACGCACGTTACGATCCAGATCCTGCTCAAGCACCCAAAGTTCTTTCTCCTTAACTTGCTTCCTGTTCTTGTTGTAGGGCTTAAAGATATTCTTCTTGATAAGTTTAGGGTTTTGATCTAAATTCTTGATGTGGTATTGAGTAGCCAAAATGAGTCCTTCGAGCTTGTAGGCATAGCTATCCTCACCAACGCTCTTGTATGCAAGCGGAAGTGAGCAAATATCGGGCAGGTCGGTGTGCTTCCGTACACCAGCACCAAGGACAACGGATAAAAAATTATAGGTGGCTTCTAGCTTATCTCCCGTAAATTTAATATCAAGCTTAACAAGAAACGATTTGGTTATATCGCCCCTCATCTCTTCAAACTGAGTTGTATTAATAAACTCGTAGGGTGTAATAGTCCATGATTTTTCAACAGCCTCCTTGATTTTAAAATTGTACTCCGACATGGGATTATCCTCAAGCACCACATAGGTAGTGGTTCCCATAAAAGTTTTAATATCCTCATGGCGAGTTACGTAACGCTCTGCAAAAGCAGCCGCGCTAAGGCTAACTAGGCATAGCAGTGCAACAAGTTTTCTCATAGTGGTAGTCTTTAATTATCAACTTAAGTATTCTGTGCAAAATTAATGCTTTGGTTGATTGTTTTAAACAAAAAGACAAATATTTAAGATCATTATGAACCATATTCTCCATATTGTAACACACAAACATTTATGCTATTGTGCGCAGTACTGGGCGTTCAATACTTTATGGATTCTTCTATAAAGAAACCGATTGTTATCAGAACAGAAATATGAAGTTAAGATTTTTGTAAATTGCGACACGATAAATATGCAAAAATCTAGGACTAAATTTGATTAAAAATGGAACTAGTTGATCCGAAAGATTTCAAAAAAGCGGCTGGGCTTAACACCGTGGGGGGTGAAAGCATAGCCAAAATGCTGATGTCAATCTTAAAAATTAATAAGATTAATAAGGAGTACTCTAAGATTGGCCATTTAAAGGGTCTTGATTTTCTGAACACCCTCCTCAATAATCTGCAGATAAACTACGAGATTAACGCAGAGGAGTTGCTAAGGACTCCCAAGGAGGGACCATTTATTATCGTGTCAAACCATCCTTATGGAGGTATTGATGGGATTATCCTGCTGAAAATAATTTCGGAGATAAGGCCCGATTTCAAGGTGATGGCCAACTTCTTGTTACGACGCATTGACCCCATAAAGGACGTAATCATCCCCGTTGATCCCTTTGAGGGACAATCGCAGATTTCGGCCAGCGTAGCAGGGATTAAAGGTGCGCTTAACCACCTCCGCGAAGGGAAACCCTTGGGAATATTCCCTGCAGGTGAAGTCTCTACCTATTATAATACCGAAGCCCCTGGTGTGGCCGACAAGCAATGGAACGAGTCCATTATTAAGTTTATTAAAAAAATGGAGGTTCCAATTATCCCTGTTTACTTCAAAGGGACTAACAGCAGGCTCTTCCATATTTTGGGGTTAATTCATCCTATGCTTCGTACCGCCAAGCTGCCATCTGAACTTCTTAACAAGAAGAACAAGCTGGTGAAACTCCGTATGGGTATCCCTATCTCGGTTAAGGAGCAAAGGGAGTTCACCGACATCGCCCGATTTGGCCGTTTCCTCAGATTGAAAACCTATGCGCTAGGCTCATCTATCGAAGTAAAAAAGTTTTTTAACTACCGGTTAAAACCCGAGCCCAAACCGGTGGAGATAATACAGCAAGTATCACCAGAGCTTATCCAAAGCGAAGTGGAGTCGCTCACCGAGAGCTACCTGCTGTTTAAAAGCAAAAACTTCTGCATCTACTGTGCTCCTTCGGTTGAAATGCCCAATATAATGACCGAGTTGGGTCGCCTGCGCGAGGTAACGTTCCGAGAGGTTGGTGAGGGTACTAACCGAAAGATTGACGTGGATGAGTTTGACCTATACTACAACCAGCTGTTTATTTGGGATGAAGAACAGAAGACTATTGTGGGCGCATATCGCGTAGGTAAAGGCAAGGAGATACTTGACAGGTACGGCAAGAAGGGGTTCTACATCCAAAGCTTGTTTAAAATCGACAACGGTTTCCTACCCATTCTTGGGCAGAGCATCGAGCTGGGCCGGTCGTTTATTGTAAAGGAGTACCAGCGCAAACCACTACCCCTATTCTTGCTTTGGAAAGGAATATTGTATTTCCTTATTAAAAATCCGGAGTACCGATACCTGATTGGACCGGTGAGCATATCGAGCCGCTTCTCGAATTTTTCCAAGGGGCTAATCATCAACTTCATGAAGGCCAACTACTACGACCATGAGTTTGCCCGGTTAATAACGCCACGCAACACGTTTAAGGTTCCCGTAAGCAAGGATGATACCGAGGTGATTTTTGAGAAGAGTAACGACCTCAACAAGCTCGACAAGTTTATTCAGGATATCGAATCGGATGAGTTTAGAATGCCCGTGCTACTGAAAAAGTACATTAAGCTCAACGGCAAAATTATTGGGTTTAATGTGGATCCAAAGTTTAATAACGCCCTCGACGGGCTGCTTATTCTCGATCTATTCCAGGTGCCAATCGATACCATAACCTCATTATCGAAAGAGATTAACGATAAATCAATCCTGGAGCGCTTTAACCTATCGGACTATACCTTTGAGGATACGAACAACGATTAGGGGTTGCAAAGGCTAGTGAACTTTTTTTGTAAAGCATTGTTTCTTAAGCACAATAAGGAACAATGCTTTTTTATATCTAATCAGATTTGCTAACCCAAAACAATTAAATAGTATGAAACTGAGAACTATATTTATTATGATGGCTGTACTGGCCATAGGAGCAACAAGCTGTATGCAAAGCCCCGAGGGCGAAAAGGTAAAATCGGACGATGCGACAGAAATTCACTTCGCGGAACTAGCCAACACCGTAACGCCAAACCTTGCACTAAGTAAGGTTGAATGGCTTGGAACAAAGCCCACTGGCACTCACTACGGAACGTTATCGATAAAAGAAGGTTCACTCTTTGTTAAAGATGGCGAACTTACTGGGGGAGTGTTTGTTTTGGATATGACCTCTATTGTAGTGCTCGATATTGACGATCCGAAGATGAACGAGAATTTGGTTGGTCACCTAAAATCGGCCGATTTCTTCCTTGTAGACTCATTCCCAACTGCAACATTCAAATTTTCAACGGTTACCCCGTTGGAATCGAGCACAGAGGTTGAGGGCAAGGTAAATCCAACCCATAGAATTGAAGGCAACCTAACCATGCGTGGCATTACCCGTAGGGTTAACTTCCCCGCCAAAATCAAAATCGACGAGCAGGGCATTAGTGCTAAGACCCCTCAATTTGTGATAAACAGAACCGAGTGGAATGTGAACTACGGATCGAAATCGGTGTTTGCAAACCTTAAGGACAACTTTATTCACGATGAGATAGGAATAACTATTACCATTAGAACAGAGTAGTCCCAAAGCTAAAGACTTTTTAACCCAAGGTTTGCGCCTTGGGTTTTTTGCACCTTATAGTATTATGGATATCTTTAAAAACGACAAAAAGCTAAACCCTTTTTAGCCCTAAAAGTCTTACCATTGTTTGACTAACCAAAACTGAGAACACCAATGGAAAAAAGACTACCCCTTTACCTCGCTCTTATTATTGCTTTTACAAGCTGTGGTAATAAAGAGGAGAAACTCCTCGAGAAAGCATGGAGCATTCACTCCCGAATTGTAACCATTGACACGCACACCGACACACCGCTCATGTTCAACCGCGATGGTTTCGATTTCAGCGGCGAGGATCAACGCTCAAGAGGTAGGGTTGATTTAAAAAAGATGGAGGATGGTGGTCTCGATGCTGCCTTTTTTGCCGTATTCATTGGGCAGGGCGAACGCACCCCCGAAAAGTACGATGAGGTACACCAAAGGGCTCTCGAGATTTTTGATGCTGTTCATGAAAACGTGAGTAGATTTCCCGATAGAGCATCCATTGCCCTAGCAGCCAATGATGCATACAAAATTAAAGAGAAAAACAAGCGAGCCATATATATAGGGGTGGAAAACGGATACCCTTTGGGTAAAGATTTAACCAGGCTGCAGCAGTACTACAACCTGGGGGCACGCTACCTCACCCTATCGCATACCCGTAACAACGATATTTGCGACTCGTCAACCGACCCCAATGGCCCCGAGCACAAAGGGCTCAGCCCATTTGGGTTTCAGGTGGTAAGAGAATTGAATCGTTTGGGAATGATGATTGACGTTAGCCACATCTCCGATGATGCCTTTTACCAAGTGCTACAGTTCAGCAAAACACCCGTTATTGCCTCGCATAGCTGCGTAAGGGCTATTTGTGACAACCCCCGCAACCTAGACGATGACATGCTTAAAAAGTTGGCAGAAAACGGAGGTGTTATTCAAATGTGCCTACTTAGCAACTATCTGAAAGATCCTGAGCCATACCCAGCGCGCGATAGCGCTAGGGCTGCGGTTAGGAAAAAATGGGGCAGTTTCCGCGATTTGGAGCCCGAGCAAAGACAGCAAGCATTTGATGAGTGGTACGCCATCGACGATGAATTCCCCCCCAAGCTGGCCAGTGTAAAAGATCTGGTTGACCATATCGACCATGTGGTGCAGCTTGTTGGAGTTGATTACGTGGGTATTGGAAGCGACTTTGATGGTGGCGGCGCCATTAATGGATGTGCCGATGCCAGCGAAATGATTAACATTACTGTTGAACTACTGCGCAGAGGATACAAAGAGAAGGAGATTCGCAAGATTTGGGGCGAGAACTTCCTGAGGGTGTTTCGCGAAGTGGAGGAATTTGCAATAAATTCAAATCTGTAATACTTTTACCATATCTTTCCAATCCACAAAAATGCAGGTTGTTTAACTATTTTGGTTACAAAAACTCTGAAAAGTATGAAATCGTTTCGGTATTATAAGGTGGTAGCATTGCTTACCCTTGTCGTTTTTTTCCACAACGCTTCTCAATCCCAAATAGCTTTCGACAGCTGGTTCGAGAACAAGGCACTTCGAATTGATTACTTCTTAGCGGGAAACGAGACAGTACAGCAATTTTTCCTAAAAGATTTAAGTATTGAACCTCATTGGAGCGGTTCGCATACGCAAACCCTAAGCAATCTTGATCTGGGTAGTCACAAAGTGGAAGTTACCGATAAGGATTCGAACACGTTGTTATACACCTATGGCTTTTGCACTCTTTTTCAGGAGTGGCAAACCGTTAATGAGGCTACCCACCAATCGAAGGCTTTTGAGCAGGTTACTCGAATTCCATTCCCTAAAAAAACTGTTGATGTTACGTTTTTCGCAAGAGACAAGCAAACTGGGAAATTCCAAGAGCTGTATAACCTTGAGGTAAACCCCAACGATATCAGCATTATAAAAAACCAGTGGGCAAAGCACCCTGTGACCAAGATTATTGATAACGGAAACGCCAACCAAAATCTCGACATAACTTTTATTGCAGAGGGATACACCTATAATGAAATGGACAAGTTCCGTAGCGATGTGAAAAGGTTGGCCGATTACCTGTTTGCTCAGGAGCCCTTTGTCGACTACAAAAACGACATTAATATCTGGGCGGTTGAATCGCCATCTGAAGTAAGTGGCCCCACCAATCCAAGGGCAAACGTTTGGAACAGAACAGCCGTAAGCAGCAGCTTCAATACCTTTGGAATCGACAGATACCTTACAAGCACACACACTTTTAAGATAATGGATATTGCAGCCAATGCTCCCGGCGATGTGGTATACATACTGGTAAACACGGCAGACTATGGTGGAGGCGGCATTTACAACCACTACAACGTGGCCACTTCGGATAATCCGCTCTCGAGTATCGTTTTTATTCATGAGCTGGGACACGGCTTGGCTGGTTTGGGCGACGAGTACTACACCTCGGATGTGGCATACGAGAACTTTTACCCTCTTGATGTGGAACCCTGGGAGCAGAACATTACCACTCGCGTTAACTTCGATGCTAAATGGGCCGACATGTTGGAACCCAGCACACCCATACCTACACCACAAACCAAAGATTTTGAGAAAACGGTGGGCGTATACGAGGGTGGTGGCTATATGAGCAAAGGGGTTTATCGTCCTTACATCGACTGTAGAATGAAGAGCAACGAGGCCAAGGGGTTCTGTCCTGTTTGCCAAAGGGCAATACGCCAAGTGCTTGAGTCGTACAGGTAGCATTTTGGCCATATCAAACAGCCAGCCACACAAGCGAAACAACGATAATCAATACTTTTACTACCTTTGCATCGTATGTTGCGCTAATCGTTCTGCTTCATACCTATGTAAGTAGAATTAATATCAACAGAGATGATTATCCGTTCAGCCCAATTCGTAAAGAGCAGCCCCGAGGTAAAACAATGCCCCGAATCGACATTGCCCGAGTATGCATTTATTGGCCGCTCCAACGTGGGTAAATCGTCGCTTATCAATATGCTAACCGGGATGAAAGCCCTGGCCAAGGTTTCGGGCACACCAGGAAAAACGCAACTGATTAACCATTTCGATATTAACGGGTCATGGTACTTGGTCGATTTGCCAGGTTATGGCTTTGCCCGAACTGGGAAAAAGCAGCGAGCCGTTTTTGCCGAGATGATAAAACAGTACATCGTATCGAGGGAATCCTTGCATTGCCTTTTTGTGCTTATCGACTCGCGCCACAAGCCACAGCCAATCGACTCAGAGTTCATTAACTGGTTAGGCAATAACGGCATCCCCTTCGCCCTGGTTTTCACCAAGGCCGACAAGCTTAGCTCAAGCAAGCTAAACGAATCGCTAATGCAGTACAAGAAGCACCTTTACGAGAGCTGGGAAGAACTCCCGCAAATTTTTATAAGCTCAGCCGTAACACGAACAGGACGAGACGAGATACTGAACTACATTGATGACATAAACAAGCTGCTTAAGGAACAGTCCAAATAGTTTGATGTAATGATAGTAATTCCACTAACCACCCATAAATACCGATTGGGTGGTTTTTTATTAAACGTAAGGGGTAAGTGCAGTATATACCGGGATTACCCAATAACCCTATTTTAGTTTGCAAAAACTCTGCTAAACAATAGTAATATAAATTTTATCGATTTACATATTTGACTTAAATTTGCACGCAAAACAAACCTACCCCATGATCAAACAACACTGCATAAAATTCTTCACCGGAAGAAACTCAGAGTACCTTGCAAAGGAGATTGCTCGTAACTATGGAAGTTCGCTGGGCAAATCGTACGTAACCGATTTTAGCGATGGTGAATTTCAGCCATGCCTCGACGAGTCCGTTAGAGGTTCTACCGTATTTATTATCCAATCAACTTTTCCACCCTCGGATAACCTTTTTGAACTTCTTTTGATGATAGATGCAGCGCACAGGGCATCGGCATACAAGGTGGTTGCTGTTATTCCATACTTTGGGTGGGCAAGGCAGGATCGCAAGGACAAGCCACGTGTTTCCATAGGCGCCAAGATGGTAGCCAACCTGCTAAGCGCAGCAGGGGTAGACAGAGTGATGACCATGGACCTACACGCCGATCAAATTCAAGGCTTTTTTGATGTTCCCGTTGATCATCTTTACGCCTCATCCATCTTTGTTCCGTACATCAAAAACCTAAACCTTGATAATATTGCCATAGCCGCCCCCGATATGGGCGGAGCAAAGAGAGCAAATGCATACGCACGCTTCCTTGATGCTTCGCTAATTATTTGCCATAAAACCCGTGAGAAGGCCAATCAGGTGGGAGATCTAACCGCCATAGGTGATGTTGAGGGCAAGAATGTTATAATAATGGACGATATGGTTGATACCGCCGGAACCCTTACGGCTGCAGCCAACATGATGATGAGCAAGGGGGCCAAAAGCGTTCGCGCCTTTGCTACACACCCCGTTCTTTCGGGCCCAGCCTACGATCGTATTGCCGAATCGTCGATCACCGAATTGGTTGTTACCGATACGATCCCCCTAAAAGAGGGAGCTAACACCGATAAGATTAAGGTTCTAACAGTGGCCGAACTCTTTGCCGATGTGATAAATAAGGTTTACAATTTCGAATCTATTAGCGAGAAATTTATAATCTAACTAGCTAGCATTGAATGCTAATATTTGCAAAAAAGTAATTATATTTGCAGCCCAATTTTCCCCTCAACCAAATTAGTAGTGGCGCGATGGGGGGCTGGCTAACACCGAGGGGGCAGTCCTGAGTAGCGTCGATTATTAACACAACGTAGTACAACAACAATGAAAGAGATTAGCTTGAATGGTTCGGTAAGAACCGAAACAGGTAAAAAATTTGCAAAGCAAATTAGAAGAGAAGAACGCGTTCCTGCCATCGTTTATGGTGGTAAAGAGAACCTGATGATTACCCTGGTTGAAAGGGAACTGAAAGACATCATCTACACTCCTCATGTTTACATCATCAACCTTAGTATTGATGGTAAAACCTACAAGGCCATCGTTAAGGAGATGCAGTTTCATCCAGTAACTGACAAAATTCTTCACCTTGATCTACTTCAGGTATTCGATGACAAGAAGCTAACCGTTGCCCTTCCCGTTAAATTAACCGGATCGGCCGAAGGTGCAAAGCAAGGGGGTAAGCTAACTCTAACCACACGTAAACTTAGGGTTTGTGGCTTTCCAAAGGATCTTCCCGAGATGATTGAGGTTGATGTAACCGAGCTGGGTCTTGGAAAAAGTCGCTTGGTAAGTGAGCTTTCGTTCGACAAGTTTGAGATTATTGAGCCAAAATCAACCGTTATTGCAACCGTTAAGCTTACTAGGGCTGCTAGAGGTGCTGCCGCTGCTGCCGCCGAAACTAAGTAGTAACTGTAAAATATTGCAATCTTGAAATACTTGATTGCCGGCCTTGGGAACATTGGACCTGAATATTCCAATACCCGCCACAACATCGGATTTAAGGTATTGGACGCACTTGCAAAGGCGTCCAATACTGTTTTTAGCCCTAAGCGTTACGGTGATGTTACCCAGGTTAAGCACAAGGCACGAACCTTCGTGCTACTTAAGCCTTCAACCTACATGAACCTTAGCGGTAAAGCAGTAGCTTACTGGCTAAAAACCGAAAAGATTCCCATTGAAAACCTGCTGGTAGTGGTTGACGATATTGCCCTACCCATAGGCACCCTGCGCCTTAGGGCCAAGGGTGGCGACGGAGGTCACAATGGGCTCTTCGACATAATTGAGACGCTTGGTACTCAAAATTTTGCCCGCCTACGATTTGGTATTGGTGGAGATTTCCCCAAGGGCTCGCAGGTACAGTATGTTCTTGGCGAGTGGACCCCCGAGGAGGAAGAAATTCTGCCCGAGCGTTACCTTGCAGCAAAAGAGATTATCTTTAGCTTTGGTACCATTGGAATTGAGCGAACCATGAACTTTTTCAATAAGAAGTAACCTGGGTATGGGCACAGAATCTGCCGCTAGAATTGATAAGTGGTTGTGGACTGTCCGCATTTTCAAAACGCGCAGCATAGCAACCGACGAGTGTAAAAAGGGTCGAGTAAGAGTAAACGATGCCGAGATAAAACCATCGAAAGAGGTGAAGGCTGGCGATACAATTACAGTAAGAAAACCGCCCGTTGTTTACTCGTATGTAGTGAAGGATATTCCCAAAAGTAGGATTGGAGCCAAGCTGGTTCCCGATTACCTTGAGAACACCACCCCCGCCGATGAACTGGCTAAGCTGGAACCCGGATTCTTAGCCTTCCAGGGCAACAGAGCCCGTGGCACTGGACGACCCACCAAGAAGGAACGCCGAACGCTCGATAACATCAGGGATACGCAGGACTAGTTCTTCCCCACCCAAAGAGCTACACAATCCTCTGGTAGCATCCAGTAATCTCACCAATATAAAATCGATGATGATCCTTAGTAGGGTAAATCTCCTCGTCAATCAACTTGTCGATAAACGAGTCGGGTTTAATATCATCGGCATACAGCTTACGGCACTCAATAATTAGCCGAGCCTGCTCAAATGCAATTGAACTTGTGGGTGTAATCATTGGCGAAAGCCCTGTCTCCTTGGCCTTATCGTAATCTCTTCCCGATTTTGATCCGCAGAACGACAGCTCCTTTCGGTAGTTACCGTGGCCAAAAAAGGAAAGGGTATAGGTGTCGAACTCCTCAGTAAACTGGTAGGTATGGCGTTGGGGACGCACAAAAATAATGGAGATGGGTTTACGCCAAAGGAACCCAAAACTTCCCCACGATGCGGTCATGGTATTATACCGATCCTTGTCTCCTGCCGTAATAAGCATCCACTCCTTGTCAAGCAGATCGAATACATTTTCGTTAAGTTTAAATGGATCGACTGGCTGAAAGCCACTAAATTCTTTTATCATAACTCAATAGATTATAACCTAACCACCACTGGGGTTAGACTCCTTGTTGTGCAGAGTTGGATTGAATTAAAAATACTCGTAGGTATACTTATACAGCACCCTGTACCTGTAGGGAGCAAAGTACGAATCGGTTTCGAGCACATTCCCCTCGGTGTTGTATCGCGACTGCTTATGCGAGAACTCCTGAGCTCCGCCTTCGCTCCAACGCTCCTCCACAAGGCTACCGTTGGCATCGTACTCATATTTCGATTGAGTAAAGCTCGATCCATCGGGCTTATGCTGAATAATCTCGATAACCAAGTCGCGGTTATTGTAACGGAACTCCTGCTTCTTAGATAGGTTGCCAGAGTAGTACTCGGCTGTTTCAACAAGCCTATTCTTATCGTCGAACTTGTTAACAATTCGCTTGAGCTCGTTCCCCTTATCGTCGAGTCGAATATCACGAAGGAGGTTCCAGTGCTCATCGTGCTCCTTACGCATTCTCGATGAGAGAACCTTATCGGGCTTAAATATACTGATCTCCTGAATATTATCTTTATAGGTATACACCCACCTTTCGTCAACCCTGTTGCCAGCGCCGTACTTTACTATCTCCTTCAGGTTATCATCTGGATAATACTCGTAGGTTATACGGTAACCTGCCTGTCCGTCGAACACCACCTCGTGAGTTTTTAGCCCTTTATCGTTGTAGTGAAACGATTGCTTATAGCTAACCTCCAGCTCTGGCCTATGAATGCGTTGGTACATCACATACTCCGTCCTTAGGTTTTGGCTGTTGTACTTGTATAGTAACCGGGACGAGATTTCGCCATTGGAGCGGTAGTTGATTATCTCGACCGGGTTGCCGTTCTTATCGTACTGGGTTATACTGGTTTTGTAACCATTGGGGTTAGGCTTATCGCCCGAAAACCGATGGGTCCACTGGGTAATGGTCTTTATGTTGCTTTCGGCGATCCGTTGGCGCTCCTTCTCCTCATCCTTGGGCTGCCCAAAAAGTGATATCGAGATAGCAGCTAGCGCTAGGGTTGCAAAAATATTTCTCATAACAATTTTGTTTCGATGCAAAAAGCAAATTTAGTAAAATCATTGAAAGTATTGCAAAGATTTTTGCTATTCGTCGGGGTTTGCCTTGGTGCTATTCTCAAAGGGAATTGAAACAGCTAGGAGGAAGTAATGCCGACGGTTATCGAATGGTACAAAGTGGTAAAAAAGCTTACGTCCCGATTTGCGGGCAATATCAATTAACCCCAAACCGGCTCCCCCCTTCTCATTCAGCTGGCCCTCCATCATCTGCTTAAGGAATATGTCTTTCAACTCCTGGGAATTAGCCTGGTTAATCTTTATTAGCCTCTCCTCTAAAGCTTTAATCTTTTCGTTTTGCACAAGGTTCCCTGTTACTACATAAAACGAGTCCTTATTCTGTCCAATTATAAAGAGACCGTTTCCAACCTGCTTGTCCTTCTTGTCAAAATCATCGGAATGCTTGGTTACATTCTGCAAACATTCAATCATTATATGGAACACCCTCTTACGGGTTGAGGTGGGTAGGTTCTTTTCAATAATCTTTCTGTTGGCCATAAATGCGAACGATCGCATAATCTGGTGGTTCATCTCCCCCTTATATATCAAGGGGAAACCACTAGTGGCCATCTCACTAGAGAGAGTAGATTTAATAAAGTATATTATATTATCCATTAAGGATTGAAATTACTTAAAAATACAATATGTAACTATGTTATTATAAAAAATATTTGAATTTTTTGTTAAACAATAACCTTGCCTTACACCTACATTAGTCTTAACAATGCTCAGCTATTGAAATATTTTTTCATTTTTTTAACACTTTTTAATTTAGTAGTTCTGAAATGTGAATACAAGTGTATCAACCACTCCTACTTGATATACACCTCGAGCAGCTTACTGTTGCGCTGAGGTTTAAGAACCGCACTTTGGATACTTGCTGGAACCAACACCAGCTCACCAGCTTTAATGGCCACATCATCGTTGTCGGCGGTGCATACGTTCGCATGGCCATCGACACAAAAATATATCCTAAAGGTATCGAGCTCGAAAAAATCTCTTTCCATCTCCTTATCGATAGCAAGCCTATTTACTGAGAAGTAGGGTGTGCTTTTTAGCTCTTGGGGCTGATTTAGCCCCAACGGACTATGTTCACGAGGAATTGGATCGGCATCAAAGTCAATCGCTTCCTTTGCCCACTCGGTGTGCAACTCCCGGGGTTTCCCATCGGGTTCTACCCTACCCCAGTCGTAAACCCTGTAGGTTACATCGGAGGTTTGCTGTATTTCGAGCAGTGTAATGCCCTTCCCCAGGGAGTGCATGCTACGAGCTGGGATGTAAAAGTAATCGTCGGGCTTAACCTGTTCGTAATTAAAGTGTTCTTCAAAACCTCCTTCCTTTACAAGATTTTCAAACTGCTCACGGTTTAACTTGGGGTTAAATCCTGTAATAATTTTCGAGTCCTCCTCGCTGTCGATAATGTACCACATCTCGGTTTTCCCAAATGCGTGATGTAAACGCTTGGCCATCTCATCATCGGGATGAACTTGAATGGATAAAAAATCCGTTGTGTCAATAAGTTTAATTAGCAGCGGAAACTCAACACCAAACTGCTGATAATTTTTTTCGCCCACCAAATCGCCCATATACACCTCCACGAGGTCTTGAATAGTATTGCCAGCGAGGAACCCATTGGCAACAACCGAAAGGTTACCCTCAACTCCCGACAGTTCCCAGCTCTCACCGCATTTATCTATACCTGCGGGATAAACCTTGGCAAAGCCATCACGTAATCGGGTGCCTCCCCAAAGGCGATACTTAAGCTGAGGCGAAAATTTTAAGGGATAAATCATATTAATGCAAAGATTTGTATTTTTGGCCATTTATAGCATTCTTGCAATGCTATTTGTTCATTGTACTGGTAATAAATATTAAAAATTACCCTTACCTTAGACACTAACTTTACAAAGTTAACCATTAAATTCAAATCGCATAATGTTAATTGTAGGCATAGCAGGTGGAACTGGATCGGGAAAAACTACTGTGGTTAAACGTATTACAGGATGCTTGCCCCCGGGCGAGGTCGTTATAATTCCCCAGGATTCATACTACAAGGATAGCTCACACCTGCCCTTAGAACAACGGCAGGAAATTAATTTCGACCACCCATCGTCCATTGAATTCGAACTGCTTGTTGATCACGTGGCCAAGCTAAAAAAAGGCAATCCCATCGACCAGCCAATATACTCGTACCTAACATGTACAAGGGCTACCGAAACTGTAACCATATTGCCCAAGCATATCGTGATAATTGAAGGAATTTTGGTATTTACCAACCCCGAGCTGCGAGAACTTATGGACATCAAAGTGTATGTTGACGCCGATGCCGACGATAGGCTAGCGAGGGTTATCCAAAGGGATATTGTGGAACGAGGCAGATCGGTGAACAAGGTGCTTGAGCGATATGAAAAGACAGTGAAACCTATGCACCTTCAGTTCATTGAGCCTACTAAACGTTATGCCGATATCATTGTACCACAGGGTGGGAACAACTCCGTGGCCATAAACATTCTAACAACAATTATTGAAAAGAACCTATCCGTATAGCAAACCTTAAAATCTGTAGCCATGCTCGACCAAGTAAGGAATGAGGATATTCTTTTTCTCGATATAGAAACAGTACCCCAGCATGCTAGCTTTAGCGAGGTTCCAGAAGGGCTAAAGACACTTTGGGAGAAGAAAGCCGCAAAAATTGCCGACAACAACCAGAATCCCGAGGAGATTTACAATAGGGCAGGTATTTACGCCGAGTTTGGCAAGATTATCTGCATCTCCGTTGGACTAATTGTAAACAAATCGGGGCAACCCTTTTTTAGGGTCAAATCCTTTGCTGGCCACAACGAGGCTGAGCTACTCCTTGAGTTTGCCGATATGCTCGAAAAGTTTGCGGCTAAGCCGCAGGCCAACCTGTGCGCACACAACGGCAAGGAGTTCGACTTCCCCTATATTGCCCGCAGGATGCTTGTAAATGGAATCAACATTCCTAGCATACTAGATGTTGCTGGTAAAAAGCCTTGGGAGGTTCGATTTCTCGACACCATGGAGCTTTGGAAATTTGGCGATTACAAGCACTACACATCCCTCAACCTGCTAACCCAAATATTTAACATCCCCACCCCTAAGGATGATATTGATGGTAGCCAGGTTGCCGACGTATACTACCGCGAGAATGATTTGAATAGAATTGTAACCTACTGCGAAAAGGATGTGCTGGCTGTGGCTCAGCTATTCCTGAGGTACAAGAACCAGCCCCTTATACCTCATGCTAATATTGAAGTTGCGGGCTAGCCTTTTATCTTGTTGATAAATTGGTGTATCTCGGAGAGCAATTCTGTTGGGTTCTCAGCATGCACCCAGTGCCCTGCATTACGAATGGATTTAACCTCGTAGTTGGAAAACAGAGTTTTGAGCTGCTCCTCCCCCTGAGGATAAACATAGTTCGATTTTTCACCTTTCAAAAAAAGCGTTGGGATGGAAATAGGTTTACCCAGCTCACTTGTAGGCACTGACCCCATAATGGAGTTAAGGTTTTGGCTCAATGCCTCAACGTTAAGCTGCCACTGAAACCCTCCATCATCGGCTCGCCTAACGCTTTTAAGCAGGAACTGGCGTATGCGCTTATCGGCTATATGGTGCGATAGCGACTCATCCAGCTCGTCGCGTGAGGTGGCTATATCGAGCCTTAGCATGAGTAGGGATGATAGAATTTTGGCATGTTGATTTTCTTGCCCCATGGCCTCCTCGGTAAGTTCACTATAACTCGTTGGTAAAATATCGACTACAACCAAGCCCTTAACCCTACTTGGGTACTTCGAAGCAAACTCCATGGCTACCTTCCCCCCCATGGAGTGGCCAATTATTATGGCACTGTCAAGCTTCTCGTAGTCGAAAAGTTCTAGCAAGTCTTCGGCTAAATCCTTGTAGGTATGTCTCGGGCTGTGTGGGCTACGCCCATGGTTTCGCTGATCGACAAGAGTCACCTTATACCTGTCGGAAAGTTCACGCCCCACGCTTATCCAATTGTCGGACGAGCCATACAATCCATGAAGGATTACCAATGGCTCACCACTGCCCAGCTGCCTAGCGTGTAGCTTCATTATTAGTAACCCTTGGTTTGCTTCAAGTACATTTGTATTGTATTCTCGAGGCCAAGGTATAGCGCGTCGGCTATAAGGGCGTGACCAATTGATACCTCCTCAAGCCATGGGATGTTCTCGGTGAAGTAGCGCAGGTTATCGAGGTTCAAGTCGTGCCCAGCGTTAAGCCCAAGCCCTACCTCCTTAGCAGCTATAGCTGCTTGCAAAAAGGGATCGAGGGCTTTGGCCTTATTCAATGGGTAGCCAACTGCATAGGGCTCGGTGTATAGTTCAACCCTATCGGTACCCGAATCGGCAGCATGCTTCACCAGCTCAACATCAGCATTCACAAAAATTGATGTTCTGATGCCCTTGTCCTTAAAAATTTTAACCACCTCCTTAAGCAGCTGCTTTTGCCCAATGGTGTCCCAGCCGTTGTTTGAGGTTATGGCATCTGGTGGATCGGGAACAAGAGTAACCTGATTGGGTTTAGCCTCAAGCACCAGGTCGATAAATGATTGCGAGGGATAACCCTCGATATTAAACTCAGTGGTAATAATTGGCTTGATATCCCTAACATCCTGATAGCGAATATGGCGTTCATCGGGGCGAGGATGAACGGTAATCCCTTCGGCGCCAAAACGCTGGCAATCAACTGCGGCCTTCACTACGTTGGGTATATCGCCACCCCGAGCGTTGCGGAGGGTTGCTATTTTATTAATATTTACACTCAGACGTGTCATTTTAATTATATTTGGAGTTACATTTGCAAAGGTAGCTAATTTTTAAAGGGAAATAGAGTATGCTGGCAAAAGAGATGATTTCGGATATTGTCCCCTCGCTAAAGACCTCGGACACGGGAATCTCGGCGCTAAACTGGATGGATATATTCAAGGTGAGCCATCTTCCCATAGTTAATAGCAAGGATTTTTTAGGTTTGGTTTCGGAGACCGACATCTACGACCTGAACCTGCCCGAGGAGCCCATTGGCAACCACCAGCTATCGCTGGTAAGGCCTTACATCACCGAGGGGCAACATATACTTGAGGCCTTGGAAATGGCCTCGCGGCTTAAGCTTAGCTTGGTGCCAGTGCTCGATCATCGCAAGCACTACCTTGGAGTAATCACCATTACAGATATGCTGCACCATTTTGCCGACTTTGCTGCACTTAAAAACCCGGGAGGAGTAGTAGTTTTAGAGCTTAACCATAACGACTACTCGCTAGCACAAATAGCCCAAATAGTGGAAGGAAACGATGCCAAGATTCTGGGTACGTTCCTCGCCTCAAATCCAAATACAACCCAAATAGAGCTAACCCTTAAGCTTAATGTAACCGACTTAACCTCAATTATCCAAACGTTTAACCGCTACAACTACAACGTGAAGGGAGCATACATGAAGCATGACGAGGAGGAGGACCTACTTGAGGATCGTTACAATTTGCTAATGAAGTACTTGAACACATAGCCTTTGCATGACCAAATGTTTTCGCCATATCTTTCTGCTTGTTGCTTTCTCATCCTTGTTACGCTTAGCTAGCCACGGGACTGAAAACGAAAATATCCTTGTTGTTAGATCTATTAACATCACTGGGAATACCATAACCAACGAAAAAATTATACTGCGTGAACTACCCTTTAGGCTAGGCGACACCCTAAGTATTTACGACTTATCGGGGTATGCTAACCAAAGCAAAGAAAACCTTAATAACACACTGCTTTTCAATTTTATAACCATTAGCTACAATATATCCGATAAATCGGTGGAATGGGATATCGATGTGGAGGAACGATGGTACATTTGGCCTTTTCCAATTCTAGAGTTTGAAGACAGGAACCTAAGCGCCTTTTTGAGAAATGCTAGCTTTTCGAAACTCAACTACGGCGCATATATCAAGGTGAATAACTTTAGGGGTATGCGCGAGCAAATAAGGTTAAGGATGGTACTTGGGTACAGGAACGAGGTGGTTCTGCAGTACATTACGCAGAACCTGGATAGGGAGAAAAAGCATGGAATATCGGCATTGGCATCCTACTTCACCAACCGGGAAATAAACTACAACACCTTTGGTAACCAACCAAACTACTTCAGATCGGACAACGGCCCGGCCAGAAAAGTGCTTTTTGCCGACATAACTTACCACTACAGGCCTAAGCACCACTGGTATCATGCCCTTACTATTGGGGCATTACAAGCAACAATATCCGACTCGCTGGCCACCCTTAACCCCAACTACTTTGGGGCTGGAAACAACTCGTTTTGGTATAGCCACATAAAGTACGAGGCAACCCTCGATAAGCGAAATTCAAAGATTTTTCCGCTGCATGGTTATCTTTTAAAATCGGAAGTGGGCAAGCAAGGATTATTCAAGAACGAACCCCTAGACCTGTGGTACATTAAGCTAACCACCGGGCTGTATGGCAAGGTTGCCCCTAGGCTATTTGCAGGAACAGATTTATCCACCAAGCTTAGTACTCAAACCAACCTGCCCTACTACATGAACAAGGGCATTGGATACAACGATTTCATAAGGGGATACGAGCACTACGTAACCAACGGATCGAGCTATTATATCAACAAAAACTCATTGAAATTCGAACTACTACCAACCAAAGTGATTAACTTGCCTTTGGTTCCCGAGGGTAAGTTTAAAAAAGCACATATTGCCCTTTACTGGAGTATTTTTGGCGATACGGGCTACGTAAAACCCGATGCCTTTACTCCAAGCAATAGCCTGGAGGGAAAAATGATCTATGGATATGGAACCGGATTGTATATTGTTGCGTATTACGACTTAGTGCTACGCATTGAATACTCATTCAACGGATTTGGTGAACAGGGTTTCTTTTTTCATATTGGCACACCATTCCTCTTAAACTAGCAAAATGGTAATAGCCCTATACGGTAATATTATTGATAAAGAGCACAAAGCTGATATGGAGTTGCTTTTTAGCGAACTCGATAAAAGGGGTGCCGAAATATTGGTTTACGCTCCATTCTACGAGTTTCTAACACAACTCCTTGGCTCCGCCCCAAAGGCAAGGGCCACATATAGCAATGCCGACGAAGTGAAGCACACAGCAAACTTTATGCTAAGCATTGGTGGCGATGGCACTTTTTTAGAGTCGGTTTCGTTTGTTGAGGATTCATGCGTACCCGTTGTAGGAATCAACTTTGGGCGTCTGGGTTTCTTGGCTCATATATCATCGAACGATATTTCTGGCGCAATTCATCAGCTATTTAATAAGTTGTACACGGTTGAAAACCGGTCTGTACTGGAGCTGAAAACTCAAGACAATTCATTAATGAAGTTTCCTTTTGCAATGAACGACTTTACCCTGCAAAAAAAGGGAACAGCCATGATCACCATAAACACCTATATTGATAACGAGTTTCTTTGCACCTACTGGGCCGACGGGTTAATCATCTCAACGCCTACGGGTTCTACCGCATACTCGCTAAGCGTAGGCGGGCCCATACTAAGCCCCACTACCAATGCCTTTGTGATATCGCCCATTGCACCCCATAACCTAACCGTAAGGCCGCTGGTTATTCCCGATGGGTCAACCATAAAGCTTGAAGCAACAACAAGAGATAGTGAAATACTAATGTCGCTCGATTCTCGTTCTGTTGCTGTAGGAAGTAGCCTTACGGCTTCTATTACAAAAGCCAAATTCTGCGTTGGGGTGGTAAATTTAAAGGGCAACAACTACTTCAAAACGCTTCGAAATAAGTTGATGTGGGGAGCTGATAGTAGGAATTCAACTAGCTAACAACCTAACGATCAGTTAACAAAAATGGATATTCTTTGTTAATACAGTTAAAATATTTTTAATAGCTAACGCTTTCTTTTTTTTTTATCTTTGTAATACGATAGTACCTAAATTAGGAGAGATGAGAAAGTTTATAGTGCCTTTATTTATTTCGTTACTACTTGCCAACACTAGCTCGGCCCAATCATGGAAGGCTGCAAAACTTGAAGTTTTCGGTGGTATCTCGGCACACCAATACTTTGGCGACATAGGTGGTGCTTCTGGCGACGTTAACCTCCTTGGCCTTTTGGATATCGATATTCTATCAACACGACCCGGCATAACCCTAGGGGCTCGCTACCACATATCCAAACCAATTCAGATAAAGGTTAACTTCACATCGGGAATGATCTCTAGCACTGATTTAAACTCAAGAAACGAGAATCGTCAGTTTGCCTTTAAAACCCTAATCAACGAGTTTGCGGTTATGGGCGAGTACTACATAATACCCGAAAGCGACGAGAATTACTTCTACAACATAATGCAGATTAGGGGCGGGCTTCGCCACTTTCGTCAACCTTTTAGCCTGTACGCTACCTTAGGTTTTGGAGGGTTTCATTACAACGTGACCCCGCTGCAAAACCTAGCCACCTCCCCCAGGTTCTCTCAAAGTTCAAGCATAGCGTTCTTTGTACCCGTTGGCATGGGCATAAAATATGCTATTAGGCCAAAACTGTCGATCGGCGTAGAATTGGTTGGACGTATAACCAACACCAACGAGCTCGATGGATACGTGTCGCCATACGGTATATACAACGACTACTATCACTCCCTCATTGTAAAGGTGAACTACAAGATACCCACCAAGAAAAGACCAGGCGTTAGGAGATAGAAACGGATTTAAAATGCAATTTGCACCATGAGATTTCTTTTTTTGGGGTTAGTAGTTCTCCTCTCTTCGCAAAATACATTCTCTCAGGAACGCAATGATATAGGTGTGTTGGCTGGCTCCTCATACTATATGGGCGACTTCAACCTTAGCACTCAATTCTACCAACCATCACCAGCCATTGGGGTGCTTTTCCGGCATAACCTGAATGAGTTTTACTCACTTAAGCTAAGCGGTACTCACGGCAACTTAAAGGGCTACTACAACCCAAACAATCAGTACCTTCCACAAATACCCTATCAAAGCTTCGAGCAAAGTTTCAGAGCGTTCGACAAACGATTGGTAGAGATTAGCGGAGCCATCGAAATTGGGCTAAGGCCCTTTGGTACTAAACCTGTTGATGCAAACAGCATTTCGCCATACGTAACCCTGGGCGTTAGCTTGGCTATTATCGATAGGGATTTACTGGTGAATATACCCTTTGGGGTTGGCGTGAAATACACCCCCTTTAACCGGTGGACTTTTGGAGCCGAATGGCGACTTCATAAAACATTTAATGACAATATTGATTACTACCCAACCCACCCCAACCAAAGTTTTAGAATTCACAACTTCGATTGGGTGGGAATTGGGGGATTATTCGTATCTTACCGGCTTGTTAACAAGGGGGCAATTTGCCCAGCATACGATTAAAAATCAATAGTATATGTCGTTGATTGATGATGTGAACAGAGAGAAACTCCCCTCCCATATTGCCATAATTATGGATGGCAATGGGAGATGGGCCAAGCAAAAGGGCAAGCCAAGAATATTTGGGCATCAGAATGGAGCCCACGCAGTAAGGCAAACCATCGAAGGCGCAGCCGAGCTTGGAGTAAAATATTTAACCCTTTACGCATTTAGCGCAGAGAACTGGAAACGCCCAAAGATAGAGGTTGAAGCCCTTATGACCCTTCTCGTTTCTACAATAGATGAGGAGCTAAAAAACCTAATCGATAACAATATCCATTTTCAAGTAATTGGCAACACCAACCTACTGCCAGACAGCGTTAAACGAAAGGTTAGCACTGCCATTTCCAAAACCAAGCACTGTACCGGAATGACCCTAACCCTTGCTCTGAGCTATGGCTCGCGCTGGGAAATTTTAGATGCAGCAAAAAAACTTGCCGATGACGCCATACAGGGCAAAATAGTTCCTCAGGAATTAACCGACGAGGATTTTGCAAGCTACCTAAACACGGCTCATATGCCCGACCCCGAGCTCCTTATCAGAACCAGCGGAGAACTCCGGCTAAGCAACTTCCTATTATGGCAAATGGCATACACTGAGCTGTACTTTACCGAGGTGCTATGGCCCGATTTCAGTAAAGAGGAGCTATACAAAGCAATAGTCAGCTTTCAACATCGCGAAAGGCGATTTGGAAAAACCACTGAGCAGCTCTAATGGCACTCCTAAGCTCCCATTTATTCTCATTTTTAGCATACAATTATGGTTTTTTGTACATTTTAGCTTGCTTCCCATAAAGCACTTGACTAAATTTGCCAAGCCTATTACACAAACAATTTCAAGGTTTTAATTTTATTGTAGTAAATACTTTTGCCCAAAACATACCGTTACACTCTATGCACAAATACCGTATCCCTCAAACGATGATTAAAAAATTAGCAATTAGCATTGCCTCCTTTCTAATCGCAGCACACTTTGGCTATTCTCAGACATCTCCCTTTAGCTACACCTCGCCCGAAGAGTATACGCTTAAGGGGGTTACCGTTTCGGGCATCCGCTTTATTGATCCCAACGTTATTGTTAGCATGAGCGGCCTTTACATAGGCGATAAGATTAGCGTACCCAGCGAAACCATTACAGGTGCTATAAATAAGCTGTGGGATCAAGGGCTATTCTCAGACATAAAAATTACTGCCACAAAGATTGAGGGAGACGATATCTACCTCGATATATTTCTGCAAGAGTTGCCCCGGATAAGCGGCATCGATTTTATTGGTATAAGAAAAAGTGAGGAGAAAGACCTTGTTGATTTGATTAAGCTACGGATTGGAGGTCAAGCCACAGAAAACATCCTGGACAACTCCAAGCGATTAATTAAAAACCACTATCGCTCCAAGGCCTACCTCAATGCCAATATCGACATACACCAGCAGCACGATACGCTTATGGCCAACGGCGTTAGGCTTATCTTTAACATCGACAAAGGGCCTAAGGTTCGCATTAGCGACATCACCTTTGAGGGCAACGACAACATTATTGATCGTAAGCTTCGTCGTGCAATGAAGAACACCAAGCGCCGCGACCTCAACTTCTTTAAAGCATCCAAATTTGTTGAGAACGATTTTGAGGAGGATAAACGCAGCCTTATTGCCTACTACAACCAACACGGCTACCGTGATGCCAAAGTCCTGGGCGATTCTGTTTTTGTAACAGAAGAAAACCGTATAGGCCTAATTATAAAGGTTGAAGAGGGTCCAAAATATCACTACCGTGACATCAACTGGGTGGGGAACTCAAAGCTTCCCGACGAGATACTTGATGATATCCTTGGCATCAGAAAGGGAGATGTATACGATAAAACCCTTCTGGAAGAAAGGCTTTTTATTGACGACAACTCCATAACCACCACCTATATGGATGATGGCCACCTATTCTTCAGCATTGAACCTGTTGAGATTAGAGTGGCTAACGACTCCATTGACCTAGAAATGAGGATTTACGAAGGCAAACAGGCTACCGTGAACAATGTAATTGTTAAGGGTAACACCAAAACCCATGAGAATGTAATCCGTCGTGAACTTTTCACCAAGCCTGGCGACCTCTTCAGCAAAACAGGTATTACCCGTTCCGTAAGGGAACTTGCCACCATGGGGCACTTCGATCCCGAGAAATTGGATGTTACTCCCCTGCCCAATATGGCCGACGGTACCGTGGACCTAGTATATACCGTGGAAGAAAAGGCCAACGACCAGCTTGAGGTTTCCGGTGGTTGGGGTAACAAAATGTTTGTTGGAACCATTGGTATTCGGTTCTCGAACTTCTCCATTGGCAGACTATTCGAAAAGCAGGCTTGGCGCCCAGTCCCATCGGGCGATAGCCAAACGCTAAGCCTTAGAGCCCAAACCAACGGGAGCTTTTACAAAGCGTTTAGCCTGACATTTGTTGAGCCATGGCTTGGAGGGCGCAAACCCACCAACTTTACCCTTTCGCTTTACCACACCATAAACAACTTGCCTGGCACATATATCTACCAGGTGAGCGACCAAAGAATGAAGGTTACTGGGGGTGCCATTGGTATTGGAACAAGGCTAAAGTGGCCCGATGACTGGTTCCAGTTCTACAACGAGCTTAGCATTCAGAGCTACGACCTGAACAAGTGGGACTACTTTATGATTTCCACCGGTAAATCGAACAACTTTAGCTACAAGGCCGCTCTTACAAGAAACTCAATCGACCAGCTGATTTACCCCAGACGAGGATCGAACTTTAACTTAACGCTACAGCTTACACCACCCTACTCCAAAATTACGGGTAAAGATTTTTCGAATGTAACAGACCTTCAAGAAAAGTATAAGTGGATTGAGTATCATAAGTGGACTGGTAAGGCCCAGTGGTTCCACAACCTAGTTGACAACCTTGTGCTATACACTGGTGCTCAATTTGGATACCTCGGATACTACAACAAGGACATTGGATACTCACCCTTCGAAGGCTTTGACCTTGGTGGTGATGGTATGTCGGGATATAACCTATATGGTCGCGAAACCATTGGGCTAAGAGGTTACGAAAATTCATCGCTTTCACCTAGGGTTAACGGAGTTGTAAACGCTAACGTATACACCAAGTATACGGTGGAGCTACGCTACCCCATCACCCTGCAGCCACAGGCTGCTATTTACCTGCTCACTTTCCTTGAGGCTGGTAACGCTTGGTATGAGTTTAGAAGCATTAATCCTTTCAACGTTCACCGTTCTGCTGGTGTTGGAGCAAGAGTATTCCTGCCTATGATCGGTATGCTTGGAATTGATTGGGGATATGGATTCGACAAAATTCCTCACAATCCCGATAAGCATAGGGGGCAGTTCCACTTTACCATTGGACAAAACTTTTAACACTATTTAAACAAAGGGGTTTAAAGCTGGCGAGATAATTGTCACACCAAACTTAAAGGATAGAGCTATGAAGAAAATCGCAATCATCATCCTAACCATTTTTGCCCTCCCGTTAGCTTCGCTTGGGCAAAAGTTTGCCTTTGTTGATTCGGAATACATACTTAGCCGCATTCCAACATTTAGGGCTGCACAAGAGCAACTCAACCGTATAGCGACACAATATGAGGCGGAGGTGGAGGAGCAATACAAGCAGCTGGAAAAAATGTTTCAAGATTTTCAATCGGAAAAGGTACTGCTAACCGAGGAGATGCGCCGCAAACGAGAAAATGATTTGATGCAGCGTGAAAAGGCCGCAAAGGAGTTGCAGAATAGATATTTTGGAAGGGATGGAATGCTTTTCAAGAAGCGAGAAGAACTCGTAAAGCCCATTCAGGACCAAGTATTTAACGCAGTGAAGGAGATTGCCACCGAGGGGGGATTCGCAATTATTTTTGATGCAGCAGGCTCTGCCAATATGCTATATACTAATCCGAGATACGATAAGAGTGACGAGGTATTACAAAAACTTGGTTACAACTAATTAATTTTTAAATTTGTAAGTCAAATTAAAACCAAAAACACGATGAAAAGATTCGCAATGTTTATGCTAGCTGCCGCGCTACTTTTTACCGGCAGTTTATTTGCCCAAACCGCACCAAAATTTGCACATATCAACGGACAGGAATTGCTTTCCATTATGCCCGACCGCGATAGCGCTGAAGCAAAACTAAATGCTTATGGCCAGGATCTTCAGGAGCAAATAGAAGAGCTACACGTGGAGTATAACAATAAGCTGCAAACCTATATGCAACGCCGCGAAACATTTACCGATGCCATCCGCGAAGCACGCGAAAGGGAACTAACCAGCCTGCAGCAACGCATCCAGGAATTTGAGCAGACTGCTCAGCAAGACTTTCAGCGTATGCAAGGCGAGCTTATGCGCCCACTTATGGAAAAGGCTGATGCTGCCATCCGTAAGGTTGCTAAGCAAGAGGGAGTGATTTACGTATTCGACCTAAGCGTAGGTAGCGTGGTGTATTTCTCCGACGACAGCATCGATTTGATGCCTTTTGTAAAGAAGGAGCTGGGAATACAATAGAAATTAAGCCATAAATTAACAGCTCAATCGCCGCAAGGGGTTGAGCTGTTTTTGCATATGCTCAATTATTGATAGGGCAAAATGACAAATACCACTAAAATAGGAGTTTTCGATTCGGGGGTTGGAGGACTTACCGTTCTAAAGGAAATAGTTCAGCAACTACCCAACCATTCCTATGTTTATTTTGCCGATACCAAGCATTGCCCTTATGGCCCCAAAGGGCCCGATGAAATCATAAGGCTTTCCGAAATAATAACTAAATTCCTTCTCGACCAGGGTTGCACAATTATAGTGGTGGCATGCAACACCGCCACTGCAGCAGCTATTGATTATTTAAGAGCCAATTTCCCTATTCCATTCGTAGGTATGGAGCCCGCAGTGAAACCAGCAGCATTGGCTACCAAAACAAAGTCGATAGGTGTGCTCGCCACCAAGGGCACATTCAATGGAAGGCTCTACCGCGAAACCACCGCAAAGTATGCTGCCAATATAAACGTGTCCTATCAAGTTGGAGCGGGGCTGGTTGAACTGGTTGAACAAGGAAAGTCTCAATCGAAAGAGGCAAGTGAGTTGCTA
>Ga0334894_1000323_pt1 | contig 62038 bp, 51 predicted proteins | sample GraSluR3_MG_6_FD_207225 | JGI IMG/M metagenome (GOLD analysis project Ga0334894, IMG submission 207225) | Sludge microbial communities from methane-producing bioreactor in Wageningen University, Netherlands - Granular Sludge_12_05 R3 | ecosystem: Engineered > Bioreactor > Anaerobic >...
ACGCCTCGGACAAGTCGGTTCCCTGGCTGGTTGGGGTGAAATTTATAAGTTCACGAATAATGTGTAGGATATGGGTACGTCCCTTTTTCGGTGGAATAAACTTTTCTACCTTATCGCTAAACATGAGCACACCAATCTTATCGTTGTTCTGAATTGCAGAAAAGGCAAGCACAGCGGAAATTTCGGTAACCAGATTCTTTTTAAGCATATTGGTTGTACCAAACATTCGCGAGCCGCTTACATCAATGAGTAGCATCACGGTAAGTTCACGTTCCTCCTCAAAAACCTTTACAAAAGGCTGATTAAATCGGGCGGTAACATTCCAGTCGATATTGCGAATATCATCGCCGTACTGATACTCTCGCACCTCGCTAAAGGCCATCCCCCTACCCTTAAAGGCACTGTGGTACTGGCCAGCAAATATCTGACGCGACAGTCCGCGTGTCTTAATCTCAATCTTACGTACGCGTTTTAGTAATTCTGATGCTTCCACAGCTAAATTCCTGATTATTCAATTACTATTAGTTTTGCAGGGTCGAGTAACAACGGTTACAAACCAATTACCCTTTACCAGCTCAACCTCATACTTAACACCATCACGTTCATCAATCCATTTAAGTTTATTTGGTTTGCCATACTTGGCGCTAAGCTCATCCTTTAACCGGTTAAAGTGCCAAGTGTTGTACATTCGAGATACCGATGTGCAATATCCATCGGCATTTAGCATAAATATCAGGGTTTGCTCCTCGAATATATTCTCGAACTTAATAAAGCTTCTGTTGTTGTTAAAAACCTCGTTGCTAAACCTAAAACTGGGTAGCTCATCGCTTACCCTCGTCCTAATCTCATCCTTGTGCAGTCCTATGTAGTTCTGTCCAAATGCAGAACAGAGAAATAGCAGGAAAAGCGTGACAAGGATTATAGGTTTAGCCTTTGCCATTTAGGGAACTTCTATGGTGTTAAGTATTTCTGTGATGATATCCTCGCTGGTAATGTTCTCGGCTTCGGCCTCGTAGGTAAGACCAATACGATGACGCAGCACATCGTGGCAAACCGAACGAACATCCTCAGGAATTACGTAGCCTCTTCGCTTAATAAATGCATACGCTTTTGCAGCAAGCGACAGGTTTATACTTGCCCTTGGCGAACCACCGTAGGCAATCATATTCTCAAAACGCTCTAGCTTATACTCCTTTGGGAATCGAGTGGCAAAAACAATATCCACAATGTACTTTTCAATCTTTTCGTCCATATACACCTCGCGAACCACGTTGCGGGCTTTGATAATCTCCTCTGGCTTAACCACCTTAGTAGCCTTTGGGAACGATGAGGTTACATTCTGACGAATAATCAGTTTTTCCTCCTCTACCTTGGGGTAGGTAATTTTCACCTTAAGCATGAAACGATCCACCTGAGCTTCGGGTAGAGGGTAGGTTCCCTCCTGCTCAATCGGGTTTTGTGTTGCCATTACAAGAAATGGAGAGGGCAGCTTAAAGGTTTCCTCGCCAATGGTAACCTGACGCTCCTGCATGGCCTCGAGCAGTGCACTTTGCACCTTTGCTGGGGCACGGTTTATCTCGTCGGCAAGGACAAAGTTTGTGAAAACTGGGCCCTTTTTTACATTGAAAGTTTCCTGCTTTTGGCTGTACACCATAGTACCTATCAGGTCGGCGGGTAGCAAATCGGGGGTAAACTGAATACGCGAAAACCCAGCGTCAATAGAATCGGCCAGCGTGTTAATGGCCAATGTTTTTGCTAGCCCAGGAACACCCTCGAGCAGGATGTGACCATCGGCCAAAAGGCCAATAAGCAGAGACTCCACAAGGTGCTTTTGACCAACAATCACCTTGTTCATCTCCATATTGATAATATCAACAAAAGAGCTCTCAATCCTAATGCGCTCGTTTAGCTCTTTAATGTTCACCGTTGAAGTATCGCTCATTTGTAGAAGTTTTAAGAGATATTTTACTTATTAATATTTTGCTGTTTTCGAACACAAATATGCAGAATTAATGGGGGTTACAGCGTTAAAAAGCGTTAAAAAAAGTAAAGGTTTGTTATATTGTTAAAACTTCATAAATGCGACTCTGCAAGGTTTACACAATAGTTAAAAAGTGATAATTTGGATGTAATAAACAAAAAATCCCCCTGAACGATTGCTCAGGGGGATTCAACAAACAATGTTCTATCTATCCTAAAGATTGTCCGATTAGGAATACTGCTGCAAGCGCCACAATAGCGTAAAGTTCTGGGAATACTGCAAGAATTAGGGTGTTACCAAATACCTTATGGCCAGAACCGATGGCAGCAATACCATTGGCACAAACCTGACCCTGGCGAAGAGCCGAGAACAAGCCTACGAATCCCATGGCAATCCCTGCACCAAAAATTGCAGCAGCAGAAGCCCATGTCATACCAGGAACTAAGTAGCTAGCAAGCATAAAATAACCAGCAAATCCATACAAACCCTGAGTACCAGGAAGTGCACTAAGCACCATGTAGTTACCAAATGCAGAGGGATCTTTCTTCATTGATCCGATTGAAGCGTTTCCGCCATAGGTTACGCCAAATGCGCTACCAACACCCGATAGGATGATCATAATACCGATTCCGATGTAAGCAAAAATAATTGGTTCCATAGTGTTCAAATTAATTGTTATTTAAATAGTTTAGTTAAATTATTTGTTTGTTCTTCTGTGAAATGGTTGATACGTTTTTCCTCCGCCTACAAAGCCAGCGTTTTTATAAAACTCAACAAATGTTAAACGCATAGGATGGACAAGAGAGCCCAAGGCTGCCATAAATAGGTTGATTGAGTGACCAGCAACCAGAATAATAATGGTTACAATTGCACCAACCACGGGTATATCTGGCGCCATGCCAAATGCCAGGCTGTTGAATACGTTACCCAGAATTGCGCTCGATAAGCCAAGGGCAAACAAACGGATATACGATAGAATGTCGCCAAACAATCCGGTTACCATATTATATGAGTCCCAAAGGCCTAATCCAAAGTTTACAAATGGATTTTTTCCAGGGCTATTGAAAAACATTATTCCAACGCCTGCAACTCCTAGCATAATTTTATGCGCCAAGCCCATAAACTCAACATCAAACCCGTCTAATTGCGACAAGCCGTAAAAAGCAGCTGATCCTACAATTAAAAGTAACCAGCCAAATGTTGAAATGGCATATTGCCAGCCCCAAAGTCGAATTTGGTTGGCCGCCTTAACAAACATACCAAATACTATTTGTATTGCCCCTATAATTAGGGCTAAAGCGAATAGCTGGTTCTGATCGAGGAACATGCTTTTAAACTTGGCAACAAACGGAATGGTTACTTTTACCAGTTCAATCCCGAAGAATGTGCCAGTAATAATGCCAAATATTACGGTTGAGAGAGAGAGCCACTGAACGAGCGACAGGATTGGGCGCATCTCTTTCTTGGCTTTAAACTTATACAAGGTTGCTCCCAGTAGCATAACCAGCCCGTACCCCGCATCGCCCAAACAGAATCCGAAAAACATCATGAAAAAGGGCGCAAAAAGTGGGGTTAGGTCTAGCTCACCGTAAGTTGGATTAGTGAACAAGCTTCCGATAGGTTCAAAGAGCTTGGCAAATTTATTATTCTTAAGCAGGATCGGAGCATTATCCTCTCTCTTTGCTTTTTCCGATACAGAAATAATGCTCTCCTGTTCCAGGAATTGAACAAACTCTTTATTCTTTGGAACGGGCACCCAGCCTTGTAAAACATAAACCTTTTCATCGGCTTGCTTATCGGCACTGAGGGTTACCGAATTAATTTCGAGCTTATTAACCAGCTCATCCTTGGTAGCCTCAAGCTGAGGGATAAAGGCGGTTAGCTCATTTAGCCTATTGTCGATTTCGCGACTATGGCCTTTTAATGAGGTTATTTCGGCCTCTTTACCCGAAGCAGAGTACGTTGGGGCTTTCACTTCAACAGCATCAAAGGGTAAGGCTTGCTCTGCGTTTTCTTGTATCCAAACAAAATATATTTGCCCTGCCTCGCTATTGATTACCTCAATAGTGAAATCATCGAGAGTACTTTCGTTGAAAGCCTTTTCATTAGTTATAAAGAACCTAATTTTCAGTCCCGAGTTGTTAAGCGTATTTAGCAAATCGATGCTGAAACTACCCCAAGGACGAACATCATTCAAATCCTTTTGCGCTTTACGTATTGAATTCTCAACCTGCTCTTTCTCTTTGTTCAGGTTATCAAACTCAGTAATAACCGCATCAGAATCTAATGGTGATACCTTAGGTACCTGGTCAAGCTGCGACTCTCTAATCTTTAGGTCTTTTAGGGTTTGAGAATAGCGGTTAATTTCGTTCATCAGGCTGCGTTCCTCTTCGGAAAGTGTCTTGGTGTGCCTTTCGATATCAACCATTCCCATATCCTGCAACCTAACCAGAAACGAGTCAAAATCGCGGTGATATACCAGGAATCCGTATTTGATCATTGGTACTATCATGCTTCTACCTCCATATTCTGCTGTCGGGTTTTCACAATTTTCATTGACGATTTAGCTAGGTTCTCCTCGTCTTCCATAAAGCGTTTGATCTTCCTTATGGCGGTTTCGTAGCCGGGTATTTGCACTTTTTCGTATAGGTTAACCTTTTGCGTAGTTTTTTTCCTGGCATGGTCAAGGAGTCGCATTTTTTCACTGTAAAAAATACTTTCGATACCTATGCTAGCCAGCTCCTTTAATATCTGCACCCCTTCGGGATACCAAAAAGGTCGAGCAAAAAGGCTATAATCCTTCACTTTAAAGATAACCTCCTGTAGTACAGGAATTCGTACCCCGGCAATTTTTATGATGTTCAACTTAACATCTTCAACGCTAATTAGATTGTGTTCAAACTCACCCCAAAGGCTCACCATGTAGTCAAAATCGCGCATTTTTTGTTCCAAGTGCTTTTCAAGCTCTTTGGCTTTATCTTTGGCGCGCTTAACTTCGGCTCGCAATGCCGACTCCTTGTTTTTAAGAGTTGGCAGGGCTCGCTGACGAATTTTTAGCTGCTTATTAAGATCGTTAAGCGAAGTTTTATTAAACTGAAATTTTATTGCCATAGTATATGGTTTTACTGCTTGGCTGGCCAGTATTTATCAACCAGCTCCTGACGGATAGCAACTTCTGCCTTAGTAAAATATTTAGCAAACAGTTCCCAACCCAGGTTAAGCATCGATTCAATCTCAATGTTAACGTCAATGGCCAAAAGTTTGATAGAGTAATCATGAGCAAACTTAAGACACCGCTCGTCGTAATCTGAAAGGTCGAATCCATTCTCTAGTTTAGTTTTAGCGTTGGCAGCATCTGCATATAGCCTAACAGCAGCGTTCATAACCTGTGGATGATCCTCACGGGTTTTCTTACCAATAACTAGCTGTTTCAAGCGCGATAGACTTCGGAATGGGTCAACAATTACCTTGTTTGTATCTGAATCGGTACGCAGGAATAGCTGACCCTCGGTGATATAACCAGTGTTATCGGGGATAGCGTGGGTAATATCGCCACCCGAAAGGGTTGTAACTGCAACAATGGTTATAGATCCGCCATCGGGGAACTGCACTGCCTTCTCGTAAATTTTGGCAAGGTCTGAGTAAAGCGAACCGGGCATTGAATCTTTCGATGGGATTTGGTCCATACGGTTCGATACAATACTCAACGCATCGGCGTAAAGAGTCATATCGGTTAGCAGTACAAGCACCTTCTGATTTTTTTCAGTTGCAAAGTACTCGGCTGCTGTAAGAGCCATATCGGGTACAAGCAAACGCTCAACCGGTGGTTGTTCAGTAGTGTTCACAAAACAAATAATACGGTCAAGTGCTCCTGCATTTTCAAAAATATTTTTGAAATACAAGAAGTCATCGTTTGTAAGTCCCATACCGCCAAGGATAATCTTGTCGGCCTGTGCACGAAGTGCAACATTTGCCATTACCTGGTTGTAAGGCTGATCGGGATCGGCAAAGAATGGTATTTTTTGGCCTGTAACCAACGTGTTGTTCAGGTCGATACCGGCAATACCCGTTGCAATTAGTTCCGATGGCTGCTTACGTTTCAGCGGGTTAACCGAAGGGCCACCAATTTCGCGGTCAATACCTTCAATCTCGGTTCCACCAAAAAGGGGTTGGCCGTAGGCGTTGAAAAAACGGCCTGCTAGGTCGTCGCCCACTTTTAGTTTTGGGGGTTCACCATAAAAAATAACCTCGGCATTGGTTGGGATACCTTCAGTACCACCAAACACCTGAAGGGTAACCATATCGCCATATATTTTCACAACCTGGGCTAACCTGCCGTGCACCATAGCCAACTCCTCGTTCGATACACCTTGCGCCTTAAGCGTACAGGTTGCTTTGGTTATACCAACCAGCTGTGTGTATATTTTCTGAAAAGCTTTCGTTTCCATTATTCTGCCTTTCTTTCGTTTAGTATTGTATCAACATCTTTCTCGTACTTATTGAACTCGTCACTCTCAAACACAGAGTAGTTCATTTGTCGCAAATCGTTTATCACATTCTTGTAGAATGTTGAGCATTCTTCAAAATGTTCGAAGCTAAAATCCATTTGGCAAATGCTCATAACCTTATCGAGCATATATTTCTGCCTGTTTAAGGGACACGAGGAATCAATTTTATCGAATGCATCTTGCTGAAGAATAATAAAATCGATAAGCTCGGCCTTCCAAAAACGGTCATGATACTCTATAGGTACACCATCATCACCAAGAATATTTATTTGTTCTGCGGCTTCTTTACCTTTCTGAACGTAGTTTTTGGCTTTTAGCACATCCTCAACCCAGTTCTCGTCGATAGTTTTGTTAAGGTAATCCATTATCTCGGGATACTCAAGGTATTTAGAGTACGATTCCATTGGATCAATTGCTGGGTATCGCTTACCGTCGGCACGTTGCTGCGAAAGAGCGTAGAAACAGCGAGCTGCTTTTTTGGTTGATTCGGTAACGGGCTCCTTTAGGTTACCGCCAGCAGGCGATACGGTGCCGATAAAGGTAACCGAACCAGTTTGCCCGTTATTAAGATACACCAAACCTGCCCGTGAGTAAAAGTTTGCAATTACAGCAGGAAGGTCCATGGGGAACGCATCTGGTCCTGGCAACTCTTCCATACGGTTACTCATTTCGCGAAGTGCTTGCGCCCAGCGCGAGGTTGAGTCGGCCAGCAGCAGAACTTTCAACCCCATTGATCGGTAATACTCAGCAATGGTCATTGCTGTATAAACCGAGGCTTCACGAGCCGCAACGGGCATGTTGGATGTGTTTGCGATAATGGTAGTCCGCTCCATTAGTTTACGACCTGTACGAGGGTCGTCGAGGTGAGGGAATTCGGCAAAAATTTCAACCACCTCGTTGGCACGTTCACCACAAGCAGCCATAACTATAAGGTCGGCTTCGGCCTGTTTTGATATGGCGTGCTGAAGCACTGTTTTACCACATCCAAATGGGCCAGGAATAAATCCAGTACCCCCTTCGGCAATTGGGTTAAAGGTATCGATAGCACGAACACCCGTTTCCATAATTTTGAATGGACGGGGTTTGTTATTAAAGGCTGTAATAGCCATTTTTACTGGCCATTTCTGTTCCATTGTAACCTCGATGTCTTCACCTTCGTTATCGGTTAAAACGGCAACAACCTCATTAACTTTGTAGTTTCCTTTTTCGGCAACGGATTTTACGGTGTACGACCCCTTGAGTTTGAAGGGTACCATTATTTTATGGCTTGCCCAGTTTTCGGGTACTTCACCGAGCCAATCGCCAGCAATAACATTATCGCCAGGTTTTGATATGGGTGTGAACTCCCAATCAACATCATAGTCTAGTGCCTCGGTGTAATCGCCAGCCTTAAGAAAAACGCCCTCCATTTTTGCAAGGTCGTGCTGTAAACCGTCGTAGTTTTTTGATAGCAACCCAGGGCCTAGCGTTACCTCGAGCATATGTCCTTCAAAATCCACGGTATCGTTAACCTTAAGTCCACGAGTACTCTCAAAAACCTGAACGTAGGCAAACTTACCGGTAACCTTAATTACCTCTGCCATAAGTTTGGTCTCACCGCGGTAAATGTAACATATTTCGTTTTGCGCAACGGGGCCATCAACCTCAACGGTTACAAGGTTGGCGATAATGCCTGTTACTTTTCCTTTGGTTTTCATTTATTTACATTTTGATTTATTGTATCGTTACTATTTATCAAATTCTTTTGGCATCTCGTAGGTTTGGCGTAAATCGGTAACCAATTTTTCAAACATTTGGGCTCCAATAGTGCTATCGAGTTTTGCCCATCGGTTAACAATTTTTGCCTTCACCATGAAGGCTAAAATTTTGTTGATATTAAAGTAGTCGAAAGTAGTAAACTCATCGGCCATATCCCATTTAAGCATATCTATACGGCGCTCTCGCTCAATAATATCTGTTTGCTCGGTTATTTGTAGCAAGGGTTCAAGAAAATCTATTTCTCTTTTCAGTCCAAAATCGGCAGCCTGACTACGAGTAAAGGTCTCAACAAGCTCGCCTTCGCCAACCATTTGCGAAGCCATTTCGGCACTATTCTTTCGGCTGCTAATAGCAACCAACAGATTGTTAAATAACTGCAAAAAATTGTACCACTGGTTAAGAAACTGATTGTTGGATTTTTGGATGTACTGATAAAACATCTCCTGGAATTTCACCTCAGGTATTTTCTCAACCTTATCGGAGTAGTAGGAGTCGTTTTCCTGATCCTCTTCGTCAGATTCATCGTTTTTGCCAGTAAACGATAGATAAAATTCTTGAATATACTCAGGGAACTCAGATAGGTTCTCGGTAAACTCTTTATATAGTTCCTGTGGGTACTTTCCAAGCGGATTAAACTCACTTTTCCGTTCAAAGAGGAAATTTTGGAAATTCTCGTTATCGTATTCAAGAAATAGCTTTTCAACCAACTTGAAATCGTCGGGATGGATGCTCTCCTTAATCTCGTCCTTTAGCTTAACCAGATTAAAGTCTTTCCTCTCCTGATCGATAAACAGGTCGGGTAAACCGGCAATTAAGTAGTAATACTCTCGTGCCATATTATTTATTTTCAAGAAGTAATTCTAGGATACGTGGACGCATATACTCTTTGAATAGGTTGTCAAAATCTTTTTCGGTAAAGCTAATAAGGTAGCTTCCGTCTGATGGGCCAATTTTGAAACCATACTTGATGTTTTTATCAGCTGTAACGGCAAGTTCTTGGTTTAGAGAAGATATAACCTTGCTCTTAACGAATTCGCTCAGCTCTTTCTCATTTTTTTCGGGAACAAGCACTTGTAGTGAAACCCTTTGAGTTGACTCAGGGTTCCAATTTTTTATTGCAACTTCAATAATTGACTTAACAAAGTCGACATCCATTAGGGCCTCAGTTATGGGCTTCTCAATAACCTTTGCTTCAATAATATTCGAAATATCCTGTTTCAAGCCGCTTACAACCTGGCGTGTTGATATTGCCACCTCGGTATCAACGTTTTTCTTTAGGTCTTCGGCCTCCTTTTTGGCTTGCGCCAAAATTTGCTCAGCTTGCTTTTTGGCGTCGGCTACAATTTTGGCTGCATCCTCCTTGGCTTTATTTACCAACTGGTTAGCCTCTTCAGTTCCTTTTGTTAAGCCCTCCTTGTAAATTTTCTCGGTGAGCTCTTGAAGCTTGTTCTGCATAGCTTGTCCTCCAGAGATTAAATTATTATATTAAAATTACGTTATTTTCTGAAATGCAAATACCTTAATACTTGATCCAAACAAAAATAACTTATTTTTAGAGTTTAACAATGTGATTATTCTCATTAATTGACACCTTACACTATCAGTAAGGGAAACTGCCAGATATAGACAAATCAGATACGATTCTGATAAATAGTCTGTTAATACAAAACTCACTGTTAATTGAATAAGAATATATTTTACAACATATATCACCACCTATAATTGCTTATTTTGCAATTACCAAGGATGTAGCAGAGGGGTGTAGATGAAAAGAATGATTTAAATCACTCTCCGGTGCCGTTGTATATATAATTGCTGTTTATACGGTCAAATATCCCAAAAAACTTTAGTATTTTTACAAGCAAACAGTGTAAATAAAAGTTAATAAAGGTTAGCTATGAGAACCAACAAAATACTAGTTTGTATCGATTTTCAGGAGCAGTCGCTTGCTGCACTGCATCAGTGCTACGATATCTCTCGATTTTTAAAGGCCGAAGTAGTATTACTATACGTAATTGAATCGACCGATCTGTTCTCAAAACTTTTCAACACCGACACGGATCGAGCCAAGGCAGAGGTTAAGCAAAGGCTAGTAAACTTGATTGATAAAGAATGTGCTGAATCGAAGCTTACATTTAGCTACGTTATTAAGGTTGGCAAGGTATCTGAGAGTATTATTGAGACTGCTAATGAGATAAATGCCCGATTCATTATTATGGGTAAGAATGGATCGACTAGTGGGTTCAAAAAATTTCTTGGATCCAATACAACAAAGGTAATTAGCGAGTCCGATTTCCCTGTAATATCCATAAAAGGATCGCATAGCATTGGATATAAAAACATTGTGCTACCGCTTGACCTCTCAAAAAGCACCAAGGAAAAGGTTGCAAGCGCCATATCATTCAGCAAGTTTTTCGGTTCGCACATACACATTGTTACGGTTCATTCCGTGGGCATTATTTTCCAAGCCACCAATCTTTACAATAGGATTAAAAAAATCGAAAAGGTTTTCCATAACAATGGTATTGAATGTACCCACAAGTTTATCAAAAAAGCTGATAAGGATAATTATGAATATGTGCTGGAGTATTCAAACCAAGTAAATGCGGACCTTATAATGATTATGACCCACCAGGAGGGGAAGGTACGCGACTACTATATCGGGGCTTTTGCTCATCATATTATAAACGAGTCTGAAATACCGGTACTTAGCCTTACCCCCACACTACCCCAGAACGAGGAAACCGTGATTGACGCCCTAGTTGATCCATTCAACCTATTCTAAAGATTTGGTGTACACCAGCTAAGTATATTCGAAGAATAAATCAAAGCATACATTTTCTCTGAGATCTTTTTTAATCAATGAACGAATCGCTACTAAAATCACTTATTCAATTATTTGCAATAGTAGTTGAAACCGAAGAGGGAAATGTATCGGAGTCGGCACACCGAGTTATAGCCGACTTTTTGAGCAGGGAGCTTAGCCGAGAACAAATTGACGAATACCTTAATGCATTAGGTTTCTTTCATCCACACCAAATACGCGATAAAAAGAGTTCGTCGAAGCAGCATGGAGAGCAAACCCTAGAGGAACGCATTAACTCTATATGTGAGGATATTAACGCAGAGTTTGAACAGCACCAAAAGGTTTGGCTGTCGCTTCAGCTGGTAGAATTTGTTGTTGACACCGATTACGCCTCCGATTTCCAGCTATCGTTTATCCAGTCGATTGCAGCCAAGTTTAACATACCAAATGATGAATTTATAAACGGACGCGACTTTATTCTGGTCAAGTCTCCCGAAGATGTTCCTCAAAACGTAAACATCATTCAGCTTTCAGGAACCGAGGAAACCACAAGTTCGGCAAAACACATTTATCAACAGAACCTACAAGGCAAGCTCTGCTTTATTCATATCCCAAGCACCAATACTATCCTTGTAAAATACTTTGGTGAGAGCAACGTATTTCTCAACAGCAAAGCGCTAAAACCCGGAAGGGCATATATTTTTGGTGTAGGAGGGGTAATTCGTAGCCCTAGAGTTGAGCCAATTTATTACAGCAAAATATCGGGACTGTTCTTTCAGTCGTGGAGCAAAACAAACATCAGGATAACTGCCGAAAACATTGAATACCGCCACAAAGGCAGCAAGGATGGAGTACACCCATTTACCTTTGATGCGCATTCGGGCCAACTTGTGGCCATTATGGGCGGAAGTGGAGTGGGAAAATCGACCCTACTTAACCTTTTAAACGGAAACCTTAAGCCTGCCAATGGCCACATCTATATTAATGGTTATCATCTTAACAAGGATCAGGATAAGCTAAAGGGTGTAATTGGCTATGTACCCCAGGACGATCTTCTAGTAGAGGATCTGACAGTGTTTGAAAACTTATACTTTGGCGCTAGGTTCTGCTTTAACGACAAAACTGAAAAGGAGATAGTAGAACTTGTAAACGAAACGCTGAAGGATTTTGACCTGAATGAAGCCCGTGACCTTAAGGTAGGAAACCCAATAAATAAATTCATTAGCGGTGGACAGCGAAAGCGATTAAACCTAGCCATGGAGCTAATTCGCGAACCGGCCATTCTGTATGTTGATGAGCCCACCTCGGGTTTATCGTCGTTTGACTCGGAGCGGATAATACACATGCTAAAGCGACAAACCTTTAAGGGAAAAATCGTAATAGCCAATGTACATCAACCATCATCGGATATCTATAAGCTTTTCGATAAGCTTATAGTGATGGACCATGGCGGCAGGGTAATATTTCAGGGAAACCCTATGGATGCTGTGGTGTACTTTAAGCATGAGGGGCAGTTTTTAAAAGCCGACGAGAGCGAGTGCCAATGCTGTGGCAACGTGAATACAGAGCAGATCCTTCGGATTATTGAGGCAAGGGTTGTAAATGAGTACGGCAAGCTAACCCGGAAAAGGAAACGTTCGGCCAATGAGTGGTACGAGATGTATTTGGAGAAACTCCAGAGCAGTATAAATCCAAAGTCGCATTTAAATAGGATTAAACTCCCCGAGAATAATTTTAGAACGCCCCCTAGGAGCGCTCAAACCTGGCTTTTCTTCAGACGTAACGTGCTTAGCAAGCTGGCCAACAGGCAGTACATGATGCTATCGCTCCTGGAGGCACCTATACTAGCACTTGTGCTGGGGTTCTTCTCGAAATACATCAGCGGCACATTAAACAATCCCAACACCTACATCTTTAGCAATAACGATAATTTACCGAGCTTTCTGTTTATGAGCGTGGTAGCGGCAATTTTTATGGGGCTAACCATTAGCGCTGAGGAGATTATACGAGATCAGAAGGTTAGGCAAAGGGAGAAATTCCTAAACCTGAGCTACTTTAGCTACATCAACTCAAAAATACTAACCCTGCTAATCCTCTCGGGGATGCAAACCCTGATGTTCACACTTATTGGCAACTATATCCTCGAAATCAATGGGCACTTCTTTAGCACTTGGCTCATACTCTTCTCCACAGCTGTTTGTGCCAATGTAATAGGACTTAACATATCGGCAGCCCTAAACTCTGTGGTTACTATTTACGTTTCCATTCCACTTATCATAGTACCCATGATGCTGCTGGGAGGGGTTGTGGTTAGCTTCAACAAGCTGCATAAGTCAATATTACATCCGGAGTACGTTCCTTTGGTTGGCGATATAAACCCTGTGCGCTGGTCGTACGAAGCTCTTTGTGTGCAACAATTTAAAAACAATCGATTCAACAAGTATTTCTACGATATTGATAGGGAGATAAGCAACAATACCTACTATGCAAGCTTTCTGATTCCTAAGCTACAAATCAAACTCGATGAGGCTGCCAAAGCCATCACAATAGGAAAGGTTACCCAGGTTACAAGGAATGACCTACGGACTATTCAAAATGAGTTGTCTCTACTATCGCGCGACTTTAAAGTGGACGACCTTAGCTACCCCGACACTACAAGGCTGAATGTTATGATTTTGAGCTCAAATGACATAGCATATTACAAATCGTTTTTTAGCAAGCTACGTAACCATCTGCTTGACAAGAACAGGACTCTAAACCAATCTAAAGACTCCATATACCTTAGGCTAACTGAAAGCAAAGGCGGTAACGACCAAGTGTTTGCCTTCAAAAGGCGATTCCATAATGCTGCTTTGGAGGATTTAGTGCTAAATAAGAACGAGGTTGAGAAGATTACAAACGTTGACCATAGGTTTATTCGAAAGTTTAACCCTGCCTACGCAATTCCAACTGCCACCAATGGTCGTGCACATATGTTTGCCCCGGTTAAGCGTATTGGTAATTTGAGTGTCGATACGCTTTGGTTCAACACGCTTGTGCTTTGGTTAATAAGTGGGTTGTTTTACTTTGCCCTGTTAACAAATCTATTCAGAGCAATAAACAGGTACCTCGAACGGTTTAGGTTCAGAAGAATGGCACGACGAATTGCAAAGTATATTCCTAAGTAAATGATATTGTGCCACAACAAATAACCATTTTGTGTGAATATTTAATAACTATTACTATATTGCCGTATTGTTTAGGATTACTTTAAACTACTTTTGAAAAAAAAGACCCTATGAAACTTGGGATGATGACCAAGAGCGAGTGTATTAATTTTATTGAATTCAACATTACTGGGAATAATGAGAATTACAATAAATGCGATGAGGAATCGCTTTACCTAAACAGTAACGTGTTTAATATATTTGCCAGCTGCTTTGAGCAAAGCAATCATCTTTTCGAGTTCATAGGACAAACCATGTACAACTCGCGCAAAATAATACCCTTGCGCAATGCATTGGACAGTAACCTAGGGCGGTTGGTGCTAATTGAGAGTATTGATGAGTTCAAGCGATATGTAACAGGAATATTCCTAGGACGCGATTTGCTAATGGATTTAGCCCAGGCCGACCCACTTTGGGAGCAGTGCTGGAAGTTTTACCTACGTCGACTTATCGTAATCAACAGAGATCTTATTAAACTTATCGATCGTTGCGTTGATGAAGAAAAAACCCTTTGGGTAATAGGCTACTAGGCATCACATTTCACACCCTCAACTACTGTGGCATTAAATACTGAAAGAAAAAGCTGAAAGTACCCGCCGCATACTCCATTACCGAGGTAATATGATCGCCATCCTCTATAGTGATTAGCTCCACATTGTTTGCACCCAGGTTAATCATTGCGCTATAGGCCGACTCTGAATTGAAGTAGGGAACATAAGTATCGGTATCACCATGATATAGCTGTATAGGCGATTGGGGCAACCAGCTGTAGCAATTGTTATCGGCAACAGCCAATAGAAAATCGGTATCAGAGCCAGTGGTTACACCCTCAATAAACTCCTGTGTGAAAAGCAACGATGGATTTGTCTCAATTTCGGCAAACACACCCTGCTCCTCAATAACTGAGGCCCACGGTTCGTTCAAATAGAATGAGTATGGTCGTTGCAGCTGAGGATATATACTATTATAGGTGTCGAGCACCCAAAGGTATGAATTGATATACTCCAAGGGCTCAGCCGACGAAACTACCCAGTTCATAAACTCCGACTTATTGTAAGCACCTGCACCAACGGTTACAGCTGTCACACCGAACTCCGAACTATGGTTCTGCTGCATGAGTTGGAATGCCGCCATAGTAGCCGAACCACCCTCTGAATATCCCGTTAGAAATAGCTTACCATCGAGCTGATCTAAATTGTTCAGCTTAAAGTACTCACGGGTAGCCCTAATCATATCGCGCGTTGCATAAGCCAATGTTGCTCTATGTTCGTATGGATGAGGCAAATGTGCCGACACCCCATAGCCAATATAATCGGGCATAGCTATTACAAATCCTGTGGAGGCAAACATAAAGGCCATAATGTCGGCATCGGAACCAAAATTCGATGGAGCTTGGGCGTTAGAGGTAATTGTGCCATGCTGAAAGCTGATTAAGGGTTTTAAAAAGTTTCCAACGGGAACAAGCAACGCACCCGATAATTCCACACTATTACCCTGGATATCGATGGTGGTGTATGTAAGCCGTATGCCCTTCACTCCGTATCGGATCAGAAACTCAACCTCGTTGGGTAGCATGCCGCTCCCCCCTAGCTGGGTCAATATATCCTCCTTAGATAGCTCTACAACCTGCTCAGAGGTAACAAGGTACTCTGGGATAAACTCATCGGGAGTATCATCCTTAGAGCAAGAGGAAATGACGATGATAGATAAAACAATGATAATGTATTGCTTGAAGTTAAGGGCTTTCATTGTATGTCGTATTTTTAATTGATTCTTTAACAAGTTGATAAATATAAATGTTTAATCCAAACTCCATTCGATAGGATCATATCCCATTTTCTCCAGGTAAGCATTTGCCTGTGAGAAATGCTTACACCCAAAAAACCCTCGGTATGACGATAGTGGCGACGGGTGGGGTGCTTTAAGCACAAAGTGCTTTTGCGTATCGATTAGCTTTATTTTTGCCTGCGCATACGATCCCCACAGAAAAAATACGATTTGCTTTCGTTGCTCCGAAAGTTTGGTAATGGCAGCATCGGTAAATTGCTCCCACCCCTTACCCTGATGGGAACCAGCCTGATGCGCTCGAACGGTTAGCGTAGCATTGAGCAGCAGTACTCCCTGATTGGCCCATTCTTGCAAGTTCCCGTGACTAGGCACAGCAATACCCAGATCGCTCTGAATTTCTTTGAAAATATTGACCAGAGAGGGAGGTGGTTGAACACCCTTAGGCACTGAAAAGCAAAGGCCGTGCGCTTGCCCTGGCCCATGATAGGGATCTTGTCCCAATATTACCACCTTAACCTTATGGAATGGGGTGCTATTAAAGGCATTGAAGATTTTGCCTCCCGAGGGGTAAACCTTGTACTTACTTTTCTCGGCAATAAGAAAATCTTTAAGCTTAGCAAAGTATTCCTTATTGAACTCATCTGCTAAAACGTGTCTCCAACTCTCTTCAATTACTGGGTTTATCGTGATTTGACTCATAAATCAAATTGATGACATTGTGAAGTCCAAATGTACCAAAATACTAGATCTTTAAAAAAGTATTCCGACATAGGACAACAAATATAAGTTAGTATTGAAATGAGAGTCATAATTTAATAACTTGCAGGTACAAACACAAATAGCAGCCATGGGAGTTTACACTAAAACCTGCGCTACGGTATTCTTTCTTCTACTATGTTTAGCGTCATGTGCTCAGGTAGTAAACGACAGCTCATATAACCATTACCTCACCCCTGCTATTCTTGACGCATCGAATGTAGTAAACACCATAGACACTACAAAGGTTAGTGTAATTTCGGCTAGCAGAAGCGCTAAATACTTAAGCGACTTACCGTTAACCATTTACGTTATTAGCCATGAGGAGATTTTATTATATGGCCACACATCTCTAGCAGATGTGCTTAAGAACCTTCCGGGCATAAGAATTTCACAGCCTGGAACTGGTGAATATGGTGAGGGTTTCCAGCTAAGAGGGTTACCCGGTAATCAATACGCTAAAATTTTGATTAACAACGTACCCGTCAAACCTTCGGTTGTTGCGGGTATGCCAATTGGGCAACAGCTTCCGGTAAGACAAGCGGAGAGAATTGAGGTTATTTACGGTCCTGCTGCAGCAGTTTATGGTGCCGATGCAGTTACAGGTGTAATTAATATTATTTTGAAGGAGGCAGATAAAGGCACCTTTGTAAGGGGAGATGTGTTTGTTGGTGAGGGAAACTATAACTACGCAAACTTTACCGTAGGAGGAAAAGCTGGGAAAAACAGGAATATTCTAGATTATTCATTCTACGCCAACAAGAGTGAAATACCAAGAGTAGACATTCTTGATGGCCACAATCAGGCTTACAATCCATTGGCTATTCTTCAGCAATCTGGCAAGAAAATAAACCTTAACGGTGATATTTACGATCCAATTGAAATAACCCCTAGCCTGCTCTCAAGCTATGGGGTAAGCGAACAACAATTTGTAAGACAAGAATATGGCCCCTCATACAGAGGATCTTTAACCTCGCCTGATTTTGAAAACATTGCATCTACTGGGCATTTAATTGGTTTAAATGTGAGGTATAGAGGAATTGGATTAACCTACAACACGATGTACCGAAAAACCCATAGTTCACTTGGGCTTAGCCCTGTAAACTTTAGATACGATAATCCCCAAAACTATTGGGCCGATAAAATACATCAGTTTTCCCTGTCGTATGCACATGATTTCAATCGTTTCTCATCCTCAACAAATCTTTCTTTTCTGAACTATTCAATGGATAACTCATCGAGCATGGGGCTAACCAAGCTTGAAAGTGATAGAGCGTATCTATACTCCGAGTCGGTCGACGTACTTTTTGAGCAACTGCTAGCCTACTCTCCTACAACCAACTCAGAGATTGTTTTAGGAGGAAGTTACCAGGCCTCCAGCAGTTTGCCTCTTACCAGCTATATGGATAGGCCTTTCAACCCTAAATGGTTTAACCACTCTGGAACTTCAAACATTCCAATTCATCCTGTTATGGGCTACTTTGGGTTTAACCCCGTTAGCTACCACAACTTATCCGTTTTTAGCCAGGGTTTCGCGATGTATAGGAACTTTAATTTTCTAGCGGGTTTACGATGGGATGCTAACTCCATGTACGGTCAAAGTTTTAGCCCAAGAATTGCATTATTATATAAACTAAGCGAAAAAGTTACAGCCTTAAGTTCGGGTGGATTTGCATTTAAAGCACCACCTGCATCCATCACCTATCGATCGCTTGCCTACACGCCTCACGATGAACCCAATAGAATAAAATACATAGCTATTCCTAGTCCATCACTTAAACCGGAAAGCTACAAATCACTCGAGCTGGGGTTAAAAACTATAATAAACCAAAAGGTATCGGCCAATATCACCGCATTCTACAACCAGATAACAGACCCAATTGTAAACACATTAGTTCCTATCGACTTGGCAAAATACCCACTAGCAACTGCAGCAGGCGACAGCCTCTGGGCATCAACCTACTACAACTCCGAGAAGGCCATATCAAGGCTTTATGGTTTACAAGCAACTTTGCTATTCAACAATATAATTCCTCGTTACAAGCTTAACGGAGAGCTTAACCTTTCGCTAGCACGCCAATCGGATGAGGCGCCTGAACTTGTTGAGTTCATAGTATCGAACATTCAGCTTATGCCTGCCCATATGGGGCAGTTCAGAATAACCGCACAACCTCACAAGAACCTGTTTTTAAGAGCAGATATGGTATGGATGACCAAATGGCTAAGGGTATTAATTCCCTTCGAAGAGCTGTACTCCAAGCTTTTTTCAAATGTTGACGGTTTTTTTACCATCGATTTTTCAGCTAACATCAATCTCGATCATAACTTGATGGTCACAATAAAGGGAATCAATATTCTTGATGAGAAGTATGGCGGTTTTGTAACCCCGGGGCTCGACTATGGGTTACCCTACAATCCTCAGATTGGCAGAAGTTTTTCAATCGGGTTATCATACAGATTCAACTAAATGGCAATTGCAACCACATACCGAGCCAAACGAAAATGGATTGAGATTTGCATTTTTGCATTCCTTCTCCAGCTGTTTAGTCATTCTGTTTTTCCTCAAGCCCTAGAAATCAATCAATCATCTTGCATTGAAGCAGAAATCCTTATTCAGAATGCCAAAGAGCTTTTCTTAAGAGGCGAGTACGAACGCACAATAATTGAGCTGCTGGAAGTTATTAACTTGGGTGTGCAGGATAGTTGCCCCAGGCTGCTTATCGAAGCATATTCAATTCAAGCACAGTCCTTTGAAAAACAATTGGATATCGAAAACACACTGATTGGCTACCTAAATGCCATTTCCATTGCCGAAAAGTATGGTTACAATACAACTTCAATTGAGCTATACAGAACCGTTGGTGATATATTTTTTCAAAGGAAGGTGTTCCCCAAGGCTGCCGATTACTACTCCCAAGCCCTTGAGCTAATTGATGATAATGATACTGAACAGCGGCTTTTTTATCTCGAAAACTTCAGTCTTTCTAGCTTAGGATATTACAATTATGAGGAGGCTGCTAAAGCTTTACAACACATCCTCGAAATAAGTGAACCAAAGCCGTTTTTACCCATACGCTCAAGAGCATACTTTCAGCTCTCAGAGATTTATCGAAAGCAAAAAATGTGGACTAAGGCAATTGAGTACTGCAACCTTTTAACCCAATATATGCAAGAGGTAAAGGATACTCTAGGATTGGTGATCGCACTCAACAATCTTTCATATAATCAGATATCAAACAAAGAGTTTTCCAATGCCGAAACAGCTATAAATAGAGCATTAGATTTATCTAAAAAGATTAGCTTACCAACCACCTTGGTAGCGGGACTATATACCAACTTAGGTATTTGCTACCAGAATCAGGGTAACTATCCAAGGGCATTGAATAACCTAAACAATGCAAAAGCTTTTGTTGATCCCGTTTTGTCACCGAATGAAATGGCCAACATATACAACACAATGGCTTGGGTATACTACCGTAGGAGCGATTTGTATAACGCATCGCAGCACAGTCGGCAGTCAATTGAATGGGCATTAAAATCGGACGATGCGGTAATTCTTGCAGAATGCTATAGAACGTACAGCATCCTCCTACGGGAGGGAAACGACCATATTGGAGCTTTTGATTACTTTGAGAAATATTCTTCAATCCGCGATTCCATTGACATTGCGAATAGGGTTTCTGAACAAAGCAAGGAAGAGCTGCTAGCCCGACTTGAAAAGACCGAAAAGGAGCAACGCCTATACATAGCCGATAAGGAAATGCAATCGCTTATGCTCAAACAGCTCCGACTTGAGGCGGAAAGGCAAAGACAAGAATTAGAACTGCTAAAAAAGGAACGTGACCTAGAACAACTTGAGAGACATAGAGCCTACCAGAACTTACAACTTGTTAAACGTGAGCAAGAAGCTGCTTTGCAGCAATCTACCATTCGAAATTTAGAGCAGGAGAATGCCATTAAGGAACTTCAAATTAAGCAAAAGGAAGCCGAGGAGCTGCAACGCGAGAAGGAAATTGCGTTGCTACAGAGCGAAAAGGAAAAGCAACAACTTCAAATAGAGAAGGAGACCGAAACCAGGAAAAGAGCCATTTGGATGTTGGTTTTAAGTTTTCTTATCCTAGTAGTTGTTATTGCAGGGCTAATCACAACAAGAAAGAAGAATACACTATTAGCTCACCAAAAAAATGTAATCGAGGAAAAGAACGAAAACCTAGAGCAAGCAAACAAAGATATTATAGATAAGAATGTGCAACTTAGCGAGCTGGCAGAGGAGATAAGAACTCAAAACGAAGAGATAACAACCCAAAAAGAACTTATCGAAGAAAAGAACAAGAACATCACAGATAGCATTCAGTATGCAAGCCTCATTCAAACTGCTGTTCTCCCAACACCAGATATCCTGAGCGAATCGTTTAACGACTATTTCATTCTGTTTAAACCAAGAGACATTGTAAGCGGCGATTTTTGGTGGTATCACAAAAATAGCCAAAGGGTTATACTGGCAGTTGCCGATTGCACGGGACACGGGGTACCCGGAGCTATCCTTAGCATGCTAGGCACAGCTCTTTTGAATGAAATTGCAAGTCAAAATCATAACATTAAGGCAAACCTGCTGCTAAACCAACTAAAAACTAAAATAATTGAGGCGCTTGTCCACAACGATAAAAGCAATCCTCGACGAGATGGAATGGATATCGCCGTCTGTATTTTTAACCCCAATTCAAATGAGGTAGAAATTGCAGGTGCAAACAACCCTGTATATGTACTTAGAAACGGAAGCATTGAAATTATAAAGGGCGATAAAGCACCCATAGGGGTGCATCAGGGAAAAACCGATTCTTTTTCTCTTAAAACCTTTGAACGTAAGGCAGGTGATAGGTTCTACCTGTTTTCCGATGGTTTCCCCGACCAATTTGGAGGAGAAAAAGGTAGAAAGTTGATGTACAAACACTTCAGAGAATTACTTATTGAAAGTGGAAACCTACCCATGAAGGATCAATGCGAATTCCTCAACTACTCATTTACAAAGTGGCAGGGTTACAACGACCAGGTAGATGATGTGCTGGTAATTGGCGTTACGCTATAAGCACAACACTTGTAAATAGTACATTTCAGCCCCAAACCAAAATAGTTCTACTTCTCCCCTTGCATATTTAATTCTCCCTATGATATTTATAGGAATTTTCTGCGTAGGGCTAAAACTCCGATGTGAAGTGAAATTTGATGTCGGTGAATTTCTCCTGTGCCATCTGGAGAGCATAGGGCGATTCGGCAAGGAACACTTCTCTCCCCCTCTTATCAGTTGCAAGGTTGGCGTATTTTCTGATCCTAAAATCTTTAAGCTGCTCCTGATTGGTCGTTTCAATCCAGCAAGCTTTGTAAAGGTTTATGGGTTCGTACCTACACTTAGCAGTGTACTCATGCTCCAGCCTGTACTGTATAACATCGAATTGAAGGGCGCCTACGGTTCCAATAATTTTGCGACCATTCGCCTTGGAGGTAAAGAGCTGGGCAACCCCTTCGTCCATCAGCTGGTCAATACCCTTGGCTAGCTGCTTAAACTTCATCGGATCGGCATTCTCGATATATCTAAAGAGTTCAGGCGAAAAGCTGGGGATTCCTTTAAATTTAAGACTTTCGCCTTGCGTAAGAGTGTCGCCAATTTTAAATGTTCCCGTATCGTGCAGTCCCACAATATCGCCGGGGTAGGCTGTGTCAACTATCGATTTCTTATCGGCCATAAAGGCGGTGGGGCTCGAAAACTTAATTTTTTTGCCCGTTCCGGTATGTAAATATGGCTTGTTTCTCTCAAACACTCCTGAGCAAATTTTCAGAAAAGCCAACCTGTCGCGATGATTTGGATCCATGTTGGCATGAATTTTAAAGATAAAGCCTGTAAGCTCCTCCTCGAAGGGCGATACCTCGCGGGTTTCAGTTGCAATGGGCCGGGGATGTGGCGCAATATCAATAAAGCAGTTCAGAAGTTCCCTAACCCCAAAGTTATTAAGGGCACTACCAAAGAAAACTGGTGCCAATTGGCCCTTTAGGTAGGGTTCATTATCGAACTCGGGGTACACACCGTTCACCAATTCCAAATCGTCACGAAGAGACTTTGCGTAGCCTCCAATATGTTTATCAAGAATTTCGGAATTAATATCTTCAATCTCCACCACATCATCGGCAACTGTTTGCTTGTCTTCGGCAAAAAAGAGGTTCAACTTCTGCTCAAACATGTTGTAAACCCCCTGAAAGGTTGGCCCCATACTTATAGGCCAGCTAAGTGGCCGTACGCTAAGCTTTAACTCCTCCTCAATCTCATCAAGTAGGTCAAATGGATCTTTACCATCTCTATCGAGCTTATTCACAAATACAATTACAGGGGTATTACGCATCCTGCAAACCTCCATCAGCTTTCGGGTTTGAGCCTCAACACCCTTTGCACAGTCAATCACAATTATTACGCTGTCAACTGCTGTAAGCGTTCGGTAGGTGTCCTCGGCAAAATCTTCGTGCCCCGGAGTATCAAGTATATTAATCTTAATGCCTTTGTACTCAAATCCCATAACCGATGTGGCCACCGAAATTCCCCTTTGGCGCTCAATCTCCATAAAGTCGGAAGTGGCCCCTTTTTTAATCTTGTTACTCTTAACCGCACCGGCCACATGTATTGCACCACCAAACAGCAAAAGTTTTTCTGTAAGTGTGGTTTTACCCGCATCGGGGTGGCTAATAATTGCGAATGTACGACGCCTTTTTACCTCTGTATTTAATATCATCTCCTAAAATTTACGGGGTGCAAAGGTAGAAAAATTAGCTTTATTAATGGAGTTTTCACTTAATTGAATTAATCAACATCTTGGGAGCAACATACTATGCATATATTTAAAATGTGATAGTTACCAGAAACAAACCAAGTCTCATAAATACTTTACTCTACATTTCTTTCCGTTAATCAACTATAAGATAACAATATGACTTTAGTTAACGAATTTTTCAAAGCATATTAGGCTAGTAATATATTGTTTGTATTTTTGTTAACTATGAATTATTTATTAAACTATTTTTTGCTATGGAATATCAAACAATTCTTATTCTGGGTATAATAACATTAGTAATCTTTTTTGTGTTAAGAGAACAATATCGATCAAGAAAAAGGGCACAATTGCGCAATGCTTACCGAAATGCCCTGAAAAATGGAAACAAAACAAAGGCGTTAGCAATAGGTCGAAGATACTACAGTTACCTTAGAAATGGGAAATTGTCAATCTACGATGAACAAGCTATTAACAATGACATCAATACTATAACTGAAGGATCAAAAAATAATTTTTCACATATCGATCAATTAGAAAAACTAAGTAACTTAAAAGAAAAAGGAGTAATAACGGAAGAGGAGTTTCTTTTAGAAAAGGCCAAACTTATAAACAGGTAGACTTTAGAATGTTGATACTAGCGCCATTTGTAATAAAACAAATGGCTAGCTTTTTAGCTAGCTTTTCCGTTTGATAGGTTCACCTTGTTGAAGACCTGAGCAATCATCCCCAGTTTGTACAAATCGAACAGCAGAATGGACGGCCTAGTGCTACACAGCATTCTGCGGATAAGCGGGTTGAATACGCGGAATATCCATCGTAACGGATACCCCATGCCGACGGTGCGAAAGGCACAATAAAATCTAAGCAATCGAATGTTTTTCCGTAAACTTTTCTTCTGATCTGGAACTATCCTGAGCAAACGAACCAGGTTGATAATCCCCTGTTCAGTTTTAATAAGATAATCGAAGCAAGGCTCAATCCCCAGGTGTATACACGGGTTATTTATGTGAAGTATGGATACGTTGTGCTTTTTTAAATCGAGGCCAAACAGCGTGTCCTCATGCCCATACCCTGACATATCCTCGTTAAAGCGGATGGTGTTAAACACATCCTTACGGATCATGAAGTTACCGCTGAGAAACGATGAGTATGGTTTCACCTGTCTTCGTATGGCACTCCTGCTCTCCCGGTAGATTCCATATTTCCATCGAAGGTGTAACTCCGATTTAAATGGCTTTGGGCCATACGAAGTACCTCCACATATAACATTAGCTTGATCGATTACCGAATTGTAGTTATTGAGAAAGTTGGGCAGCTCGGGCATCATATCGCAGTCCATAAACAGCAGCCAGTTACCTTGAGCAAAGTCGGCAAGTCGATTACGGATTCTGCTACGGCCCAAATTATGGTCAAACTCGAGGTAGTGTACGTCTGAATTTATTGATACCCTAGAGTTGCGCTTTTTGTAGTACGATAGCGAACCATCATCGAAAGCCAATATCTCTACCGATATATTGAACTCCCGTGCCTGCCTTAGCAACTCTTCGGTCAGCTCTGTAATATCAAAATTATAAATTGGAAGGCAAATGGATATCATACATTATCATTCTATTGCATTAACTCACTGGAACTATCATCATCGTTATCGAGCAGGCTGCTGGGCAAGCTCTTTTTGGCCTTTGCACCTAAGTCTTTTAGTTTTTGGGCTTGGTTTACCAGATTTCCTTTACCCTCCGAAAGCTGATTCATAGCCTGCTCATAGCTTTTCTGGCTTCGCATAATATTATCGCCAACGGATGTTAGGCTTTCAACAAACCCAACAAACTTATCGTACAGCTGTCCTCCTCGCTCGGCAATCTCCATGGCGTGCCTGTTCTGATACTCACGCTGCCATAGGTTATGAATAAGCCTTAGCGCTGCAATTAGGTTGGTTGGGCTGAGCAGAAGTACTCCTCGAGAGTATGCATAGTTCCAAATCTCAGGGTCGGCCTGCATTGCCAGGATAAAGGCTGGCTCAACGGGTAAAAACATGGTAACAAAATCGAGGCTGCCCACCAAATCCTGATACCCCTTTGAGCTAAGTATATCGATGTGGCTTCGGATTGATCGAATATGATTAGTTAACTCTTTCTGCTGTTCCTCATGGTTTTCGCTTGAACAATAGCGCTCATAAGCCACCAGCGACACCTTTGAATCGATAATTACTTTACGATCATCGGGGTACTGCACTATAACATCGGGCTGAAAACGCTTACCCTCCTCATCTTTTATAGACTCCTGTACGAAGTACTCCCTATCCTTCACCAGACCCGATTTTTCGAGAATACTCTCGAGTATCATCTCGCCCCAGTTGCCCTGTTGCTTTACTTGCCCCTTTAGGGCGTTGGTTAGGTTGTTGGCCTCCTCGCTTATTCTTTGGTTTAGCACAACCAGCTTCTCAACCTCTTTCCCTAAGGAGAATCGCTCCTTGCTTTCCCTGTCGTAAACCTCCTCAACCTTTTTCTGGAATATCTGAATATTCTCCCCAAGGGGTTTGAGCAGCTGCTCAATGTTTGCCTGATTCAGCTCAGCAAAACGTTTGCTTTTATCCTCAAGGATACCATCGGCCAAAACCTTAAATTCGTTGGTAAACTTTTTCCCAAGGTCTTCAATCTCGGCTTTCTGCTTTTCGAGCGATTCCTTTAGATACTTATTCTCTTTGTCAAGCTCCACACCCCTTTCCTTCGATTCGGAGAGCGCTGCCTGTAGCGTTTTAACATCTGCCTTAAGCTGTCCGTTCTCGTCTATTTGTTTGCCAAGCTGCTCATTCAACGACTCGGCCTTTACCTTAATGGAGGCATAGTTCCTACTAAGTTCCTGAAAGGCTTCAACCCTTACCTTCAAATCCTCTTTTGCATTAGCTAGGTCTGCCTCAAGGTTAGCATGATGCTTCTTCACCTCGTCGAGCAGTGCCATTTGTGTTGATAATTTTGCCCCAAGATCCTCCCTCTGTCCTGCCAATCGCTCAGTTTCGGATAGAAGTCGCTCCCGTTCCAGCTGCATTCTCTCATCGCGGTCATGTAGAACCCTAAGTGTACCCTCGGCATCAATTAGCCTTTGCTTAAGTTCATCTGCGTTTTCCTCCCTCCCATTCTTTTTCAGAAGCATTTTATAAACCAGCACCGTAACTATGGCGCCAATTACTAGTCCTAATAGTATTGCAACAGGTAATTCGAGCATGGGTATAAGATATTTATCAAAATATGTCATGAAGATACTACTTTTTGCGGCTTCATACCACTTGAATCGGCACTTGCACTTTGATTTATTTTTCAACAAGATGCAATTAGAAATCTATCGGTATTGGCTCACTATTTTATACTTTTGCAACTCACATCGGGTATATTATGACTAACAAACCAACCTTTTGGACCAAAGATTTTGTAATGCTAACCGTGGCCAACCTGCTAATGGCCATTGCTTTCTACTTCATGCTTCCGGTGTTGCCCATTTACCTTGTTGATAAGCTTTCTGTGTCGAAGGGTGAGGTTGGAACAATCCTAGCTTTTTATACCATTGCCGCTTTGATGATTAGACCTTTTTCTGGTTGGGCAATTGACACCTTTGGTAGAAAAAAAATCTACCTAATAGCATTTCTACTTTTCTCTACATCATATGTAATATACCCCATAGCATCGGGTGTTACAGCATTCCTTGCAATTCGCTATTTTCATGGATTAACGTGGGGTACGTTAACAACCACGAGCTCAACAATTGCTGTAGATATTATTCCCCCATCGCGACGTGGCGAGGGTATTGGAATCTTTGGGCTTTCAATGACCATAGGTGTGGCCATTGGGCCAATGATTGCAATACTCATTACTGACGACACACGTTTCAACAGCCTTTTTGCATCGGCAATTGTTATTAGCTTGTTGGGCTTTATTCTTGCGCTTATTATTAAGTACCCAAAGTTTAGGTCGCAGAACAATAGCAAGGGTTTTAGCTGGAATGGGTTAATTGAAAAAACCGCATTGCCTGTATCGACAAATATGATGCTTGTTATGTTTACATATGGGGGTGTGCTTTCGTTTATTGCCCTGTATGCAAAGGATATTGGAGTGCAAAGTAGCGGATTATTCTTCTTACTCCTTTCTGTTGGTATCGGCTTATCACGGGTTGGCTCTGGACGTTTGATCGACAAGCAAGGCCCCTCCGCTGTATCAGTACTAGGAATAATACTGCTTGTTGCGGGGTTTCCTATTTTGGCGTTTATACAAACCCCGCTGGGGTTTCATACTGCTGCTTTAATTCTGGGCTTGGGCTACGGTATGATTATGCCTACCTTTCAAACAATGGTAAACAATATAGCCCCTGCAAACAGAAGGGGTGCAGCCAACTCAACGTTTTTCACTGCCTTCGATCTGGGAATTGGATTAGGAATGATTGGAACAGGTATTCTCTCCCAGTGGCTTGGTTTTGGGCACACCTTTATTATATCTTCAGCTATGAACCTAGCTGCGCTTACCCTATTTGGGCTCAGCACAATAAAGCATTATCAGAATCATTATAGTAAACCAATCACATCATGAGTGTTCTAGTTAGCACAGCATACCTCCCGCCAGTTGCCCTCTTTAAAACTTTTAAAAGATATGGACAAATACTGGTTGAGGCGCATGAAACCTACACAAAGCAAACCTATAGAAATAGGTGCGAGATTCTAACCGCCAACGGACCGCTTGCATTAACAATACCCGTAGTAAGGCCCAATGGAAACCATACCCTTATCAAAGATATTAGGATAGATAATTCTGTAAAGTGGTCAAGGGAGCACTGGCGCGCAATTGAATCGGCATACCGTTCATCGGCCTACTTTGAGCTGGTTTCCGATTACTTTACCCCATATTATACTAAGGAATGGAAATTTTTATGGGATTTCAACAGCTCCATTAATAATACAATTGTTGATCTGCTAGAGGTAGATGTCAAATTTGAGGAGACCACAAAATTTGAAAAGTCACCTGAAAACTTAATGGATTACCGAAACATTTTCAACCCCAAAAAGAAAGATTTGATTAGCGAAGAATTTGAAGCAAAACCTTACTATCAGGTTTTTGAAAACAAGTTTGGTTTTACACCCAACCTATCTGTTCTTGACCTGATTTGCAACTGTGGTATGGAGAGTGTTCTTTATCTATAACAATAGGCTTCACTGCCAATCACGTGGAAACACAATGCAAATAATGATTAGGGAAGAAGACCGAAGACAGAAGTTAGAAGTTAGAAGACAGAAGTTAGAAGACAGAAGACGCCTGTCTCAGCTTATCTCAGAAACATAATTTGAATAGAGAAAACTTGCAATCCATACCTTTCATTAGATTGGGGGCAAAGATCACTGCCAAGGGCAGGCAAGCCTTCCAATGGCAGGCAAGCTGTCAGCGTTTTGTTTGTGAATATTTTGCATTAAATATATTGAGTCTACACAAACATAACTGTCACAAATATTGAAGTAGAACCTAATAATAAAGCTAAGTTTAAGATATACCCCCAAAGCAAAAGCAGAAGGCTTGATAGCCTCCTGCTCTTTCACAAAACGAAATGTCTATTAAAACTTATAGCCTACTGTCATCATAAACCTGTTTTGGGCAACATCGCGATTAACAATTGGTGCCCCTGGGTATGGCGAGTACTTATCGCTTAGCTGTAGCCTTTGGTATGCCCAATCGAGGAATAAACTATTAATCCTAAAGCCAAAGCCACCCGAAAAAATGTTAGTATGCGAACTAGCGTAGGGACTGCCACTTGAGTATGGGCTACCATAATAAGCGTATCCACCTCGTAAAGCCATCTTACCAACCCAAACCTCGCCACCTGCTCTCAGGTTAAATGTATTGGAAAATTCACTCTTTATTGTTGCATTCTCATTTGTAAACCTGTAGCCATCGCCTCCCTTACCAAACCGCATGGTGGAGTAGTCAACATACTCGTAATCTACGCTCAACAATCCTATTTTACCAAAAGTATACGCAGCAGACCCAATCAGTTTGAAAGGAGTTTCAATTTTATAATCGTATGCATTTAAAGGTGATTCTTCATTGGTTATCCCTAGAAAAAAATCGGATCCCATTACGGCATTGTATCTTTCCGACAAATCGTAGAATGTAGGTGTGTGTGCAGCAATACCCAAGCGCAGCTCTGGGATAGGCCTGTATATTGCACCAACTTTAAAGTTTAAGCCGTATCCCTCAACGGTAAGCGTTTGGTTGTAATACATTGAGTGGAACAGATCGCCATTAGGCAGCAGTTGGTTTGAAGATAATGCTGACTCAGAATAAAATGTCTTTTGCCTAAAGTACACATTTTGTATTCCAAGTGTTGCCCCAAAGTAGAATTTATTGGAGACGTTACCTCCAATGGAAAAGGTGTATTCACCAATCCCTCCAATGCTCGACAGGGTTTGATCTTGATCTACTCCGTCACCATCGTTTAACGCTGCCCAGTATGATGTTGGGTTACCTGGCACAGTGTCAATTAAGAAATTATTCCAAGCCAATATTGCATCCCATGGAGCAAGTGTATTAAAGAAAAAGTTGTCGTCATCGGGTATGGTAAGATTCTCATAGTACACACCCTGTGCTTGATTGGCAAAATGATCCATTATTGAATTGTTGGTATTTCTTCCTAAAGCAGTAGTTTCGCTATAAAAGTCGTTTATCCTATTGTACCCCACACCAAAATTCAGCATCACCAACCCCAACTCTTCCTCACCCGAAGAAAATCTGTACGAGCCAACAATGCCAAGATTATCGAACATTACACGGGTTCTCTTATCTTCGAATGGAGAATTCAAGTAGTTAGTATTGTCAAGCCGTGATTTAAGCGTTGGAGTAATTGTAAACTCCGACGAACGATATACACCAAGCCCTGCAGGGTTGTAGCTAAGCGATGTGAAATCGGCACCTAATGCGCCAAAAGCACCCCCCATACCAACATATCGGGATGTTCCGTACAGGTGGTTTTGCGAAAGCCTTAAAACATCGGCAGCATCCTGTGCCTTAGCAAAGGATACTACTAGTAGTAGAATAAATACTAAACCTATTCTTTTCATATCATTTAATACTAGTGAAGATGATTAGAAAAATTAAGTAACCACGAGGGATTGCTTGCAAATGGAGATTGCCAGAATTACGGCTAAGTTTCTTTTAACAATCCCTCGTGGTTATAATCACAGATATAAGATAGTTACTGAATTACCTTGACCTAGTAGAAGTACTGCTTGAACCAGTCGAACTCGACCCTTTACTGCTTGAACTACCGAAGCTGCTGCTTGAGCCAACGCTCGATGAACGTCCCGATGAACGGGTTGACCCTACACTTGAACTACCACGATTTCCAGAAGTGCCTATGCTACTTCCATGTGAACGGCTTGACCCTGGTCTTCCCACTGCTGGTGACGAACTCCTGGGCGGAGGAGTATACGTTGAGGAAGGTTGTCGTGGCGATCTGGTTGTGCCGGTTACTCCCTGTCCTACCCTAGTCCCGCTTCTAACACCTTCAGATGCTGGGTAGTTACGAGATGTAGGTGCGTTAAAACTATTTGCATTCCCAGGGTTTGGCCTAGTGTAGCTAGGATTATGCGTTCTATCGGCCGATCGATTAGTTATTCGGGTATTCATGGGGCTAACCCTGGTGTGATTAACATCCCCACGATCTGATCTTGTTACAATGCTATTGTCCTTACCACGAACAGGTTCTTTCACAGCAGATGTTTTTCCGCCTCGGTCACCAGCTATTCTGGTCTTTGTATCAGGATCCTGAGGTCTAGCTGTTACTGCTCCAGGTTGTGAAACCCTTCTATTTCCAGATGCCACAACTCCATCAATGGTGCCGGATTGTGTTCTTGTTATATTGGCATCACCCTTGCTGGGATTTGATCTTTCTCTCTCTCTTACACTTGCATTTCCATAGGTTGGCTGCTTATCGGCCATATCGCGTCGTGTACTGTTAACACCAGCAGTATAACTTGACTCAGCAATAGCTCCATGATTGTAGTTTACGGTACCCGTTCCGGGTCTACGTCCATAGTTGTAACGTGGAGTGCTACCCCAGTTATAACCATCATAAAACCCTGCATTGTACACACCGTAGGTACTCCAAGGGCTATACCACCCGTAAGACCAGTGGTTGTATATAGAGTAGTTCCAAGGTGAGGACCATGCATAGTAAGGGCTATAATAACCAAGCCCAAAGCTGTAGTATGGTCTGTAGTAACGTGAGCCAAAGTAAGGCCAACCAAACATAGCTGAAACGTAACGAGGCTCAACCCACACGTTTGACCCAACAACCATAACATTGTAAAACGCTGGGTCGTAGGCAGAGGCGTACCAGTAATCGTTAGAGTAATAAGCGCTCCAACTGCTAATGCCGTAATAGGGATCTCTCCTTGCATCTAACCTCCGTTGGTATGCATCCTCGTAGGAATCGGCTAATATCCTTTCGTAAGGATTAACGTAAGGATCGCTATAGATAGTGGTATCGGTACTACCAATCGAATCGTTAGCCAGAATATCAGTATACTTTTTCTCTAGCTCAGCGAGCTTAAGGCTCGAGCTGGTTTGCTGGCCCTGATTCTGCCTATTAGCCACCACCGTTTCGGAAGATTTAGGGTTGTAGTATAGATCATCTCCCTGATGGCCACTAGACCTGCTCATTTGCATACTCGAGGAGCATGCTCCCAAAAGGGATGCTACAAGAGCAACTGCGAAAAATTTAATTGTAGTTTTCATAACAACCTCCATTTATTTAAAAATTACTGTTTTATTTCTTTACTTTGCAACGTTAATTATTTACATAAAAAGCAACAAATTTCATACCAAGTAAAGCTGATGGCAAAAGGAATTACAAGCAGAAGTGAGAGTTATTCTCAGTGGTATAACGATATCGTGATTAAGGCCGGGCTGGCCGACCATTCCGCAGTGCGTGGATGTATGGTAATAAAACCCTATGGCTATGCCATATGGGAGAAAATTCAGCGGCAACTCGATGATATGTTCAAAGCAACAGGGCATCAAAATGCATACTTCCCGTTGTTTATTCCCAAATCGTTTTTTAGCAAAGAGGCCGATCATGTTGAAGGATTCGCCAAAGAGTGTGCCATTGTAACCCACTACAGATTAAAAAACGACCCTAATGGGAAAGGGGTAACTGTTGACGAAGACGCCAAGCTGGAAGAAGAACTAATTGTAAGGCCAACATCCGAAACCATTATTTGGAACACCTACAAAGGCTGGATACAGTCGTACCGTGATCTTCCAATCCTTATTAACCAATGGGCTAACGTGGTGAGATGGGAGATGCGGACAAGACTATTTCTTCGTACAGCGGAGTTTCTCTGGCAAGAGGGTCATACCGCCCACGCAACTAAGGACGAGGCAATGGAAGAGACCATAAAAATGGTTAACGTTTACGCCGAGTTTGCCCAGAAATGGATGGGTATGCCAGTAATTGTTGGAACCAAATCGGAGAACGAACGTTTCGCTGGTGCGCTCGAGACATACTGTATAGAGGCGTTAATGCAGGATGGCAAGGCACTACAAGCAGGCACATCGCATTTCCTTGGCCAAAACTTCGCCAAAGCCTTCGATGTTAAGTTCCAATCAAAGGAGGGTACACTCGATTACGTTTGGGCCACTTCTTGGGGCGTATCAACCCGCCTAATGGGCGCACTAATTATGGCACATTCCGATGATAATGGCCTAGTTCTACCTCCAATGCTAGCCCCCACACAGGTCGTATTTGTTCCAATTTACAAAACAGAGGAGGAACTTGCAAAAATATCAGAAAAGGTAAACGAGCTAAAAAATGGATTGGAAGCCAAGGGCATCACAACCCATTTCGATAATAGGGACACGGTTAAACCCGGGTTTAAGTTTGCTGAGTACGAGCTTAAAGGGTACCCCATTCGAATTGCGCTTGGGCCAAAAGACCTTGAAAAAGGAACTGTTGAAATTGCCCGAAGAGATACGCTTACCAAGGAGTTCATAAATCAGGATCTTGTTGTTGACCACGTGGTAAAGCTGCTGGATGATATTCAGCAAAACATTTTCAACAGGGCACTATCATTCAGAGAAGAAAGCACTACCAAGGTTGATACCTACGATGAGTTTAAACGAGTTCTCGATGAAAAACCAGGATTTGTTTTAGCCCATTGGGACGGTACTGCCGAAACTGAGGAAAAGATTAAGGACGAAACCAAGGCAACCATAAGGTGTATTCCTCTTGATGCCGAAGTGGAGGAAGGTAAATGTATTTACTCCGGTAAACCATCGAAACAAAGAGTAATTTTTGCGCGTGCATATTAGCACCGCTTATAATACTTAATACCAATGGATAAAGAGTCGAACAGCAAAAGCCCCAAGGCCCTTATAGTTGATACGCTAATCGAAAAATCGGGGATGAAGCAACAGGTTTACGAAAACACCATCGAAACCTTTAGCATTATCAAAAGCGTTCTACATGAATTATCAACCGAGCTTAATACTGACATCAAGAACAACGATAAGCGCATTAGGCTTGAGTACAAGGACAGGGGCAAGTTTGAAGCAGAAATGAGGGTTGCTGGTGATATTCTTATCTTCAGTATGCACTCCAACGTTTTTGAGTTCGATAGGGATCATAGTATCTGGAAATTACCCTACGTACAAGATAACAAGCTTAACTCCTATTGTGGTGTTATAAATATCTACAACTTCCTAACCGACTCGTTTAAATACAACCGAATTGACGACTTGGGCTACCTCGTTGGTCGGCTTTTTATCAATAGGGAAAATCATTACTTTGTTGAGGGTAAAAGGCAAATGGGCTTTTTATACAACAACTTTGGCCAAGCCATTATAAGCAGAGAGGCGGTACGAAAAATCATTGAAACCTCTATGCTATACTCACTAGATTTTGACCTACTGGTACCACCCTACGACATGGTGAAAATTGCAACCGTAGCTCAAATGAATAGCAAGATTGATGCCTCGAAACTTCAGACAGGTAAACGTCTTGGCTTTAAGTTTAACTCCGATGACGTACTGGAAGAAAAGTAAAACTTGCCCAAGGGCAATAAAAACGACAGACATATGAAAAAGACTACTCTACTGATTTTAGTCGCAATGATAGTTGCAGGAACATCGTGCGATAAGAAATTAAAATCGAATGCTGATATGCAAGCTAAAGTAAATGCGTTTATTGAGGTTGAGCTGACAACAGACATAAGTCACCTCTCAGAAAACGAAAAAGAAATGTTGCCTCTTCTCTTCGAGGCTGCACAAATTATGGACGACATATTCTGGACGCAGGCTTATGGCGATAAAGAAAAACTCTTATCGCGAATTGATGACGATACCACTAAAGCCTTTGTCAACCTAAACTATGGCCCATGGGAAAGGCTAAACAACAACGCTCCTTTTATTGTGGGTTACGGCGAAAAGCCAATGGGTGCTAACTTTTACCCTGCCGACATGACTCAGGAAGAGTTTGAGGCGTTCGATGCCGACAACAAAACTAGCCTGTACACTATTATTAGGCGCAAAGCCGATGGTTCACTCGAATCTATTCCCTACAGCCAAGCCTATAAGAAGCAGCATGAAAAAGCAGCCAAGCTGCTTCGCCAAGCAGCAGAACTTGCTGAATACGAGAACTTGAAAAACTATCTAAATCTACGAGCCGAAGCGCTCCTATCCGATGATTATCTTGCCAGCGATATGGCCTGGATGGATATGAAGGATAACAATATCGACTTTATAGTTGGTCCAATTGAGAACTATGAGGATAGGCTCTTTAACTACAAAGCTGCACACGAAGCATTTATCCTTATTAAGGATTTGGAGTGGAGTCAGAAACTTTCGCGTTTTGCTGCACTTCTCCCTGCATTGCAGAGAAACCTTCCTGTTGCCGACAAGTACAAGGCCGAAGTGCCAGGCAGCGATAGCGACCTAGGTGTTTACGATGCTGTTTTTTATGCGGGCGACTGCAACGCGGGCAGCAAAACCATTGCCATAAACCTACCCAACGACCCCATTGTGCATATTGAGAAAGGTAGCCGCAAGCTCCAGCTAAAAAACTCTATGCGTTACAAGTTCGATGAGATTCTGGTTCCCATTAGTAAAATAGTGATTGATGAGGAGCAGCGTAAGCACGTAACCTTCGATGCATTCTTTGAGAACACCATGTTCCATGAGGTGGCTCATGGTCTAGGAATTAAGAATACAATCAATAATAACGGCACTGTAAGAGAGGCGCTAAGGGAAACCTACAGCCCAATTGAAGAGAACAAAGCCGATATCTTAGGTCTATTCATGGTCTCGAACCTTGTAGCAATGGGCGAAATGGGCGAAAAGGATTTGATGGACAACTACGTAACCTTTATGGCAGGAATTTTCCGCTCGGTTCGCTTTGGCGCTGCATCAGCACACGGCAAGGCCAACATGATGAGGTTCTACTACTTCCAAGAGCAAGGGGCATTCACACGCAACCCCGAAACCGGAACCTACAAGGTTGATTTTGAGATGATGACCAAAGCCATGAACTCCCTTGCCGAAAAGATACTGGTTGTTCAGGGCGATGGAAACTACCAAGAGGCCAAAAAAATGCTCGATGAGATGGGTTACATCAAGGAGGAACTCCAGGCAGATTTAAACAGAATTAACGAGTCTAATATCCCTGTGGATATCAGGTTTAAGCAAGGGCTCGAAATGCTAGGGCTATAAGCTAACGCAAGTATAAAGTGGCCGGTAAAACCGGCCACTTTCTTACTACATAATCACTACTGACCGACTAATAAATATAGATTTCTCGCTTCGCTCGAAATGACAGTACTTTCAAGAGGTCTAAGGGGTGAGGGGGTGAAGGCGGCTACGCCGCCTTCACCCCCTCACCCCTGACAGCGTAACAGCCTGTCATTTCGAGCGAAGCGAGAAATCTATCACATTATTATCATTTTACAAAATACTTAGTCGGCCACTTTCTTATTACATAATCATCGTTTCCTGCGAATAGAATATTTTATTACCTTAGCCCAAAATAATCCAACTACCACAATGAATCTAACTTTCAATTTCATAAAATCCGTTTCGAATATCTACGACGAGATGATGGAAAATGGATTTTCACTTGTTTACCTTGGGGAGTTTAGCCATGAGATTACCAAGATGTTTACCTCCATGGCCGAGTCGGATATGGAAAAGCAAAGCGAAGAGCGTTCTGTGCAGCGCAAGGTATACCATGTTATGGTTGAGACCCTGCAAAATATGAACAAGCACTCCGACGAGATACGAGACGGGAAAATTGGAAGCGGACTTTTTATCATCGGGAAAAAGGATGACACCTACTATATTATTACTTCAAACAAGGTAGCTCGCAAGCACAAGGACGACTTGGAGAACTCACTGATTACCGTGAACAACGCCTCTAAGGAAGAGCTAAAGGAGATGTATAAGAAGCAGATTAAGGAAGGTAAACTATCATCGAAAGGCGGCGCTGGGTTAGGCCTTATAGATATAGCTCGTAAAACAGGCGAAACGCTAAACTACCAGTTTTTACAGCTCGACGGTGAGAACTTCTACTTTATCCTAAAGGTAGAGATTAACGCGAAGAAATTTGCCAAGGAGGCCTACTAATAGCCATCCCTATTACCAACGGGTTTCGCTAAAAAGGTTAGGATCAAAAAAATCATCGGGTAAGGAGCTGGGCAAACGAATATCAAAATATTTCTCGTATAGGTACATCTGTCCGTTTTCGAAATACTGAACCTCGGTGGCTACAGGCTTATCGTATATCATCTTATAGTTTTGATAAAAGATCTCTGTAACCCCATTTTCATCCACCTTACGAATTCCATGGAATAATAAATCGTCCTTACCAACCCAAAAACATTTCACGTTGTTATTTCCAACCTCATAATACTCCTTACCTTTTATCGTAGTAACTCGAACCCTCGACAGATCGATACCTAACCCTACAACCTTAGGAATAACAATGGAGGGGTTAACCGAGTACATGTCGTAGCCCAAAATCATAACCTCATGCAACCTGGGACGGGTTCCTATAAGCTTGTTATGATTAAATGTGAACAATGAATCGTTTACCACAAGCCATCCCCTACCCGACGAAAAATCTTTATATCGGATATGCAGCCTGCTTGGAGATGAGTAGGCAACCATCCACACCTCGTTGCGAACAAGGCTGTCGTTCTTATACCTATACATATCCTGCTTAAATGTGATATGGCTATACCAATCGCTTGAGTAACGTGAATGTATTTGCCCAATAAGTTCTTCGCCATTGGTAAGTGGTTCGGAAGCAAAAACGCCTAAAGCACAAAAAGCTAAGGCTAAAGTTGCAATTGCTGTACAGATTGACTTTTTCATAGTACCAAGAATTCTAACCCATCGATTAAAAAAGTTTGGGTTATACAACATGTGCAATATAGAGAATTTGAAGAGAATAAAAGATCTAATGCCAAAAGATTTTGAATCATTTTATAGATTTAGATTGGCTCTATTAGAATTTATTGCGATTTTTGTGGGTTAAAATAAACAGATAAAGATGGAAGAGAAGCACGAGGATTTTATGAGAGAGGCCATAGGGCTTTCTGTTGAAAATGTGATGAACCAAGGAGGGCCATTCGGGGCGGTTATTGTAAAAGACGGAAAGGTAATTGCAACTGGTGTAAATAGGGTAACAGGAAACAACGATCCTACCGCCCATGCCGAGGTAATGGCCATTAGAGCTGCCGCTCAAAAACTTAACGACTACAACCTTAGCGGATGTACAATTTATACGTCATGTGAGCCTTGCCCTATGTGCCTATCGGCCATTTACTGGGCACGAATTGACGAGATATACTTTGGCAACACAAAGTTGGACGCTAAGAACATTGGCTTTGACGATTCATTTATTTACGATGAGATTGAAAAACCCATAGAAGAACGGAAAGTAAAGGCACATCAGATTTTGCATAACGAGGCGCTGGAAGGTTTTAAGAAATGGAAAAACTTTGAAGGCAAGGTTGAGTACTAGCACTTTTCCTATTCTTAGCCCAAAGTACACGCACAAAATTACCACTGTATTAATTAATGACCAGAGATACCACCATAGTAGCCATTGCAACTGCTGCCGGAATGGGCGCCATTGCAGTAATTCGCTTGAGCGGAGAGCAATCGTTAAGCATCTGCGAGAAGGTTTTTAAACCTACAAAAAGGGGCAAGAAGCTATCCGATCAGCCTGCCTACACCATTCATCATGGTAAAATTATTGATGATACCCGAGTGGTGGATGATGTATTGGTAAGTATTTTTAAAGCACCCCACTCCTACACCGGCGAGGACGTGGTGGAGATTTCGTGCCACGGGTCGGTGCTTATTCAGAGGCAAATACTAGAGTTGCTTATTAAGCATGGCGCCACCCACGCCCAGGCGGGGGAGTTCACCCTCCGCGCCTTTCTTAATGGCAAAATGGATCTGTCGCAAGCCGAGGGTGTGGCCGACCTTATTGCATCCACCAGCGAAACTGCTCGTAGAGTAGCCCTCGATCAGATACGGGGAGGTTTTTCCAATCAGCTCAAGGAGCTGCGCACTCAGCTGCTTAACTTTATCTCCCTAATTGAGCTTGAACTCGATTTTAGCGAGGAGGATGTGGAATTTGCCGACAGAGAGCAGCTGTACAAACTTGTTGAGGAAACAGAGAAACAAACAACTAAGCTGCTGGAGTCGTTTAAACTGGGGAATGTTATTAAAGCCGGAGTACCTGTAACCATTGCCGGCAAGCCTAACGTGGGCAAATCGACGCTATTAAACAGAATACTGAACGAGGAGAAGGCAATTGTTTCGGATATTGCTGGAACAACCCGCGATAGCATTGAGGATACCATTGTAATAGAAGGTGTAACCTTCAGATTTATCGATACGGCAGGCCTAAGGCAAACAACCGATACTGTTGAGTCAATAGGGATTGAGCGAGCCTATGCCAAAATTTCGCAAGCACATATTGTGCTTTTACTTGTTGATACGCGAACTGCCATTGACGAAACCCTTGATGAGATTGACAGCATTAGGAATTCGCTAAAAAACGACCAACGGATAATTATACTGGCCAATAAGGTTGATATGGTAGACGATAGCACCCTTAGCAACTTCACATCAAGCATTAGAGAAAGGTTTAGGGATATTTCCCTAATACCGCTATCGGCCAAACACGGTCAAAATATGGACACGCTGCTACATGAGCTGGTAAAGGGTTACCAAATACCCGTGGGCAACGACGAAGCGGTAATCGTCACCAATGCCCGTCACTACGAGTCGCTCCTAAGAGCGCAGGAAAATTTGCATCGGGTTAAGGAAGGAATTAATCGCAATATCCCCACCGACCTGCTGGCTATGGACATTCGACAAGTGCTGCACTACATTGGCCAGATCACAGGAAGCGTATCAACAGACGAGATATTGGGTAATATCTTTTCGAAGTTTTGCATAGGAAAGTAACATATGAATAACCCCAATAGATGCAACAAAGATTTTAGCACCGAATTTACCTTCGCAGCATCACGCAGCGGGGGGGCTGGCGGACAAAATGTGAATAAGGTGAACACCAAGGTGGAGCTTCGTTTCTCGGTTGCCAATTCCCAGCTACTTAGCGATTACGAGAAGGAAGTTATTACAGAAAAACTGGCCAACAGAATAAATTCCGATGGTGAACTAATAATAGTATCGCAGGTTGAGCGGAGCCAGCTGGGCAACAAGCTTAGGTGCATTGAGAAGTTTTACGAGCTGATTAACCAAGCGCTAACCCCACGCAAAAAGCGAAAGCCTACAAAGCCCACCAAAGCCTCACAGGTTAAGCGAGTTGATAAAAAGCGGCAACGTTCGGTTAAGAAGGAGCTACGCAAAAAACCAAACATCTAATGGAAGATATTGCCCCACAGGGTATGAACCCGCAAATAGTAAAGGACTTAATTACAACCAAGATGCCTTACGGCAAGTACAAAGGTGTGGCAATTTATCGTTTACCCGAACCCTACCTTGTTTGGTACCACAGCAAAGGGTTTCCTCAGGGAAGGCTGGGGATGCTTTTGCATACCATCTATGAGGTTAAGCTAAATGGGCTAGAGTATCTTTTAAAACCCTTCCTAAACAAGAGGTAAAAGCTATATGGATATGAAAACTGATGATATTAAAAACTTTTTTAAAAGAGAATTTCAGGTAAACTCCTATCATACCGACCTTAACGGCAGGCTATCAATCCCATCGATATTCCTATTCTTTCAAGAGATAGCCTGGGAGCACGCATCGATGTATGGCTTTGGATACGACGATTTGAAGGATCACAGCTCATTCTGGGTGCTATCGAGATTACATCTTGAAGTAGACGAACTACCCAAGTGGACTGAGAGTTTTACCCTAACCACATGGCCCAGTGGTACCGACGGCCCTTTTGCCCTGCGCGATTTTATTATCGCCAACACTCAAGGGCAGCAGGTTATAAGGGCCACATCAAGCTGGCTTATAGTGGATGCCCATACACGCCGACCCAAGCGTCCCGATGCCTTTAAGGACAGGATGCCCATTTGCGATACCATAAGGGCTACACCTTGCAACGCCCCAAAAGTAGGCAACTCCGAAGGCAAGCTAATTCACGAGGTTCAGCATACCGTTGGGGTTTGCGATATTGATGTGAATGGGCATATCAACAACACCAAGTACATCGAGTGGGCAGTAAACTCATTCTCTGAGAACGATTACAAAAACCTATCGATTAACCAAATAGATGTTAACTTCCTTTCGGAAGGTTTCTGCAACAATGTTTGCACGCACAGGACCGAAGCCATTGACAATACCACCCGACGAACCGCCATTGTAAGAGAAGATAACGCTAAGGTTTTAGCAGTGGTAAGCATTTGTAGTGGGCAAAAAGAATAGGGTAGAACTTATCGTCTACCCTAAATATCAACAGAAAAACTCTAGCGTCGGTTACCTTAAATCCACCACCTCAATTCCCCGATGTTTTTGAGGATCGAAAACAAAGCTATCATCCTTAACATTGGTGTTGGGCTTAAACTTGCTTACCTCAATTATGTAGTTTATCCCATCCTTGCCCTGATACTTAACTGATATGGGGTCGAGATTTTGCTTCTTAAAAATGATCTTTATAAGCGAGTATGGCTCCGACAGATCCTCGGGATAAAGATCAACCTCGTAAAGGGCAACCCCTTTTTCAACCTTTTCGCCGATAAAACGCGACTTAAAATCTTGCTCGTAATCTCTGAAAATTTGTGTTGGGTCATCAAGAAATCCTCCATCGAGCGAGGTGGGAACTGAGATTGTAACCTCATTGGCATCGGGGATAAACTGCCACTTGGTTGTGCCATCATAGTATACCTCCATACCCATTAGATCGAGAAAATACTTATTCCCCTTAAAAGTTAGCGTGCCACTGTGAGAATCGGAAAACCCCTCCTGTAAATTCTCTAGGGTAAATGAAAAGTCGGCCTCAATGGTTTTATAGGCCTGCATCTTTTCGGAAAAAGATTTAATAAGATCTTTACCTAGCGGTGCCGACTGCCCCATTGCCAAAATACTTGCCCCAATTAGGGCTCCAACTGTTAAAAAAAATCGCCTCATCTATGTAAATTGAAATTAGTAATTACTTTCGTTCGTCTTGGGCTCGTTAAGGCCTTTGAAGATATGTTCAAGCGAGATTTCATCCTGAATTAAAACCTGTCGTGCCTTGCTTCCCTCAAATGGGCCAACGATACCTGCAGCCTCTAGCTGATCAATAATCCTGCCAGCCCTGTTGTAACCAATGGAAAATTTTCGCTGGATCAGCGAGGTTGACCCCTGCTGATTTCCTACTATCACACGGGCAGCCTCTTCGAATAGGTCGTCGCGTTTGGTTAAATCAACTTCTAAACTTTCTTCTGCTGAATCGCCGCTGTACTCCGGAAGCATAAATGCGGATGCATAGCCTTTCTGATTGCCAATAAAATCAGTAACACGCTCTACCTCGGGTGTATCAACAAATGCGCATTGTATCCTAATCATCTCGTTGCCTGTTGACAGAAGCATATCGCCCTTACCAATAAGCTGGTTTGCACCGGGCGAATCGAGAATAGTGCGCGAATCGATCATTGAGGTTACCCTAAAGGCTATACGTGCAGGGAAGTTGGCCTTAATAACCCCTGTAATAATATTTGTTGTGGGGCGCTGCGTAGCTATAATTAGGTGAATACCAACCGCACGGGCCAGCTGTGCTAGGCGCTGAATTGGCCCCTCAATCTCGCGGCCAGCCGTCATAATCAGGTCGGCAAACTCATCTATTATCACCACGATGTAGGGTAAGTACTTATGCCCTTTGTTGGGATTTAACCGCCTGGCAACGAACTTCTCATTGTATTCTTTCACCGTGCGTACATGTGCTGCCTTAAGCAGGTCGTACCGAGAATCCATCTCAATGCACAGCGAGTTTAGGGTATTAATAACCTTCTGCGTATCGGTAATAATAGCCTCATCGGTATCGGGTAGCTTGGCAAGGAAGTGTCGTTCGAGCTTATTATAAAGGGTTAGCTCCACCTTTTTGGGATCTACAAGCACAAACTTAAGCTGCGCTGGGTGCTTTTTGTAAAGCAGCGAGGTGATGATGGCGTTAAGCCCCACCGACTTACCCTGACCAGTTGCTCCGGCTACCAGCAGGTGGGGCATTTTGGTGAGATCGACCACAAAGGTCTCGTTGGATATGGTTTTGCCCAGGGCAATGGCCAAATCGAACTTGTTCTCCTGAAACTTGGCCGAACGGAGTATGGAGTACATCGAAACCACTTCGGGGCGCTGGTTTGGCACCTCAATACCAATGGTTCCCCTACCGGGGATAGGAGCAATAATTCTAATTCCCAATGCGGCAAGGCTCAATGCTATATCGTCCTCAAGGTTCTTAATCTTACTAATACGTACCCCGGGGGCAGGAACTATCTCATAAAGGGTTACTGTTGGCCCCACGGTGGCCAGAATTCGGGCTATTTGAATGTTGTAGTTCCCAAGGGTTTCAACAATCTTATTCTTGTTGTTTAGCAGCTCCTCGTCCGACACAGGAGCCTGCCTATTCTTGTAATCCTCGAGCAGCTCAAGGGGTGGTCGCTGGTACGAAGAGAGATCGAGCGTTGGGTCGTAAAAATCTTGTTCTTCTACCTGACCTATGGCCCCCTCCTCCTCGGTAATACGCTGCACTTCAATCTCCACATCGTTAGTGTCCGACTCGAGCTTGGTGGTCTCTGTATGAACCTTGGGTTTCTCTTCGGGGGTGTTTGGTACTATATCAATATTGGGTTCGATTTCGGGTTTTATTTCGTGCGTAGGATCTGGTGTAACCACCGGCTGCTTCTCCTGCTCAGGTTCTTCAACCTCAAATGAATCGAAAGTTTTATACATTGAACTCTCATCGGCCTGCACTGGTTTTGGCATTGCTTTGAGCACATCTATTACCTGACGTGCTGTTCTCTTTGCAAACAAAACGAACTTATCGCTTACAAAAAATAGGTACGATACAACGAGCACTAACAATAGAAAAGCCGTTCCAGTTTTACCAATAAATGCGTTGAGCCATTGCGTGATGAACAACCCATGGGCACCGCCCAAACCACTACCTAAGTATCCCCCTGCATTTTCGAAAAGAAACCCCAGCACCAGCGATAGGATAAGCATACCCACTAAACCACGGAAAAAGGTTTTGCGCAAAGGGAGGAGCCGAATCTTGAGTAGCCTAAAGCCTCCCAAGCCAACAAGAAATGGGATTGTGAAGGATGCCAAGCCGAACCAGCGGTTGAGGAACTGCGAGGCAAAAGATGCGCCAACCTTTCCGGCCCAATTATCGACCCTAACAGAGGAGCTGGAGAAAACTGACTGCCACTCAAAGCTCTGGTCGACCTGCCATTTAAACAGATACGATACAAATGCGATGATTAGATACAACGCGAACAGAATGGTGAAAAAGCCTAATGTGAACCTAATCCTCTCGTCGCTTAAGAGATTGCCTTTCTTCTTAACGCCGCTATTCGAGTTATTACCATTCTTCTTTGCCATACTTTGCTTAGTGTGTATATTACGAAAATTCCCTCACAAAGTAAGGGAATTATTCTGATTCTACGAAAACAGAAGCCGTGTATCTACCTAAGTAATTCAACCACATCTTTCACCACTTCTAAGCCAACCTGTTCATATTCGAGAGGAATTACAAATTCATCGTCAGATACTTTAGCTTGCTTTACTGCAGATGCTTTGATATTCATTTTTTGACCAAACATTATGGAGGTAAACTTAAGCATTACGCCATCGATAACCTCAAACGGAGTGTTTGCATTTGGTTTGGCAATATCAATTTCCTGTGTGTAGTAAATGTTAAAAGCATTATGCAGCGTATCGTCAAAAGTAGCCACGGCCACATTGCACTGATACCCTAGGTACTCCTCTACCCTATCGGTTTTTTCGATGGTAAACTTTGGCATATCTTGGTAGGCAAAGGGGTAACTATTCTCCTGCAAGGGCTCTTGATAGTACAACTTTTTGTTAAGCAATTTAATTAGCATGTAGGCCCTCTCCTGCTGCTTGTTTTGAATAAATGCAAAAGAGAACGCACCCGACAATCCCTCTATCTTATTGATTGTATTGTTATCCTTAAACTTGATTACCATCTTGCTTGGCCTCATGCTAGGGTTGAACCTTGGGGCAACCATCGAATCGTCGTACTCAATGGCATACTCAATGTACCCTTCGCAAAAATGCTTTTTAACCACCAAGTCGGAGCATGATTCCAAGCCAAACAAAACACCAATAGCTAACGGCAACAAAAGTATGCCTAAGTAACTAAAGATGTTTAAGGGGTTATTTTTAAGACTCATAAATTTACTTGAAATGGACTCTAAATATAACACTTCAAAAAATAAATATATAATTTTTTTGGCTTTTCAGTCAAAAAAATGCCGAACTACCATTGGCGATGGCAGGGCGAAAGATTATCAAACCTATTATAGTTCCAAGGCCAAGGAAATATGGCTACATTTGCAGCAAAAGAATTATTTATGTACAAATGGGGCGATAATCGCCGTTTTAATAGCTACGCTGGTTACATTAAGCGAAAGTTTGGGGGTAGGGTTCAGAAGCTTACCCTCGATGCTGGGTTTACGTGTCCAAACCGCGATGGAACCATAAGCATTGGTGGGTGTGCTTACTGTAATAACGACTCGTTTAATCCCAACTACTGTACCCCGAGCAAATCGATAACCCAACAGCTAAACGAAGGCATTGACTTTCATAATTTTCGCTACAGAAGAGTAGAGAAATACCTTGCTTACTTTCAAGCATTTTCCAACACATATGCGCCTCTACCCAGGCTCAAAGAGCTTTATGGCGAGGCTTTATCGCATCCTAAGGTGAATGGACTAGTAGTGGGAACTCGTCCCGACTGTATTGATGAGGAGAAGCTCGATTACCTTGCTGAGCTAGCAAAGGAGTACTACGTATCGGTTGAGTATGGGGTTGAGTCGTGCTACAATAGAACCCTTAAGCGCATAAACAGAGGACATGATTTTGAAAAATCGGTTTGGGCCATTGAGCAAACCGCTAGGCGTGGGTTAAATGTGGGAGCACATTTCATCATAGGATTGCCCGGCGAAAGCAGAGCCGACCTTGTAAGTCAAACCGAAATAGTGAGCCAGCTCCCCCTAACCACCATAAAGTTTCACCAGCTGCAAATAGTACGAAATACATCGTTTGCTTTGGAGTATGAGAAGACACCCGAAGCATTCAACTTTTTTGGTATTGATGAGTACCTTGAGCTGATGGTTGAAATTGTTGAACGGCTAACCCCTTCGATTGTTATTGAGCGTTTTACTGGCGAAGCCTCGCCAAAAACGCTCATAGCTCCCATATGGGGCAAATACCGATCCGATCAGCTGCTGCAGAAATTTGAGAATCTGCTTGAACAAAAGGATACTTGGCAAGGGAAGTATTTTAGTTCATAGAGTGCCTAGAGTTCATAGAGTTGAAAGTTTAGTGTTGTAAGTTTAGTGTTGTAAGTTTAGTGTTGTGTAATGCCATTTATCAGTCAACCAATCTTTCAATCAACCGATCTTTCAATCAGTCAACCAATCCTCGTCATTAGGGCACAAAACGCCCTTCTTACGAGGCAATCAACCTGTCTGCCTTTGGCCATAGCCGTCAAGTTAAGATCAATTTCAATTTATCTAAAGTCGTTAATGTCCTTATTCACACCCTCGTAGATGGTGCATAGCGATAGGATATAGATTACAAAACCTTAAAGCACCCCTGCCTTACTGCCGAAGGCAGGCAGGCCGTGGGGGTGCAATATATATATCCGCAACCCTTATTGCGCACCTGCCTGCAGCAGGCAGGTCTACGAAGCGCTAATTTATTTGAATTAATTTTTTCAATCGCCATGTGCCCTCTACGAGGGCTATTGTATTCATATTCTGCTCAATCCTATAGAAATATTTGTTTCTTTTGTATTCTTAGCTTGACGGCTATGGCCTTTGGCAGCCTGCCTGCCAAGCAGGATCAATCAACCTGCTCTCGGGTTGCGAAGCATAACGAGACAGGCAGGATCGTTCAATCTGCCCCAGTATTTCATATGTCCTAGACTACTACTGGCTTACTCGTACTTAATTATATCCACTGGATTCTGAAGGCTAGCACGATAGGTTTGGATAAAAACGGTTAGTAGCGCTGCACTCCAACCGACAAAAGCCGCCACAGCAAAAACCCATAGCTCTATACCCTGTCGGTATGGGAAATTATTGAGCCACTCGCGGATTATGAAGTAGGCTATTGGCATGGCAACTAAGCACGAGACAATTACCAAGCGGCTAAATTCTTTAGATATAAGTAATATAATTTGAACTGAGCGTGCACCCATCGTTTTACGAATGCCAATCTCTTTCATCCTTTGCTCCACAGTAAAAGCCGATAGGCCAAGTAGGCCAAGGCAAGCCACAAAAATTGCCAATCCTGTAAATATTAAAAGAATTACCTGCAAACGCCTTTCGGTAAGGTGGAGCCTATCGAAATTTTGTGACACAAACGAGCTGGCGAAAATTTGGTTTGGAAAATGTTTTTGCCAAACCTCTCGAATTTTCTCTTTTGCCATTTCAATAGCATTATCATCAACCCTAATGGTAATGTGGTTGTGCCCAATAAGAGATGAACTAATAACCATTGGTTTGATTATCTCGGTAAGGGGCTGGAAATGAAAATCCTCAACAACCCCAACTATTGGCCCCCAATTTCGTGTTTCGCGATTTTGTCCTGCTAGTAAACCTACCTCTTGCCCCAAGGCATCGAACTCCGACTCAAACCCAAACATTTTGCGAGCCGCATCATTAATAATGTAATACACTGAGGTATCTCCAATCATTTCGGGGGTGAAATTTGCCCCAGCCTTTAATGGGATTTGGAAGGTGGGGACAAACTCATGATCGGCTCTATTAATAACCGGAAAGAATGGGTCGGGGTTACCCCTTAGCATATGCGGATTATCGGAAAAGCCACGGGTTGCTGGTACGGTCATAGAACGGGACACACCCTGAACCTCAGGAATTGCTAGTAAATCATCCTTAAATGCGTTATAAAGTCTATAATTTGCCCTGTTATCAATACTAATGTCAATCAATCCAACCCTATTGTAACCCAAATCCTTACTGTTGATGTACTGCAAATGCCGATATATCGAGATGGAGCAAATAATTAGGCCAATGGATATGGCAAATTGCCCAACCACCAACGCCTTGCGAAAAAACTGGCTCCCATTTGCACTTTTGTTTCCCTTAAGCACCTCAATGGGTTTGTATTTCGATAGGAAAAAAGCAGGATAAGCACCCGCGAAAAAGGCCAATATTAGCCATGCTGCAATTGTCAGCAGCGGGTTCCAACCCATAGCAAGTAGTTTGAGCGATATATCTTTATCGGTAAAAACAGAGAAGGCAGGCAGTGTAAATTCTACAATAATCAGGGCAAGTACCAACGCAAAAAAGCTGAAAAGAGCCGACTCGCTTAAGAACTGCCTAACCAGCTGTGCTTTGGTTGCTCCCGATGTTTTTCGAACACCAACCTCAAGCGCTCGGCGCGATGCCCTGGCTGTAGAAAGATTCATAAAATTGATTCCTGCAATTACCAGCAGAAGAATAGCCACCAAGGTAAAAACTAAAACTGATGTTTTGCTGCCGGGTGTTACCATCTCCCAAACCCTATCGGCATGCAAATGGATGTCAGTTACTGGTCTAATGACAAGCTGCATAAAATCACGTGGGTTATCAAAATTTAAAAATTGCTTGATATCTGGTCCAAAATATTTATCAACCACGTTCTGTAGCTCGTTTTCAAACGATGATACGTCCGTATTCTTAGCTAACACTATGTACGTGTAAAGATTGCTAGCCATCCAACTGGTCATCATCATTTCATGCCTAATGCTGTATAGCGACTGAAATGAACCTATTAAATCGGCTTGAATATGGCTATTATGTGGGAAATCCTTGAAAATGGCTGTAATTTTATAAGGCTGAATCTGCCCATTATAATTTACATTAAGGGAACGACCAACACCAGATACCTCACCAAAATACTTCTTTGCATAACTTTCAGATATGGCCAGAGAAAAGGGATCTTTTAAGCATTCTGCCACATCACCCTCAATAACCGGAAAACTGAAAAAGGAAAAAAAACTACTATCGGCATAAATTAACGCTTCCTTATTAAGGGTTTTATTCAAATCTTCAACCATGATATTATCACCAGCAATGCGCACAAAACCCTCAACACTCGGGTAATCGTTTAGTAGCTGGGGCCCAAGCGGTGGCGAAGTTATGGAAACTAGCATCCTGTCGCCCTCAAGCTCCATATCACGTTCAAGCCTATACATTCGGTCGGCATTGGCATGAAACTTATCGTAACTCAGCTCATCATAAACCCACAGGTAGATAATAATTGATGCAGCAAGGCCAATGGCCAATCCAATAATGTTGATTAGCGAGAAAAGGGAATTCTTTTTCAATACGCGAATTGCGGTAAGTAGATAATTTCGTAGCATAATAATTTGGTTTTCCTTGATTTTTCAACTTCCATACCATAAAACCCATCACATTAACTGACAGATAAATACACGAATAACTGAAGATATATACCGTACGCATTCGAAACAGATCCGTTCGGAAACGAACAGTATGTATGGTTATGAAATCTTCTCCAATTGCTAAGAAAATCATTTTATCTTTGTAATAAAAGTAATCGTTACACAAACAACTGGTAGCAAATGACACCCTTTCTCAACCTTGTTGCTAAGGATTTAGTTGCTCGATACGGCGAAAGCATTTCGGAAGCAACCCTTGTGTTTCCTAGCCGTAGGGCAGGTTTGTTCTTCAACACACACCTTACCAAGCTAATCGATAAGCCCATTTGGTCGCCTACTGTGGTTACCGTTAGTGAGCTAATGCAGCAGGTAGCAAAGCTTAGGCCCGACGACCCCATTAAGCTTGTAACCAAGCTGTACAATATATACAGCATGGTAAAGGGTAGCAGCGAGCCATTCGAGAATTTCTACTTTTGGGGAGAGGTGATGCTGGCCGACTTCGACCAGATTGATAAATACCTAGTTGAACCCAGGCAGCTATTCAGCAATATAAAGGATATAAAAGATATTGAGGAGCAGTTTGGTGGCTTAACCCCAGAGCAAATCGAAGCCCTGCAGAACTACCTAGGCGTTATGCGCAACGGGCAGGTATCGGAGCTGCGAGAGAATTACCTCAGCATATGGGGCAACCTAATGGATATATACCAAGCTTTTCAAAATGAGCTAGAGGCCGAGGGTGTTGCCTACGAGGGAATGATTTATCGCAAAGCGGCAGAAATACTGGCTAATCCAAGTACATCCCCCAACCTTCCAAAGCCCATAGCTTTTATTGGTTTTAATGCGCTAAACGAGTGCGAGAAGGCTCTGCTCCATCGGTGCAAGCGCAATGGCGGTGCTCTTTTTTATTGGGATTACGACCCAGTGTTTACTGATAACCCACAGCACGAGGCGGGTCTATTTATCCGCAAAAACCTAACGCAATTCCCCAATGCACTCCCTCGCTCTGCATTTGAGATTGATGGAGTAGTTGAGAAAAACATCAAGATGGTAGCAGCCCCATCCACGGTTGCGCAAACCAAGCTTATCCCTAAAATTTTAGAACAGATGGTTGGTGCTGGGGCCAAGCTCAATATATCATCGGCCATAATTTTTCCCAAGGAGAATATTCTGCTTCCTGCACTTCAATCCATTCCGTCCGAGGTAGAGTCTCTGAACATCACCATGGGATACCCCATTAAGGAGACTCCAGCCTTTAGCCTTGCCGAGTTTTTGGTGAGGCTCCAAATAAATGCACAACAAAGCAAGGAAGGTGTTATCAGGTTTTACCATCGCGATGTGCAGGCTGTGCTCAACCATCCCTACGTTAGACTGTGCGAGCCCGAAAAATCAATGAGTATTATTTCAATCATCAAACGCAGTAACCGAATTTACCCCAGGGATGAAGAGTTAGCCCTATCGGAGCTACTAAAGAAGATATTTTCCAAACAAAACGAAGTAAACCCCATTGCCAGCTACCTGCTCGAGATATGCAATGCTGTTGCCAAAACCATAGCTGGTAAGGCAAAAGAGCAGGATAATCAGCAGCTACGAATTGATTTGGAGTTCCTTTACGCGCTGCACAAAAGCCTAACACGAGTTGGCGGGGTGCTAAAGGAAGTTAGTATTGATGTTTCGCACCGTACTTTCTTGCAGCTGCTTCGCAAGGTTTTTGCACAGGAGCGGGTATCGTTTAGCGGTGAGCCGCTATCGGGGTTACAAGTAATGGGATTTCTGGAAACACGTGCGCTAGATTTTGAGAATATCATCATTCTCTCGTTCAATGATGATGTGTTGCCGGGTCGAAATCACCCCGTATCGTTCATCACCCCTTCGCTGCGGATAGGATTCGGACTACCCGACCATAAGCACCATGATGCAGTTTACGCATACTACTTCTACCGTCTACTGAGCAGAGCGAAGAATGTTTACCTAGTGTACAGCAGCAGGGCCGAGGGATTATCGAGTGGTGAGAAGAGCCGCTTTGGACTGCAGCTGGAGATGGAGCAGATGGTGGGTAAAATTGAGACAATACCCGTTGGGTATAACCTTTCGCTCACCCCTTCCCTACCCATTTCTGTGGATAAATCGGATGATGTGATTTCGAGCTTGGTTACTAACCTTAGCCGTAAGGGCAAAGGCATTACCCTGTCGCCAAGCGGGCTAACCAGCTACCTCACCTGTCCGCTCCGCTTCTACTTTCGCTACGCCGTGGGAATAGACGAGGAGGATGAGGTAACCGAGGAGGTTGGCGCGCTAGAGTTTGGCCGGATTATCCACAACACCATGGAGGAGCTTTACAAGCAGTTCACAGGCAAGCAGGTTACTGCCAATATGATGAAGCTGCTGCTAGCCAACACGCAGCACATTGAGGATGCTCTCGACAGAGTTTTTTGCGAGATTTTCTTGAAGGATAACGATGCAAAGCCCAGTGACATGTCGGGCAGAAACCTGCTAGCACGAAACGCCATGCTTTACACTATCCAAAAAATGTTGCGCCTCGACTCCCAGCGAGCACCATTCCTACTGGTAAGCCATGAGCAGGAGGTGTACATCAACCTAAACCTACCTAAAAGCTCGGTTGCAAGCCAGGTTAGGCTCGGTGGGTTTATCGACCGAATTGAGCAGAACAACGGTACCATCTGGTCCATCGATTACAAAACGGGAAGGCACACCAACAAGGGCAAGTTCGAATCGGTGGATGAGCTCTTTAACCCCGACAAGGTGGATAAATGCAAGGAGGTTTTTCAGACATTTTGCTACAGCCTGGCGCTAACAGAATTATATCCAGATAGCGCCATTAAGCCTGCGCTTTGGTTTGTAAAGGCAGCCAAATCGGCTGAAGATTTTGATATTAAGCAGTCGCTGAACCGAAAAGCACAGGTTGTTGAAGACTTTAGGGAATATGGCGATGAATTTAGCAGCGGGCTAAACAGCCTGGTTGCCGAGATTTTTGACACCTCTGTACCCTTTGCGCAAACCAACGATATAGACAAGTGCCGTACCTGCCCATTTGTTGGGATATGTGGGAGAGAGTGAGAAAGGGACTAGAGTTCATAAAGTGACTAGAGTTTAGAGTTTAGAGTTTAGAGTTTAGAGTTTAAAGTCTAAAAGTCAGCATTTCAATCAATCAACCTGCCCGCTCTACCCTGCCTACTGCAGACAGGCTGTAGGTAGACAGGCCACTGGCGGGTCAATAAATCAATCAGTCAATTAGTTAACCTGCGGACTGACGGTGAACTAGCCTGCATCCTTTTTGGAAAAGTCTGGGCAAGCAGGTTCCTCCTAGGTAATCAATTCTCATTATGCTCCGCATCCCGAGGCAAGCCTGATAAGCTGAGGTAGATGATTCTGCCAGAAACTGTTAAGTGTTAAATAATTCGGTACTACTGCAATTTTAATGGAAGATTTTAGGGTCGGAAGACCCCCGCCTGAACGATGCAGTAGGGCAGGGAGGTTGGAAGATTGAAGTCTGCTAATTCTGTCTTCTCTCGTCATCCGCCAAAGAACATCGGTTTGCGAGACAGGTGCCTTCTGTCTTCTGTCTTCAAACCCAAACCAAAGATTTAAGTTTGCTATAATTTACATAGTTCTACTAAATTGGTAGTAGAACCAAAAAAGTATGGGTGGCTTCTATCATTCGGTACTTCATAATTTTAGTTTCATCAGCTTATCAATCTGTTCGTCATCGCCTAGCATGAAGATATGCTTGCCGAACTCTATAAACCCATTTTTCTTGTAAAAACTGATGGCTCTGGCGTTATGCTCCCAAACACCTAACCACAGGTAGTCAGCACTTTTCTGCAAGGCTATCTCTTTCGACTTGTCAAGAAGGAGCTGTCCTACTCCTTTGCCATAAAATTCACTAAGCACATATAGGCGTTCAACCTCAATGCCTTCCTCCTCCTGAGACTCTGTTTGAGCTGGTCCAAAGTTAATTTTTAAGTAACCGATCACTCTGTTACTATGCATCGCAAAGAAAAATAGGGCATTCTTATCGCGTAGCTCTGTTGACAGCTTCTCTGCAGAAAAATCTTCGTCGAGATATTTTCGCATATTCGCCTCCGTGTTACACGAGTTAAAAGTTTCGGAGAAGGTTTGCCTGCTAATTCTCTGTAATTGATCCAGGTCGGTTATTATTAACTGTTTAATTTCAATATCATTCATAACTATCCGCTAAATAAATAAGTCCAACAAAAACCCAGCCCATTGGGTTTCGCCCCCTAAATATAAATGTAATCCTTTAGGTGTAGTAATGGGCAATAATATTATGGGCAAAGATTTACCGAATAATTCACCACACATTGGTTCTCAGCCACCTACAATTAAATGCATTTATCAATGTAAGAATTAGGAAAACTGAGCAGCCATAGGGGTTATATAAATGGTAAAGAAAATAAAACGAAAGTTTTAGCCAGCCGGTTGCCCAGTAAATTATTTCTATATCTTTGCCCCTATTTTTTAAACCTAACACTTGCCTTAACAACTATTCCTATGACTTTATCTACAACAAAAAACAGGGGGTGGATCGTTGTATTTGCCGGCCTCTTCATCAATCTTGCCTTGGGAATTCTTTACTCCTGGAGCATTTTTAAGGATGCCATCCAGGATTCAATTAATAAAGGTGGAGAGGGTGCTTTCACCTGGCAAGAGTCTGCTCTCAACGACCCTTATGCGGTTTGTATTCTTGTTTTTGCTTTTACCATGATCCTTGCCGGACGAATTCAGGATAGAAAAGGGCCAAAGGTTACCGCCTTTATCGGGGGAATTTTAGTTAGCCTTGGCTTTACACTCCTTTATTTTACCACTAGCTATACATTGTGGGTTCTAGGCTTTGGTGTATTGGCTGGTATTGGCATCGGTTTTGGCTATGCCTCCGCCACCCCACCAGCCTTTAAATGGTTTCCGGCATCAAAAAGTGGGCTTATTGCCGGGATTGTGGTGTCGGGGTTTGGCATTGCACCGGTTTACATTGCTCCTTTGGCCACGTATTTGGTAAAGAACTACGGGCTCCATAATACCATGCTGATTTTTGGGTTGGCCTTTCTGGTGATCGTTTCGGTGTGTGCCCTGCTTTTGCAAAACCCACCAGCCGGGTATGTACCCCTTGAAACCCGAAAGCCCACAGCCAAACAACTGGCCGCCAATGGTTCGGGTCGCGATGTTGAGCCTAGTGAACTGTTTAAGCTTCCTTCGTTCTACCTAATCTGGTTTATCCTTTTTATAGGTTCGGGTGCCGGATTGATGGTTATTGGTAGCATCTCAGGCATGGCAAGGGCTAGCCTGGGGGAGATGGCCTTTCTTGCAGTGGCCATTATCGCCATAGGAAATGCCTCGGGAAGGATTGTGGCTGGCCTGGTTTCGGACAAGATTGGCAGGGTGTTAACGCTTTTTATACTGCTTGTTTTTCAGGCAATCCTTATGTTTTTGGCCGCCACCTTTATTGGCGACACCACCACTGCATTGGTGATTGTGCTGTTTGCCACATTCATAGGATTTAACTTCGGCACTAACCTATCACTATTCCCCACATTTACCAAGGTGTTTTGGGGCATGAAAAACTTTGGCATGAACTACGGCTTTGTCCTCACGGCATGGGGTTTGGGCGGCTTTGTGTTTAGCCGTTTATCGCAGACCCTGTTCGCTATCAGCGGCAACCACAGGCTATCATTCTATATCGCAGGCGCTTGTTTGGTGCTATGCGCCGGACTGGCCATTCTGCTTGGCAGGATTCAGAAAAAGGCCGAGGCCCTGGCTGAATAGGCTCTGGAAAGTTCTCGACTCGTCGCTACTTTGTCAGTAGCGACGAGTCGAGAATAGCACAGGCAAAAGTTACTTCGTTGTCCTATCCACAGTTATTACCCTAAATGTATCCGAGTTTATTGTAATTCTGACATTACGGCCTGTATTTGTCACGTAATAATTTTTTCCTGTCTTGATGTAAAACTTCTCATTAGTCGTTTTCAATATCTCATCGATAAATGATTCAATTTGTACATTCGATAAATCAGTGGCTAGCTTCTTATTAATCCTTTTGTATACAAGATCTGTATAGCATAGGTTCTCAATAATCTTTTGTTTGGGGCTTATCATTTCAAGTATACTGTGAGTGATACTAACGGGGGGGGTAACTACTTTTTTATCAACCAGAATAGAATACGGCTAGCCTCTACCATTCAGACAAAACAAGGTGAGGCAACGCTTCGGCTTACCTAAGCACTACCTCTTCCTCTCAATCACATCAATTATCTTTGATATTACGGGAGCGTTTCGGGAGTTGTACCAGCGCTGACTGTAGTTAGCCGAAATGGCAATATCCATCTCGGGAATGTAGAGCACCTGGGTTCCCCAGAATCCTGAGTGGGTATAGGCATCCATTCCGTTAACCTTAATCTGCCATAAGCCAAGTCTATAGTCCATTGGTAGCTCAGCGCCATTTAGCACGGAGGTTAGCATTGTGTCGAGTGTGCTCTGGTTTACAAACACCTTGTGGTTAAAAAGGCTGTGGAAGAAGCGGCTCATATCGCTGGTGGTGGAAAGCAGCCCACCTCCACCAAAGTAATCGAACGAGGGGTGGTAGTTGTACGAGTCAGAGCCTTCGTAGTACTGATGAATCCGTTTGCCCGAGTAATCCCCTTCAAACTCCTCTAGATAGGTGTCGGTTAATCCCAACTCCTTGAGCTGGAGAAGCGCAACAATGGCTTCGCCCATCGTTTGGCCAGTAATAGTTTCAATTATTTCACCCAAGAGCACGTAGCCCGTATCGGAGTAGCTGAACTGAGCTCCAATATCACCTGCTGGCTCCATAAGGGTAATAAGATCGATTAGGGTTTCGGTACGAGACCACACGTGCCGGCTCTTTAAAAATTCATCGGTGTACTTATGCGAGTTGGTATGGTCGCCCAGACCGCTAGTATGCGAAAGCAGGTGCCTTATGGTGATTTGGTTGGGGTTGTAACCGCCCCGCTCTAGTATTGCGGTATGTTCGGCTGAGATGTATTGGGTAATATCGTCATCAAGCGATAGCTTATTTTCTTCCCAAAGCCTTAGCACCGTGGCCGCCACATAGGTTTTGGTAACACTGGCAATGCGAAAGGTTTGATCGGCCTGCAGGGGCACGCCCAAAGCCCAATCGTTGAGGCCAGATGCTCCGCTCCAGTCTATGCCCATGGCGGGTGCGGTAACGTTTAACAAAATGCCGGGTATACTTTCGGTTAGCTCAGCATCAATAACCGACTGAAAATCGGCGCTGTACCTCTCGGTCTGGTTCTTAACAGATGTTTTGCAACTCAGGCCAGCAATGGCAATTGCTGCTGACAGCAGCAGCACTTTTACAATATTTTTTTTGAATATCATATATATTGGTTTTCAGGTTATACAAAGGCTTTTGTTAATGCTTACTAGTACTATGGACAAAACTACCTAATTTTGGTTTAAACTCAATTCATTGTAGTAGAGTATGGGGTGGAGGATTGGGATAACAGTGTTTTTCAGGCACAGCCTGCTTGGATAATCGAGCTGAGGCGCAGCCACGGCTCAACGGGGATAGGTTGTGCTCGCAATTAGGAAACTTTTAACAGTGTTTGATATGCGAACATCGTATTGTTTTTATATAGAACATTTCGTATCTTTGTTGCGTTATTATGGAAAAACCTACTACAACTATGAGCATTAAACTATCACAAAAAGAAATTGGTCAGAGAATCACAGAGCTGCGTAAGTTAAAAGGTCTTTCACAGGCCGATTTAGCTAAAAGGCTAAAGATTTCTCGACCATCGCTAGCGCAAATTGAGCTAGGCAACAGGAGCGTTGACGCTCTTGAACTCCAACAACTTTCTATGATTCTAGGCTTTTCTTTAGATGAGTTTATGTCAAAAGATTTTGCTGCTTCTAATTCTATTGATTTTAAACCCCAAGGCAAAAAACAAAGTGCCGAAGAGCGAATTTCTGTACCTAAATTACAGATAAACAAATTCAAAAACGTACTTCTTTATATTCTAGAGAAATGCGCTGGAAAACCCAACGTTGGCGAAACTGTACTTTATAAATTGCTTTATTTCTCTGATTTTAATTACTACGAGCTATACGAGGAACACCTAACAGGCGCAAAATACCGAAAATTGCCCTATGGCCCTGTGCCCCAAGAGTTAGATACCATTATTAATCAAATGATTGACACTGGGCAAATTCAACGTTTTAAAACGGATTACTACGGTTTACAGCAAACCCGCTATTTACCCCTAACCAAAGCCAACTTAACAGAGCTTAAAGCAAGTGAAAAAGAGGTTATTGACAGGGTTATTGACCAAATGAGCGACTGGAGCGCAGCAGCCATAAGCAGCTACTCGCACAAGGACTTACCGTGGGAGGTTACCGATGAGGGCAAGTACATTAGCTACGAGCTGGCGTTTTACCGCGAGGCCCCCTTCTCGGTGCGCAACTATGGTAACGAGGAGGAGGAACAATGAAGTTTGACGAATTACCCGAATTCAGCAAGGATTTAAAAACGTTGCTAAAGCGCTACCGAACCCTAAACGACGACTTGGGCGAGGTAAAAACTATTCTACGAAAAAAACCAGAGGAGCGACCTCCATTTAGCTTCAGGATTGACAACCTAGGCATTGAAACTTGTGTAATTAAGATTAAAAAGATAGCCTGTAAAGCCCTTAAAGGGCGTGGGGTAAACTCAGGGTTACGATTGGTTTACGCCCATTTCCCTGCCGACCAACGAATTGTATTTATAGAGTTGTACCATAAGAACGATAAGGAAAACGAGGATAGACAACGAATCTTAAACAACTTTAAATAGCGAAACAATGGCAAAAGGAAAAAACCAGTACGTTGTGCCAACAAAGATGGTTTGGGCGCTAGGGGCTTAGGCAACAAAATGCTAACGGGGTGGAGGATTGGGATAACAGTGTTTTTCAGGCACAGCCTGCTAGGATAATCGAGCCGAGGCGCAGCCACGACTCAACGGGGTATTTTTCCCAAACATCTAACAACTGTTCACGATGTTTGTCGGAATACTTAACAATTTCAATTGACTGTTGCGTTATTGTCATTTGAGTTTGGCGTAAATGTCTAAACTTATAAATTTTCCGTTTTTAATTTCACAGTCTTTCATTGTTCCATCGTGTCGGAAGTCAAGTTTTGCCATTGCTTTTTTACAGTTCGTATTTTCGGCTTCTACAAAACCTTCAATTCTGTGAAGTCCAAGTTTGTGAAAACCGTAGTCGCAAATTAGCGGCATTGCTTCTTTCATTATTCCTTGTCCCCAAAACTCGGGTAACAACCAAAAACCGATTTCTGCTTTTTTATGCTCCTTGCTTAAACTGTTAAGTCCGCCTGCACCGTAAAAAGTTTTGTTGTCTAACGAACAAACCGCAAACCACATTCCTGTTCCGGCTTTTTCAAGGTCAGCAAACCAAGCCATCTGTTCTTTTGTTGCTTCTAAACTGTCAAAACTAATTCCGTAATGCTTAATTATTTTAGGGTGTGAAAGCCCTTTGAAAACATTTTCAATGTCGGTATCCACAAATTGCCTAAGCAAAAGTCTGTTGGTTTTTATTGTAATTTCTGTTGTCGTCATATTTACATATAATTCTGGTTTGGCTGTGTAGTCCTAAGCTGACTGCTAACGGAGATAACAGTGTTTTTCAGGCACAGCCTGCTAGGATAATCGAGCCGAGGCGCAGCCACGGCTCAACGGGGGGGGCGTGGTCTCGTCAAGGTATTGACGAGAGGAGAGCGTGTTATCCGCCAGCCAGCGGATCCCCCGACGAAAACCCTGCCTGCACTGCCCCGTCTGTTGACAGGCAGGCGTTTCGGCAGTCAGGGCCAGAGCGGGCGAAGCCGCTCCGAAGTTCCAATGTCAACCCACACCTGCCAGCCGGCAGGCTGGTTGGCTACACCCCTTGTTGTAGCAAGTGCTTTTTATTCGTCGAGTAGATTTATAATTTCTTGTCTTAATTTCTTCAAGTCATTAGATACAATCGCCCAGATTATGTCTTCAGAAACCGTATCATAACCGTGAATTATTCTATTCCGTGTGTCAACAATTTTTCTTGCGTTAGTAATCTTTATTTCAGGGTTTACATTTAGAATTCTGTTAACCGCTTCGCCAATTATTTCAATATTTCTTTCTATGGCTTTTCTCGTTTTCAAGTCCTTTTTAAATTCGAAAAAGTCTCTTCTTTCAGGAAGAAACTCTTCAATTTCATCAATTGATTGCTTTATGTCTTCAAGCCATGTTTGGACTTCTTTTTCCATAAATTAGAACTTTTGTTCTGTCAATTTCACTTTTTAAAAATCTGTTTCTAATTGCTTTCTGTTCGAGAAGGTCAATTTGTCTTTTCAGGATTTCTTCGAGTTGAAATTTTAAATTAAAATATTTGTCAGAATAAGAAATCGGGTCATTATCATCAATTTCTACAACCAAGTCAATGTCGCTGTCAGGTTTAAATTTATCAGTAGTAACTGAACCAAAGGCAAATAAAGTACTAACCTTGTTCAATTCACAAAGCCTTTTTATTTGGTCGATATGTTGATTCAATATATTCATACTAACGCAAAGTTAATAAATTTTTCGGATTCGGTTTACGATTACTCTGGGCGGTCTGTCAGCATTTGCTACAACGGCTGGGGGTGTGGTCTCGTCAAGGTATTGACGAGAGGAGAGCATGTTATCCGCCAGCCGGCGGATCCCCCGACGAAAACCCTGCCTGCACTGCCCTGTCTGTTGACAGGCAGGCGTTTCGGCAGTCAGGGCCAGAGCGGGCGAAGCCGCTCCGAAGTTCCAATGTCAACCCACACCTGCCAGCCGGCAGGCTGGTTGGCTACACCCCTTGTTATGCCCAGTAGTTATTCTCTTAGTTTATAAGTCGTTTTGTTTTTTATTCCAGTTTTCTCAAACAAATTCAATTCTAAACCCTTTTTTAAATCTCTACTTGCTGTTGCAGAAGAAATATCTTTAAAAACATTCATATAATCTTTTCTCGAAAACTCTTTCTTCCCTAATGCAATAAAGTATTCTAACCTGTCAATATCACTTAAGATTCGGTTGTTAAAATCAAGAAGGTCAATTAAAGATTTTTCGATAACATTAAGCATATATTCAATAAAAATAGTTGAATGTCCCTCTCTGTCACTTTTTCCAAGAGCATCATAGTAATCTTGCTGTGTTTGGCTTATAAGTGTTTCAAATGGCAAGAACTCAAAAACGGGATATTCATTCAAAAGTATAACTGTTTGCCACAATCTACCCATTCTACCATTTCCGTCAAGAAATGGATGGATGAACTCCATTTCATAATGAAAAACACAACTTTTTATTAAGGGTAAATCTTCATTGCTTTTTAAATACTGAAACAAGTCATTCATCAAGTAAGTTACATTCTCTGCGGGAGGTGCTATATGAGCAACTCTAGAGCCTTGAAATATTCCTACCCCTTGATTTCTGTATTTTCCTGGATTTTCAATTAATCCATCCATTAACTCTTTATGAGCTTTCTGAAAGGATTTTGAGGAGAATGGGTCATATAAAGCGATGTTGTCATATACTTTAATTGCATTTAAAACCTCCAGAACGTCTTTTTTGGGTCCAATTACTCTTTTGTTTTCTATCAGAGCAGTAACTTGTTCAAGTGTTAAAGTATTCCCTTCAATTCTTAAAGATGAGTGAATTGTTTTTATTTTATTCTGTTTTCTTAAATGAGGTGATGGTTTGCTAATCAAATTAGCATTTACTTCCCCAATCTTCTCTGAAATTGAGGAAATCAACCTAAGAATTCTAGGGGTTATGTTGTATGGTGGTGTCATTGATACTATCATTTGATACTATCAAAGATACTATCAAAAATTTAATATTATTATAAAATCTCATTTTTTTAACACTATTGCCCAACGTTTGATGGTATGGTGTCGTGCGGGATTACGAAGCGAAAACCTATCAATTTACACGGACTTTTTTTACGAGCCACGAACCCTCGCATGCCTCTGAAACCCGCATGCACTATACCATGTGTTGGCAACTGGTGTTCATTCATATCCGTCTGTTTGTCATTTATTTAGCTTTATTTTTCATGTCATTTACAATCTGCACCAACCTATTCACGAAGCACAAATTTATTTTGTTTTTTTGTGCGTGGGCAATCCTAAAACCGACCTGAAAGGCGGTTACGTGGGCTGGAAAGGCGGAAGCTCTTTTGCAAGCCTTTGGTTTGAGCGTTGGCTCGTGC
>Ga0334894_1000325_pt1 | contig 61877 bp, 68 predicted proteins | sample GraSluR3_MG_6_FD_207225 | JGI IMG/M metagenome (GOLD analysis project Ga0334894, IMG submission 207225) | Sludge microbial communities from methane-producing bioreactor in Wageningen University, Netherlands - Granular Sludge_12_05 R3 | ecosystem: Engineered > Bioreactor > Anaerobic >...
ATTATGATATTGAATATTACTTAAATAACCAAATTATACCTGCAATTGATAATATATTTGAAGTTTTTAATGTAGATATAAAAAGATTAATAAAAAGTAAAACTCAAACAAACTTAGGGGATTTTTAGATGAAACAAGAAAATAAAACTAAAGCAATAATATTAAGCTTATTTTTAATTACACAGATAATAGCCATATTATTATTAAATAATTATACCCCAACTATAAATTATTCTGAAAATAATACTATTAATATTACTCAAGAAAAATTACCTCTTGGAATTAATTCTCAACAAAATCAAACAAATGAATTTAATCTTTTTTCTTTTTTTCTTTCCTTAATCTTCGTAATATTAATTTTTACATTATTAATGAAATATAAAATAAAATATGTTATGAAAGTTTGGTTTAGTCTAATTGTAGTTTTATCTTTAACAATTACAATAAATGGATTTTTATTTAAATTACCAATTAATAATATATTTTTTTATTCTGTATTAATTGCCTTAGTTTTATCTTATTTTAAAATAATTAAAGCGAATTATTACATTCATAATTTTACTGAAACATTAATTTATCCAGGAGTTTCACTTATTTTAGTTTATGCAATTTATAATCCTACAAAACCTTTAATGAATGTGTTTTTTATATTAGGATTATTAATCTTAATTTCAATTTATGATATGTGGGCTGTTTGGAAAAGTAAAATTATGCAAAAGATGGCTAATTATCAAATGAAAGAAGTTAAAATATTCTCAGGTTTTTTAATCCCTTTAATTGATGATAAAACAAAAAAAGAAATTAAAATAATTAAAGAAAAATATAAGAACAAAAAAATACCTCAAAAAATTAAGAATAAAAAATTCAAAATAAAGTTTGCAGCATTAGGTGGTGGAGATGTTGCTTTTCCAATATTAGCATCAGGAATTTTCATGTGGACATTCCAAGATCAATCATTATTTAATATCCCAGGATTAATCCCAGCATTATTTATAATAATTGGTGCTTTTTTGGGCCTAGGGTTTTTATTAATCTTCAAAAAACAAAATAAAGTATACCCTGCAATGCCTTTTATTTCTTCAGGAATACTAATTAGTTTATTATTATGGTTTTTAATTTTCTTAATATAAAATTCCAATTGTTATATACTCAATATCTTCAAACCTAACCTTACCATCACTATAATTATTATTATCACCTTTAGTAATAAAATAAATTCCTTCACTGTCAACACCTTTGTCAACAACTCGATGAACAATTAACATACCATTTTTTCTAAAAGAAATAATATCTCCATTATTTATCTCTTGAACACTCTTAGGTTTTATTCTAATCCCATTTGCACCACTATCTAATAAAGGTCTCATACTTCCTGTTGGTTGATATGAAGATAAACTAGCATTATCCACATAAATAACTATTTTATCATTATAAACCATTATATTCTCTTTATTTAACCAATTAGAAGGACTTAAAGCTACATTACCATTTAAACTAAAAGGTATTTCTCCATTAGAAAAGAATATAAAAGAAAAAACAGTTGCACAACTAAAGAAACCAATAAAAAATATAAGTATACTCTCCAATTTTAATTTCATGTTACTATACAGTAATTACATTATTTAAATGTTTGTAGTGTAACTCCTAACAAAAGATAACAAAATAGAAAAGTTTATAAAGAATTTTCCTTTGATATATAAACAGTAAAATGGCATTTAATCAAGAATTAATAAAAAAATTAAAGATATACTTTGACTTAAATATTTATGAAACAAAAGTCTGGTTAGCATTATTAAGTCGTGGAATTTCTTCTGCAGGTGAAATTGCAGAAGTAAGTAGTGTCCCAAGAAGCAGAACTTATGATGTTTTAGAAGGTTTAGAAAAAAGAGGCTTTGTGATTCAAAAAATAGGAAAACCAGTTAAATATATTGCAGTAAAACCAGAAACAGTTATTGAAAAATTAAAGAATAATACACAAACATTAGCTGAAGAAAGAATAAAAACATTATCAAATTTAAAAAACACAGATGAATACAAGGAATTAGAAAGTTTACATAATTCTGATTTAGAAATTGTAAAAAATCAAAATATTTCTACTTCAATTAAAGGAAGAAATAATTTATATAACCAAATTAGAGAAATTATGGAATCAGCACAACATTCTGTATACTTTGTTTCTTCTGTTTATGAGTTAACAAGTAAACAAAGAATGTTTAAAGATATTTTTACAAAGTTAAATAAAAGAAATATTGATATTAAAATAATAATTCCAGAAGCAAAAAAAGAAGCAGAAAAATTATCAAAAAAACTAGCTGTAGAAATTAGAAGTAAACCTATTAATGCAAGGTTTTTAATTGCAGATAAAACAGAATTAATTTTTACAATGAAACCAACAAATGTTCATGAAGATTTTGATTATGGTATTTGGGTTAATTCACCATTTTTCTCAAATTCATTAAGTTATATGTTTGATTTAGTTTGGAACAAAAAAGATTAATAATAAATTATTTTCTCAATAAAAACATTCATATCTTTTTCAAAAGTTTTACAAAAATCAATTATCTCATTTAATTTAATTTCTTTTTGATAATAAACATAACCTTTCTTTTCAAATGTATTTTTGTGTAATTTTTTAAATTGTTTTATCTTCTCATCAAGATTAATTGGAGGGCCTTTTACTTCTAAAACTTTATTTTCTTTAATAACAAGATAACCTTTTGAAGAATTTTCTTGTTTATTATACTCAAATAAATCATTTAAAATATTTTGTTTATTCCTCTTAAATTCATCAATTATAAAATCAAAAAATTTTTTCATTTTAGTTGCAGCAATATCTCCTTTTTGTTTTTGGGTTGAAAAATTAAACTCTATTAATTTTGCTTTATTTTCATTTGCAGAATTTTTTAATTGTAATAAATTAATTTCTTTTTTCTCAAAAGAATTAATACTTGGTTTTTTCAAAAAGTCATTAGCAGCCAAGAGAAACTTTTCATAAGTTTTAAAACTTAAACCTGCACAAAGATTCCTAAATTTAAAGGTTGGATCAATTACAATTAAAGGACTTTTAATTTTTGATTCATTTAATTCATATAAAATTATTTTTTTATTTTTAAAATATTTTTCAAGATCAATAATATTCTCTTTTTTAATACCTTTTAAGAAATTAATAAATCCTTTAAAATAAATTACTAATACTTCAATAGAATAACCAGAAAAACCATTAATATAACTTTCAGCTCCATAACATCCACAAGCTTGCATAAAACTTTTAGCTAATTTAATTTCATTTATCAAAAATTTATCTTTTTTCAATTTATTAGAAATATAATTAACATGAGATAAAGAAATATCTGTAACATTATTTATTGTTTCATTCTCTTTTTCAACTACAGGAATTATTTCTAAAATAATATTTTCATGATTAATTTGATAATAATCTCTTGAACCATGAATTTTATTTAACTCACCTGGAAAATTTATCTTTTTTAAAATTAAACCTAATTGATTTATTTGTGTTTCATTTTTAAAAACAACAAAAATATCAATATCTTGTTTTCCTTTCTTTTTAATAATAGTTCCTTTAGCAAAACTACCACCAACAAAAGCATTTAATTTATGTTTTTCTAATTCTTTAATTAATTTATCAGAAAGAAATTTTAAAGAACTTAACTCTTCTTTAGATAAACTAATTTTCTTTAATTGTTCTTTTAAAATAAATTCATATTTATTCATATTAAAAATTATATTTTTTGTTTATTAAACTTAACTAAAAATCAATTAAATATTTTCCTTCATCAATTTTAAAAACAATTGGTTTACGATTTATTAAAGAAACTAAATCTATTTCATATTTTCCAGGTTTAATTACTCTAATAGATTCTAAGTCTAAAATAACTGGTTGAGTTTCATCTTCAACTTTTAAAATATTCCTCACATCACCTTCTATTTTCTTTTTTTCAGAAACACTTAACTCAGTAATAGGAGTTGAAGCATTTTCTTGTTCAATTCTTTTTACTTGTTCATCTTTGATATAAAAGAAAAATTTACTACCACAATTAGAACATCCTTCTAATAATTCTTTGCTTCCAACAGGTATGATCTTTGAACAATGAACACATTGATGAGGCATGAATAATAATAGAATAGCTATTATAAAAAACTTTGCTAAATTAATTTTGTAATAATAATTCTATTTGAGAAGGATCTCTTTTCATTTCTTTAACAATACTTGCAGGACCAATAATTGTGATAGAATCTTTTTCACCAACTAAAATTTTAGCTAAATTGTATCTTATCTTTTCAAATAAATTTTCACCAGTATTTTCTCCTGAAATTGTTGCAACTTCAATACCTTGAAAACCTTTAATATTTCCTATTAAAGTCATAGAATTTTCTATTAATCTTGTTTCTTGATCTGGTTTTAATTTTCCTTGCAAGATTACGATTTTATTATCTAAAACATGTTTCATTAATAACTTAATTCTTTCTATTGAATCTTTATTTACTATCTCTGAATAAGGCATAAAGTGGATTGTAAGACCTTTATGTAACTTTTTAAAACTATTATTAATTCTTTTTTTCACACTCTTTTTTTTATCTACCATTTACTTTTTCTTTTTAATTAATTTAAATAATTCTTCATAAAACTCTTCCATATTTTCTCCTGTTTTTGCAGAGACTCCAATAACTTCATAATCTGGGAAAGCACCTTTAATTTTTTTAATATCTGCCTTTTTTAAATCAATTTTATTTGCTACAACTAAAACAGGAATTTTTCTAGCAATTAAATTACCTAAGATAGTAATATTCACTTGTGAATAAGGATTTGATGTAGCATCAATTAAAACAATAACAGCATCAACATCATCTAACCATTTAATAGATTCAATAATTCCTTTAGTAGCTTCTTTTGCTCTAGACTGAGCTTCTTGTTTTTTTAAACCAAATTTTAAGAAATCTTCAAAATCAATTTTAGTAGCAATACCAGGAGTATCAATTAATTTAAATTCAACTTTTTTACCATCTCTTTCCATAATAACTTTTTCTTTAACTTGTATTTCTCTTGTTTCATGAGGAATTTTACTAACCTTACCTAAGTCTTCTCCTAACCAATCCTGACAAATTCTATTTGCAAGAGAAGTCTTACCAGCATTAGGAGAACCATAAAAACCAAGTTTTACTTCACCATTCCTTTTTCCAAGAATTCCATAAAATAATCTTTTAGCAAAATCCTTTATTATCTTCATCATAATTATTAAACAGATTTTATAATTTATTAATGTTTCGACTAATATCTATTATTAATATTATTTTGTTGATTATTTTGATTTTCTTTTATTTGCTTCTTTTTAAAATTATTTAACTTTATCTTTTGAATTATTTTTCTTATTGGAATTATTTCAGGTAATGGTTGTTTTCCTTTACTTCTTCTTATTGCAAAATTAATTCTTTCAGAAGACCAACCTTGTTCAAGAAGTTTTTGTTTTATTTCTCCTCCTTTTAAACCTGCTTTTCTTGCAGATTCAATAAACATAACTAAATTATACAATTGTATTTTCTCTGGAAAAAGAGATTTTTCATAATTTATTGAATACCATAATTGAATTAATGTGTAAATAAATAAAATAAAAATAAAAACACCCACAATATACCAAATAACTTCATTTAAAGGTTTAGTTTCATTTAAATCAATTATTTCAATTTCAGCATCTTTAGGGACTAAATTTCTTAATTCAGGAGAAAAAAATAAAGATAAATTTGAAAAAGAATTTACATAAAAATCAATTTCTTTTTCAGGAGAATTATTTAACTTAACTACAGTATAACCTTCAATTTCTTTTTGGCCTAAATTTTCAAAAAAGTAAAGATCGTTTATCCCTTTATTAATTATTAAGTAATATTCTCCCATATACTTATTATTATATTTTATTTTGTAAATTCTCATTACTTCATTTATTTTTTGATTATGAGTTAATACACTAATATCAAAATAATCTATTAACCCTTCAACATTTAGGGTTTGCCAATTTTTAATTGGATTCAAATAACTAGTCAAATTATATTTTACTTTTTCATTATTATATTTTTGAATAATATCAGGATTAATTATGTTTTCTTCAGGAATAATTGGATAACTAAAATTACCAGAAATAAATATTTCTCTTGGAACATCCATCTCATAAATTTCACTAAAGATTTGATTTCTTTCTTCTTGAGTTTGTGAAAGATTAATTCTTCTTTGAATAATTGTTAAATTATCATTTATTTCTTCAAATTTTAATTTTTTTAAAATTTCTATTCTTGCCCAAGAAATATAATCATTTAAACTATTATTAGCATAATTTAAAGATTCTAATAAAGAATTATAATATTCTTCTAAAAATACTTGACTTGGTAAAAGAGCTTGAATTTGAGTAGAATATAAAGGAGAATATTTATCTAAATTTGTTTTTATTGTAAGATTTAAATTATAATTTTTAATATCATTAAAAGATCTTGTTAAATTCGGAACACTAGTATTTTTATAAAAACCATCATCAAATTCCCAAATATAAGTTAAATTTGAAAAACTATTAAAATTACCCAAAGCATGGATTGTTATATTATTTGATAGTGGGACTTTTAATGGGGTAATATAATTAATAATAGGAACTTCTGAAACATTTAAATCTTCATCATAAATTTTATAATTATCTAAATATAAACGATATCTTCCATTTTTTGTCATTATAAAATTTGCAGGAGATAACTCTACAATACCACTAAAAGAATATGTTGCAGGAACTTCTACTAACTCAGAAACTTCATTAATCATAGAGGCACCTTTATTGTGAGTATAACTTAAAACAACATTACTTAAAATAAAATTCATATTTATTTTAGGATTTAATTGAATCGGCAAAATACATTTATTAGTACAATTAGAATTATATTTCTCATTAAGATATTCATTTGCGAGAGTTCTAAAATTAGAATTAAAATTTAATTTTTTATCAAAAGTAGTATAATTAAAAAAAGCTTCTTTAGCAAATATTCCATAATTTTTATTAACTATATTCTTTTCTTGATTTCTAACTGTATAACTTGTTCTTTTAGAAGATTTATTTTCAGAATATAAAAAATAATTTGTTGCTAAGTTAATTGTATCAACACATAAAGAATAAACATCTTTTTCTATTAAAAGATTCATCTCACAATATTCATTTTCATTTGGATTATATTGACAAGTTTTAATTAATCCTCCGGATCCAAAATTATCCTTTTTGTATAAATTCATTCGAATTAATTTATTATCCTCGCCTTCTATTAATGCACCAACTCTTAATAGTCCTGTGTTATTTATTTGTATAGGAGAACAATATAAAATTTCTTTTACAATATTAGAATCTATAAAACTGAATTCATTAGAAACATTAAAATCTCCATATTTTTCTTCTTGAAAACGAACAGGTGAAGGAATAGTATAATTCCAATCTTCTTTCTCAAAAAAAAGAGTATTCAAAGGCATAATCTCAGAATCATCAAAATTAGTAAATATATCAAAATTAATATCTGTAATATAAACATCTTCTCCTTCAATAACAAAACCAGCATATCTCTTATCATTTGCAATTAAATCTAAGCTTAAAAGACTTTTATCAGTTGAATAAGTTAAAGGATGATAATCATTAGAACAATCATTTGGTGAACAAGTATAATCTAAATAATTTTTATTTAATAATTCTATAAAATTAATAGAATCGTCATATTCAGAGGTTAATTTTGAATTTAAATTTAAACCATTAAAGCTCAAATTAATTTCTCCGCTTAATATTTCACCAGGAATATAATTTTGTTTAATATTTGAAGTATTATAAATTTCGATTCCAGCTATAACAAAATTAATAAAAAGATTAAAAATTAAAAAAATTAAAATCACCTTTTTCATAATAAAATAAAATGCTAATTATTTATAAATGATTCTTTTTTAAATTCTAAAATATATAACTCTTCAAAAAAAACTCTTTTTTTAGATACAATTTTGAAATGATATTTATTTATATTTTCCATTGGAGTTAAACTAGAAATTAAAACAAAAGCAATACCATTATCATTTAGAAAATTATTTAAGTTTTTTAAAAAATTTAAAACAATTTCATCTCCTCTTTTCCCTCCTGAAGTTGCAATACTTGATTCTTCGTCTTCAAGTTCATCAAAAGGCAAATAAGGAGCATTAAAACAAATAAAATCAAATCTTTCGTCAATATTACTAAATAAATTACTTTTTATTGCTCTAAAACCTTTTTCTTTAGCTAATTTAATACAATCCAAATTAATATCAACACATAAAATATCTTCAAAATCTAAATCTCTCATTGTTTCTGAAAGAATACAACTACCACAACCCATATCTAATATTTTTTTATTTTTATTATTACTACCTTCAAAATAATCTTCTAAAAAATTACTAAATAAAAAAGAATCTTCTGCAGGTTCGTATATTAAACTCATAAAAAATAATTAAAATAGCAGATTTATTAAATTAACTATAAATCAGATTCATATCTCTTAACAAAATCTTCACTAAGCAAATCTTCTAAAACAGATGAACCAATTTGAATATGCATTTTCCTTTTTTCAGGGTCATAGCTTAATTCTTTAACACCATATGCTTGAACAAGTTCTCTATAAGCATTATCATGTTTTTTAGGTCCTTGAAGATATAAATAACCAAATAAAACTTCGTCGGTCTCAGATTTTAACAATGTAACACCATATGGAATTTGATTAAAACTAGTTATCATTTTAATTCCTCGCTTAAAACACTACCATGTGTTGCAGAATTAATTTTATCATAAAAATCCATAATTAAACCACTTGGAACTTCAACAATACATTCTAAATCTCCATTATTTAACCAAGTTTCTTTACTAATATATTCTTTTAAATACCCATATGCTTTACCAATATGCATTGATGAAACTCTTAATTTTACTTTTTTTCTTTCAACTTTAATTGGTAAAACTTTATTTAATTGTTCTAAAATTTCATTAATTTGAATCTCAATAGGTTTATTTTTAATATTTACATGAGCTTCATTTAAAGCATTCATAATTCTATCAGGTGTATAAGGTCTTCCTTCTAAACTAATTGCATTTTTAACTAAAAAATCAACAACTTGTTTATATTTTTGATTTTGTTCTTCTTTTAAAAAATCAGTTGTTTTAACAACTTCACCATTCTTAATTATTTTTTCACAAATTTCAAAAAAATCAGAACTATCAAAATATTTTTCTAAATCTTCTTTAGAAGCATGTTCCCCACTCTTTAAATTATAAAAAACATCATTTGTTAAAACAGCTTGATTAATATTACCTTCACCTTTTCTTAATTTTAATGCTTCTTCTAAATCCACTAAAATCTCAAAATGTTTTCCTTCTCTTTTAATTCTAGCAGTTGTTTCTACCATAAATTGTTAAATTAAATAGAGTTTATTAATCTTATTATAAAATTAAAATTCATTTCCTTTAAATCTCTTAAATGAAGAATCTTTTTCTACTACTCCAATATCAAATCTTTTTTTATCAAATTCTTCACCTTGAACTTCTTTAAAAATTTCTAAAATAAGTTTAATTGCATCCTTAAAACTTAAATTTTCCTTATATTTTTGTCTTAATTTTTCTTTTATTTTAATATCATTCTCTCCAATAGCATTTGCTTTATATTGTAAATAATTACCTGTAACATCTGTTGTATAAAGAGATAATTCTCCATTTATGCCTGCAAACATCATTGAAACACCATATGGTCTCGCACCCCCATAATGAGTAAATTGTTGTTTAATATCAGCAATTTCTTTTACTAAAGATTCTGGATTTATTGGAGAATCATATGTTACTCTATGTTGCTGTGCAATTATTCTTGCTTTGTCAATTAAAACTCTTGCATCACTACTAATTCCTGCACTAACACAAATAATATGATCATCTATTTCATTAATCTTATTTGCAGATTCTTCAACAACTAAAATATCTCTTTGTCTTCTATCACTAACAATAACTACACCATCTTTACAAACAAAACCAACAGAAGAACTACCAAGTCTAATTGTTTTTTCTGCATATTCTACTTGCAAAATATGACCATCTGGAGCAAACATAGTAGCTGCTCTGTCATAACCCATTTGTTGATGTTGTATTTCTTCCATAATATTATAAAAATAATTTAATTATATAAGTTTATTGTTTAGTCTTTTTTCTCTAAGGTAATTTCAATAGTAGAGACATTTATTCTTTTTCCGTCTTTAGTCTCAAAATCTTCTGAATCTATTTTTATATCTTTAATCTCTATTTTTATTTGTTTTAAAAATTTTTTTTTAGATACTTCTGCAACATCTACTGCCTTTGAAATAAATTTACCTCTTGATTTTAAAACAACCTCATTAAAATCACATTTAGTAAATTGCAAGAGAACACTAGTAACATAATTCATTAAAGGCTTTCCTCCAATAAAAATTATATTATCTTTAGATTCATTCATTTTACTCAAGACTCAATAATATTTTTATTATTCTTTTTTAATCTAGATATATAACCCGCAACTTTATTTCTTAAACGTTTACTCGGAAGTGAGTTTCCTAATATTTTTTTATTGTGATCAAATTTGACATCATATAAATCTGAATCTGATTCTATTAATTGTTTAGATGTTCTTTTAATCAATGTTGACTTAATTCTTCCCATAAGCTATTTAAAAAAAATTAATTTATAAGTCTTGTGGTAATAAACTAATCAAGATTATCAATTAAAATAAGATTTTTATATTCTTCAAATACCTCTTTTGCTTTCTTTGTTAATTTCCCATTAATCAATAAATAAAGTGGATATTTTTCATTACTTGATTTTTGAAAAGCAGTTAATAAATCGCTATCTGAAACTGATTTTTTATTTTTAGCAATAAGCCTATAATTTAAATCTCCTAAAATAGAATTAATAATTATTAAAGCATTAATTTCATATTTAGAATCATCTAAAACTTCTTTCAAAATTATTTCTTTTTTATTCAAAAATAATCTAATCTCATCTAAAAAAGAAGATTTAATTATCTTTTTTTCTTTTATCTTATCTTTTAATGTCAAATCTTCAATTAAATTTTTTTGTTCAATATTTTCTTTAGTTGAATTATTTTCTTCATTATTTCTTATTTCTTCTTCAATAATTTTTTCTTCATCTTTTTTATCTTCTATAATTTCTTTATTTAATTTTTCATTTTCAATTGGCTTATTTTCTTCTTGAAAATACTTTTCTAAGAGATCTTTATCAATTAAAAAATATTTCCAATAAATTTTGTTATCTTGATTAAAACTAAACGCAAAATCTCTTAAATTTCTAAAAGCAACTCTAAAAACAGGAGTTTGTTCTTCATCTAATAAAATTTTATTTTTCTTAAGAAACAAAAAAGCTTCTTTTTCAACACCCTTTAAATAAAATTCTGCTTTTTCTTCTAATAAATTCTCTTGACCTTCTAAATAATATAAACAAGAAGAACCAACTTTTAATTGAGTAGTTTTAATTCTTTTTTCATTAGATAATTCAGCTAAAATTGCAGAAACAAAAACAGGTTCCAAACCCAAGAACTTTACAATACTTATTGGTAAAGTAGGACCATTTTGATTTATAAAATCAATAATCTTTCTTTTTATTTCACCAACATCTATCATCATAAATTAAGAGAAGACCTTTAATATTTTAAACCTTATTACAAAAAATTATCTTGCTGCATCAGCTTGTTTTTCTATTTCATTTTTCTTAGAAATAGCATATGATTCACTAGAATTATCAGCAGCAGCAATTATTTCTTTTGCTAAACTCTCAGTAATATTCATTTTTTTATTAAATGCCTTATCATAAGAACCATTAACAATAAACCTTAAAACAAGATTAAGTCTCCTACGAGGAGAAACATCAACAGCTTGAGGATATCTTGCTCCACCATATTCTATTGAAGTAATTTCATCTCTTGGTGCAGCATTTTCTAAAGCTTTAACAAAAATCTTTAAAGGATTTTCTTTTGTTTTTTCTTCAATAATTTTAAATGCATCCATTACAATTTTTGTACATTTAGAGTGTTTTCCTGTAATCCAAGAAGTAATAATTCTATGTTTCTTACCTCTAGAACCTGGAACTTGTAAAATATTAATTAATCTTTCAACAACATTTACTTTTGCTTTAGTTGGATCCCATTTAATTCTACCATGTGATTTTAAAATTAACTTTGGGCTTAAATTAATAACTTTTTTTAAAGAAGGATCTGTTACTCTAACTTCACTAGCATCATATAAACCAAAGACTTTCATTTCTTTCATTATCTTCTTCCTTTTTCAATCTTACCTTGCCATAATCGACTAAGAGGTTGATCATTTACTTTAATAATTTGAAATCTAACACCAGACAAATCTCCTTTTGTTCTACCTTGTTTTCCACCAATTCTTTCAATTAAAACTTCATCATGTTCTTCTATAAATTTTTGTGCTAAATTACCTGGGATAAATGCAGTAACCTCTTTACCAGAACGAATTAATTGAACTCTACAACATTTTCTCATTGCTGAATTAGGTTGCTTAGCTTCTTTTTGAACCTTTTTAGTAACTATTCCTCGAGCTTGACTACTTCTACTCAAAGGATCAAATTTTAAAGTAATACCTAATCTTTTCTTTTTAAGAGGCAATTTATTATCTCTAAATGTCTTTCTATTCTTTTTCAATTTTCTTGCATTGTTTAATCCCATCTTATATTAATATTTTGGAGAAATCCTTTAAAAAGATTTCCATTCTATCCTATTTTTAGTTCATATCCAAAGATATCTTTAATTATTTTAGACAATTCCTTTTCTTTAAGTCTATCTCTACCAATAAGAGTTGCTTTATTAATTCTACTAGCGTCGATAGATAAAATATCTTTTTTTAATTCAACTTTATTTAATTCAATAGGATTTAACAATTTTTCAATAAAACTAATAACTTCTTTTTCTTCTTTATTAGGTAAGGAAATTATTTTAATTTTTTTTCCAATAATTTTATTTATTTTTCTAACATTATCTGCATCCTTCCCAATGGCTTTTGAAACAGCAGACTTATTTACTAAGAAAATTATTTGATTATTATATTTAAAACAATGTTTTGCTTCAATTTTAGTTACTTTATTAAAAATATTAATATATCTAATAAACTGCATATCAATAACTTTTACCATTTTATTTAACTATAGAAAAAACTTCACAATTAAAATCTAAGTTTAACAATTTAATAACTTCTTTTTTTGGTTTCAAAAAACTAAATTTAATCTTATTTTCATTAAGTTGGTTTACAATTTCTTCTCTTGCATCCTTTACTAAATAAACTTCTTTTAAATTTTTTTTATGTTTAATACATTCCTTTAAGCCAAAATATGCTTTTTTTGATTCAACAGCATCTTTAATTTCTTTAATTCCCATTTACTTTTTTTTCTCCTTATTTTTATTTGCAAGTGGGCCAGTTACTTTAACTAAAAGACCTGGTAAACCAGTTCCAACAGGCACAGGTTGATTTAAAATAATATTCTCAATAACAGATGCAACATTATCTTTTATTCCAGTCTTTGTAGCTTGAACAAATTGCTTATCAGGTGTTTCAAAAGAAGCTCTAGCTAAAATTGAATTTTTATCTGAGATAATACCCATTCTTGTAATACCCTTAACAATTCCAGAAGCAGTCATTGTGTCTGCAACTAAATTTGCATGTTTATCATCTAAATCTAAACCTTGAGATATTAAAACTTTTTGAATTTCATTAATTACAACTTGACGAGCAGCTTCAATACCTAAGACATTTGCTACTTCATGTAAATCATTAGAACTAACTTTATTTACATCTACTCCTTTAAACTTTAAGATGTCCTTTAAATTAGAACCCGCTGTTAAAATAACAAAATCTTTACCTTTTTTAACTACTAATACTTGAGATACTTTTTTAACCCCAGAAAAAATAACTTCTTTTATCTTTTCCTTAATCTTATAAATTGTTTTAAAATCTTCTTTAGACATATCAAAAATCATACCACTTTCTGACTTTTTAACATCATAACCTTTATCATTTAATGTAGTAATAACAGTATCTAAAGTAGTATGTGCTGATCTTAATGATTTAGAATCAACACTAATTTTAATTTGTTTAGTACCAAAATCAATAGAAATATCTGACATAATTTCTTTTAATTTCCTTTCTTTAATTTTTTCAGCAATAATTCTAGCATCATTTTCATTATTAAATTCTTTATCTAAATAAATTTCCATAGTAGGTAATTTTGGTTGTTTTCTTGCATCTAATATCTCAATTAATCTAGGTAAACCAGTTGTAACCTGCATTTCAGCAACACCAGCAGCATGGAATGTATTCAATACCATTTGAGTAGATGATTCACCAAATGATTGAGCTGTAACTAATCCAACAGCTTCACCTGGAGCAATCTTCTCACTTTTATGTAAACCAGCAACATCAAAACCGTCAGTACCATAAATAAATTCTATAATTTTACCAGAAGCATCTCTAATTGTACCATCATAAGCTACAATTAAATCTTGAAGTGCATTTGCAAGTCTTCTATATAAATAACCTGATTTAGGTGTTCTAAGAGCAGTATCCATTAAACCATCTCTACCAGTTATTGCACCAAAGAAAAATTCTACAGGCCCTAAACCACCCATAAAAGAACTTTCAATAAAACCTCTAGCTTTAGGAGATAAATCACCTTTCTTAAAAAAAGGTAATGTTCTTTGAGTATAACCAAAATCAATTCTTTTACCATTTAAAACCTGTTGTCCAACACAACAAGAAATCTGAGTTACATTTAACATACTACCCCTAGCTTTAGAACTGATCATATTATTTACATTATTATCCTTAGGGAAATTATTTTTAACAACATCACCAATTTGAGTTCTAACTTCATTTAAAATTTGTAAAATTTTTAATTCTCTTGTTTCTTCAGCACTTCTACCAGGTAATAATTCTAAAGAATCATTATAAAAAGATTCGATTACTTCTTGAGTCTTTTTATCAGCAGTATCTATTATTTTTTTAGTTTGTTTTTGAGTTTCTTCTCCAACATGTAAATCATCTAAAGAAATAGTAAAACCATTTCTAGATAAAAATGTAACACCCAAAGCAAAAACTTTTCTTAATGTTTCCATTGCTTCTGTTCTACCCATCTCTTTATCAATAATTTTTAAATCATTACCAGATTCTTTTCTAAAACCAAGAGGTTTCATACCTTGATTTTTATATTTTTCTGGTAAAACTTTTGAAAATATTGATTCTCCAGAATTATTTTTATTTAAATTAAAGTTTTTAACTCCAGCTGAATAAAGTAATTGAGAACTTTCTGCATAATCTAAATCTGTTTGAAGTAATAAATGATTTCCAGTAGCAGCATCATCAATACATCCCATTAAATTCATATTATTTTTAGGAGAAAATAAATTATTATTTACATTTAATAATATTTCAGATTCTGCTCTTGCTTCTTCATTTTGAGGACCATGAATATTCATTTCATCACCATCAAAATCAGCACCATAAGGATTACAAGAAGAAGGATGCATTCTAAAAGTTCTAAAAGGTAAAACTCTTACAAAATGAGCCATTAAAGAAGCTCTATGTAATGAAGGATGTCTATTAAATAAAACAATATCACCATCAACTAAATGTCTTTCAACAATATAACCGGGTTCAATTTCTTCAGCAATATTATCTCTTAAGTCTTCGGTAATCCTTTTTCTTTTTCCATCAGGTCTGATTACATAATTAGCACCAGGATAATCTACAGATAAAATTAATTTTTTACATCTTTCGAGATTAAATGTAGTTACTCTTTCTGCAACAGTAATTATTTTTGCAATATCTAAAGGAACACCAACTTCATTAATTTTTAAATTTGGATCTGGGGAAATAACAGTTCTAGCAGAAAAGTTAACTCTTTTACCTGCTAAATTCTTTCTAATTCTACCTTCTTTACCTTTAATTCTCTCAGTAATAGTTTTTAATGGTTGACCACTTCTATGTCTTGCAGGAGGAACCCTTGCAATAGAATTATCAAAGAAAGTAGTTATATGGTATTGTAATAAATCCCATAAATCTTCAATAATAACCTCAGGAGCACCTGCATTTAAGTTTTCCCAAAGTCTTTGATTTGCTCTAATTATATCTGATAACTTATGAGTTAAATCGTCTTCACTTCTTTCACCTGATTCTAATGTAATAGAAGGTCTAACAGTTACAGGAGGAACCATTAATAAAGTCAAAATTGCCCATTCAGGTCTTAATGTTTTTGCATTTATTCCTAAAATTTTTAAATCTTCATCAGAAACTTTTGCTAATCTTTCTCTAATCTCACTTGGGAATAATCTTCTTTTACCTACTTTAAATGTAGAAGGTTTTTCTAATTTAACTCTTTCTTGAACAATACCACAATGAGGACACTTTTTACCATCTTTTGCTTTTTTAATTCTATCTTTTAATGGTTTTTTTAAATCATTTTCATCTTTAATTAAAACTTTACCACAAGCTTCACAAGTACTTCTTAACACTACATCAAGAATTGGGATATATTTTATATGAACAACAGGACGAGCAAGTTCAATCATACCAGGATGACCTAAACATTCTTTTAATCTACCACCACAAGTTCTACATCTAACACCAGGATCAATTGCACCAAGTCTTAAATCCATTAAACCACCGTCAACAGGATAACCATCAAAATCATAAAGTTCAGGTGTAACAATTTTTGCAACACTAAGTTTTTTAATTTCTTCAGGACTCAAAAGTCTAAAACTCATTGCATTAATTTGTTTTCTTATTGTTTCAACCATTTTATTCGTATTTATTCTTTAATTCAAATTTAGTTGATAAATGTAACCCTTGTAATTCTTCCATTAATAACTTAAATGCATATGATAATTCAACTGGTTCAACTTGATTAGAATGACATAAGCTACAAACTTTTTTATTATGTATCTGGTCATCAATAACTAAGTTACCACATCTTGAACAAACATGAACCACAACTTTATCAGAATCATATCTTTCTTTTAATAATAATGATGCACCATGACATACTAATGCTTGTTGTTCCATTTCACCAAGTCTTAAAGCACCACCACGAGATCTACCTTCAATAGGTTGTCTTGTTAATAATGCAATCTTACCACTAGCTCTAGCATGCATTTTATCAGCAACCATATATTTTAATTTCAAATAGAACATATTTCCAACATAGATTTTAATTGGAAGTCGCTTACCTGTTATTCCATGATAAAATACTTCTTTACCACTTTCTCTAAATCCTAATTTTCTTAAATTATTTTCCAAACTATCTAATGATTCTCCTGAGAAAGGAGATGCATCAACAATTCTACCAGATAAAGCAGCAACCTTACCAGCTAATAAATCCATTAAATAACCAACAGTCATTCTAGACGGAATTCCATGAGGATTAAAAATAACATCAGGTCTAACACCTCTACTTGTAAATGGAATATCAAATTCTGGGACAATTCCACCAACAACACCTTTTTGACCATGAGGAACAGAAAATTTATCTCCTAATTCAGGAATTCTTAAATCTCTTGTTCTAACTTGAACAATTTTATTTCCTTCTTGATCTTGAGTAATAAATACAGAATCAATAACACCTTTTTCTTCTTGTCTAATTGCAGTTGAATTTTCTTTTTTAGTTTGAATAGAAATTTCTCTTGCTTCACTTAAAAATTTAGGAGGAGAAATTTTTCCAATTAAGACTTCAGCTTCATTTAATTCTGCTTCTGGGAATACAATACCATCATCTTCTAAAAATCTATAACTCTCTTCAGTTCTATAACCACTTGTATCTTTTTCAGGAATACAAATTTCATCTTTTAAACCACCAGCATAATTTAACTCAATTGAACTATAGGGTCTAAATCTAGAACTTCTACCAAATCCTCTATCAATTGAACCTTGATTTAAAACTACAGAGTCTTCAATATTATATCCATCATAAGGCATAACCGCAACAACAACATTTTGACCAACAGGATTCACATCTAAATTATCATAAATAAAACTTCTAACAATTGGTTTTTGAGGATAATGTAACATAGAAACATCAGTATCCATTCTAACTAAATAATTAGCAGCATAAATTCCTAGTCCTTGTCTATATGCTCTAGAACCACCTTTAACCATACGTGCAGGAGGATTATGATTTGCAAAAGGAATCATAGCAACACTAACACCTAAACAATCAATTTTATCAATTTCTAAATGAGTATGTTCTTTTGTTAATTCATTTTCATCAACAGCAATGTAACAATCATCTTCTTCACTAGCATCTAAATATTCAATAACTCCTTCTCTTAATAATTCATCCCAACTCAAAATTCCCTGACTAATTCTAATCAAATGATCTCTTGTTAATCTTGATTCTCCATTTTCTACAACAATTAAAGGTCTCAAAACTCTACCAACTTCAGTAGAAAAAAAGATAGTATCTAATGATTTATCAAATTTAATAGATGATTCTATTGGTAAATTATTTCTTCTTCTTTCTTTTCTCATAACCTCCGCAAAATGTAAACCATCTTGTGTAACACCTACAAAATGACCATTATAAAAAACATCAATAATACCAGATTCTTTTGTTAAACCTGCTTGTTGCATTATTTTCATTATTTTATCTTCATCAAATTCAGCTTGAGTTGAAATTCTTGCTAATAAAGCTAAATTTTTTCTTAAACCAATTTCAGTACCTTCAGGTGTTTCAACAGGACAAAATCTTCCATAATGAGTTGGGTGAACAGTTCTTGCAGGAAAATTTTCTTGTTCACCAGGCAAATTAGAAGTAACTCTTTGTAATTGTGAAATCAAAGCAAAAGAATTATTTTTATCCATATTTTGTGTAACACCAGTTCTTTCACCAATCCAAGAACCTGTTGCAATAGCAGATTCAATTCTTTGAGAAAATAAAGTAGATTTAGCTAAAGTTTTAATTGAATAAAATTTTCTTCTTTTTACTGTTTTTTGTAAAGTATGTTGAATTTCTCGAAGTAAAATATTCATATTCACTCTAAATAAATCAGCTAATAAATCTCCAGAAAGTCTAACTCTTTTATTTGCATAATGATCTTTATCAGTTATAGCATCTTGTGGTTTTTCTTTAGCAATATAAAATTGTTTAATAAATTTACAAAGAGTTCTTGCTTTCTCAAGTCTAGCATCTTTATCTAAACCAATATGAGGTAAAAAATAAAAATCAATTCTTTGCTTTACTCTATCTAAAATCTCTTTAGTTGTACCTTGTAATGCATTTTTCTCAGCAATCCACATTAAAGCTTCATTTTGATTAGAAATATTTGCATGTTCATATAAATTTACAATTAAACTATCTGTTTCCTTTCCTATTAATTGAGAAATCTCTGCATCACTTGTTAAACCTAATGCTTTTAATAAAATAATTGCAGGAATATCTCTAAATCTTGAAAAAGAAATTTCTAAAATACCGTCAGCATTTTCAACTAAAGACATGGGAATTTTATAAGAACCTCTTTGTGAAAAAAGTCTTAACATTAATCTATGTTTTGCTTTATGAAATTCAATAAAAGTTTGGTTACTAGCTAAATCTTCAGCCATAATCATAACTCGTTCATTACCATTAATCAAAAAATAACCACCAGTATCTTTTGGATCAATATAATTTTCTAATAATTCTTCTTCACTTAAACCATGTAAATTACAAACATTACTCTTAACTAAAACAGGAATTCTTCCTAATTGAACTGTAGCACTTTCTGTTTGACCTGCAAAATTAATATTCATATCTAAATAAATTGGTGCAGAATAAGTTAAATTTCTTAATCTTGCCTCAGCAGGCGTAATTAATTTAACAGAACCATCTGATTCAATAATATTTGGTTTTTCAACTTTGATTTTACCAAGTTTAATTTCAAAGTCTTCAGTAGGTAATGAATCAGATAATTCATTTACAATTTTTTGCATTCTTCTATCAATAAAATCATTAAAAGACAATAAATTTGATTCAACTAAAGAATGATTCTTAAAATATTCTTTAACTAATGTATGTTCTTCAACCATTAAGCTACAACACGATAATAAAAACCGTTCTCCCTTTTAATTTCAATAACATCACCTTTATTACATCCTTCTGGTAATGCAGGATCACTTGAAGAAATAATAGGTAATTGAGTTAAACCAATATTATATTTATCTAAAACTTTCTTAGCCTCTTCTTGAGTCAGTCTTTTGTGGGGTGGTTGTAAGATATGCATTTTTGAATATTAGAATATTTTCTTTTACTTTAAAAATGAAAAAAACTGGGTTTAAAAACCTTTTGTTTTTAATCCCTTAATGTTTTTTCATTAAATATATTCTTTTATGGCCTCGACGGGATTTGAACCCGCGACACCTGGGTTAAAAGCCCAGTGCTCTAGCCAAACTGAGCTACGAGGCCGAATATAATATTATAAGAATAATTTTAATTTAAAAATGTTTGCTTCAAATTTACTTAAACAAAAATTGTCTTGTTTTTACGCCTGCTTGTTTAAATAGCCTTATAGCAGCTTTAACACCGTCACTATCCTTGTATTTATTATCAAGATAAATAACTTCTATAATACCAGCTTGGATAATTAATTTAGCACATTCATTACAAGGAAATAGAGTAACATACATTTTACAATTTTTAGTTTCTCTTGTAGAATTTAAAATAGCATTAGGTTCAGCATGAACAACATAAGCATATTTAGTCTCTAAAAATTTTCCTTCTCTTTCCATAGGTAATTTTGTGTCATCACATTTCTTTGGAAAACCATTATATCCCAAGCCTATAACTCTTTTATCATTATCTACAATACATGCCCCTACTTTTGTAGAAGGATCTTTACTTTTTTGAGCTGCAACTTGTGCAAATGTCATAAAATATTCATCCCAAGTTAAAGGAGGAATTAATATTTTAATATCTTGATATAACTGTTCAATCTTTTCTTTAATCTCATTTAAATCTCCTTCATTTAATAAGATAAATTTAGCTAGCTTCATACATTTACCAACACCTTGTCCTGACTCTTTTTCTCCAATACCTTTATCTTTTTTATCCACTTTCAAAAATTCTTCCCAAGTAATTGGATCACTTTCTCTATTTCTCGAAATCATTCTTTCAAAACGAATTTTAGGATTAGCATCAACTGCAACTAAAAAAAAATCTTTTAATTGATTTAACTCTTCAATTTCAGCAGGATTTCTAATACCATCAACAATAGCTTTTTTATATTCTTGATTTTTTATTTTTTTAATAACCAATTTTGCTAAAACACCACTTCCACTTTCTTCTCTAAGTTTATTTCCTAAATTTTGCAAATTTTCTCGTGTAATTTCAATTTTTCGCTCTTTTGCAATTTGTCTTAATTCATCCGATAATGATAAATAAACAAAACCTTTTTCTTTAAAATAATCACTAACAACACCCTTACCTGCAGCTAAACTTCCTGTTAAACCAATTATCATAAAAAGATTAGAAAAAATCACTTTATAAAAAAAATTAAACTCTATTATATATTATTTACAATCCAGTTGAACCAAAACCACCATCTCCTCGAACAGTATTACTTAGTTCATTAACTTCTTCAAATTCTGCTCTTTCAACTGGTTGAATTAATAATTGTGCTATTTTTTGATTTTTCTTAATAACTAAATCATCATAACCCGTATTCAAAATAATTACGGCATATTCTCCCCGATAATTAGAATCAATGACCCCCCCTAAGATTGCAAGCCCTTTATTTAAAGCAAGACCACTTTTTCCTTTAATTAAAGCAACATAACCTTTTGAGAATTCCATAGAAAAACCCAATGGGACTAATATTCTCTGGTTTTGTTCTAAGCAAATATTCATAGTAGAATATAAATCCATACCAGCATCTTCTTCATGAACATAATGGGGTAAAATTATATCATCTCTTAATCTTTTTATTTTAACTTTAACCATAAAAAAGAAATTAATTCTATAGTTTAAAAAGTATCCTAAAAAATCACAAAAACTTATAAAGCCAAATTAAATATTTAATTTATGGAAAAAGATATTGGAAAAATACAAAAAAATCCAGAAACAGATATTTTAATTAGAATAGATGACTTTGGTGGAAAAACAGGTTTAACAATTAGAGAATTTGTTCAAAGTCAAAAGTATACTGGTTTCACAAAAGCAGGAACAAGAATTCCAGCAGATAAATTTGAAGATTTCAAAAAATTGATTAATTCAATAAATTCAGAAGACTTAAAGAATTCAGAACAAGAAACATTAAATCAAACAAAGATACAAGATAATAATTCTGGAATCAACGAAGAAGGATATTTATAATTTTAGAAACAATAACTTTTATATACAAATCAAACATTTATTTTCTATGAAAGAGGTTATAAAAAATATATTTGATGCTAAAACATATGCTGTTATTGGTGTAAGTAGAAATGAAAAAAAAGTAGGTCATATTATTTTTAAAAATTTATTAAATTCTCACAAAAAAATAATTGGAATAAACCCTAATACAAAAAAAATACTCAATCAAGAAATTTTTTCAGATTTAATTGAAACACCTTATAATATAGATGTAATAATTATTGCTAGCCCTCCAAAAACAATACCTTTAATATTAAGACAAGCAGGAAAAAGAAAAATAAAATATGCTATTATTATTTCAGCTGGATTCTCAGAGAGTAATAATAAAGAATTAGAAGAACATATTAAAAGAGTTGCAATAGAAGAAAATATAAGAATATTAGGACCAAATTCTTTTGGAATAATAGACACTTATCAAAATCTAAATACAACATTTTATTCTGGAAATTTAAACAGAGGAAATATAGGTTTTATTTCTCAATCAGGAGCAATAGCTTCAGCAATGTTAGATAAAATAAATTCTTTTTCCAAATTTATATCACTAGGAAATTCAATAGATATAAATTTTAATAACTTAATTGATTATCTTATTTATGACGATAAAACAAAGATAATTTGTCTTTATGTAGAAAGTTTACAAAAAAATAGTGGAAGAGAATTTATTGAAATTTGTAAAAAGTCAAAAAAACCTATTATTGTCTTAAAAGGAGGTAATTCAAAATCAGGACAGGATGCAGCCAAATCACACACTGCAGCTCTTGCAACAGATTCAGAGATTTATAAAGGAGCATTTAAACAAGCAAGATTAATTCAAGTAGATTCAGTAACAGAGCTTTTTGATGTTGCAAGAATATTAGAAAAATTTCAAAGGATTAACAAGAATACAACAATAATAACAAATGCAGGAGGATTTGGTGTTTTATCTGCAGATTATTGTGAAAGATATAATATCCCATTAACAAAACTATCTCAAAAGACAATAGAATCATTAAATAAAATATTACCTTCTAATTGGTCAAAGAATAATCCAATAGACATTATTGGAGATGCAATACCAGAAGACTATAAGAAAGTATTAGAGATTATTGAAAAAGATAAAGAAACAGAAAATATTATTTTGATTTTAACACCACAACATACAAGTCAACCAGAAAAAGTCGCAAAAATTTTAAACACAATAAAAAAACCATTATTTACTTGTTTTATTGGAGGAGAAAAAATAAATGAAGCAAAAAAAATATTAAACCAAAATAAAATAATCAATTATTCAGAACCTGAATATTTATGTAAAACACTAAGTAAAATAATTAGATCTTAATTCTAGCATCAACAATAAATGGTCCTTTATTAGATAAAATTATTGGATTTAAATCCATTTCTTTAATATTAACCTTTTCAACTAAAAAACAAATCATTTCAATAAAACTAATTAATTTTTCTTTATGAATATAATTTCTTAAGATGTTTTCATTAAATTCACTTAAAGCATTACTTATTTCACTTCTATTTAATTTTAAAATTCTAAAAATTAAATTTTCTTTAGAAAGATTTTTTCCACCAAACCCAAGCATCAAAACAAATCCAAAAACATCGTCTTTTTTTATACCTAAAATTAATTCAGTTCCTTTAATTTCTTCTTGAATTATAATTTTATTATTGAATTTATTTTTTAAAAGATTATAATTCTCTTTAGCTTTTTCTAAATTTTCACAAAATAAAACTCCTCCCAAGCTTAATTTGTGTTTCTCTGAATCTATTTTCATATAATAAGGAAAATTTAAATTATTTAAATCAGAAACAGATTCAATAATAGAATATTTAGCAATATTAAAATCTTCTAATATTTTAAAAGAACTAATTAATCCCTCCATCTTTTATCTTATTAAGATAATTAATCATCCTTTATTAAAGTTTAGTTAATTTAAATAATAAAAATAAAGTTTACCAACACATTTATATAATTAAAATAAATTAAGATATAGAGGTGAAAATGAGATTAAATATTTTAATAGGTGGCTCTGCAGGACAAGGAATTAATAAAATTTCTCAAATTATTTCAGAAGTTTTAACTTCATATGGATATTATACTTTTAATTATAGAGATTATCAAAGTCTAATTAGAGGCGGACATAATTTTAATATATTATGTATCAGTAATCAAAAAATTCAAAGTAACGACGAAAAGATAGATTTTCTAATTGCATTAGATAAAAATACATTAAATTTGCATAAAAATAAATTAAAAGAAAAAGCAATTATTCTAGAAAGTGATAAATTTTTAGAATTAAAAAAAGATATGAATCTTGCATTAGCTGGTTCTTTAATAAAGATATTAGGTATACCTGAATCATACCTAATTAAAGAAATAAAAAAACATTTTAATAATATTAATTCAATAAATGCTGCTAAACAAGGGTATACTTATCAAAAAGAGAAATATAATTTAAAAAGATTAAATAATAAACCAAAGATTATCTCAGGAAGTCGTGCTATTGCTATTGGAGCAAAAAATTCTGAATTAGATTTTTATTTTGCTTATCCAATGACACCGGCAACAGGGGTAACAAATGAAATTTGTTTAATGAATGATAAAAAGTTAAAATTCTTTCAACCTGAAAATGAAATTGCAGTCGCAAATATTGCTCTAGGAGCTAGTTTTGCAGGGAAAAAAGTAATGATTGGTTCTAGTGGAGGAGGAATTGATTTAATGGGCGAAGCAATTAGTATGCAAGGAATAAGTGAAATTCCATTAACAGTTTATTTAGCTTCTCGTCCAGGACCTGCAACAGGAGTACCAACTTATACATCTCAATCAGACCTAAATTTAGCATTAAACATAGGACATGGAGAATTTACAAGAATTGTCGCAGCACCTGGAGATCCAATACAAGCAATTGAATTAACAAATCAATTAATTTATTTAGCTGAGAAATATAATTCATTATCAATAATCTTATCTGACAAACACTTAGCAGAAAGTGAATATTCAATAAACCTTAATTATAAAATACCATTAGTTATTTCTAAAAAGTATTCAAATAAAATAATCAAAAAATCAAGTTATGAAACAAATCAATTAGGAAATTCAACTGAAAACCAAAATCAAGTAACAAAAAACATTAATCAAAGGTTATCAAAAGAAAAAGATATTGAAAATCAAGTAAAAAATTTTAAAACATATGAAATTTATGGAAAAAAAAGTTCTAAAAATTTAATAATAGGATGGGGTTCAACTAAAGGAGCAATAATCGATGCAATAGAAGATATAGATGCTAAATTTTTACAAATATTGTATCTAAATCCATTCCCAGAAAGTATTAAAAAAGAATTACAAAACTCAAAAAAGATAATTATTATTGAAAACAATGCAACATCTCAATTAAGAGAACTAATCAAACAAAAAATACAAATAAATATTGAAAACAGAATTCTAAAATATGACGGAAGACCTTTTTTTACTGATGAATTAAATAAAAAGATTAAGGAAATTATAAAATGAATACAAAAGATAAAATAAAAACAAATGAACCAATAACATGGTGTCCAGGTTGTCCTAATTTTTTAATATTAGAAGCAATCAAACAAACAATTACAAACCTAATAGAAAAAGAAAAAATAAATCAAAAAGATTTTGCCATGACAACAGACATTGGTTGTAATTCAAAAATATTTGATTATCTAAACTTAAGTGGAATCTATGGTCTTCATGGTAGAGCACTTCCAACAGCATTTGGAATAAAATTAGCAAATCCAAGATTAAATGTATTAAGTTTTGCAGGAGATGGAGCAATTTATTCAGAAGGAATCTCTCACCTTATTCATGCATTTAGATATAATCAAGATATGACATTATTTGTACACAACAATCAAAACTTCTCACTTACAACAGGACAATCAACACCCACTTCTCAAAAAGGATATATTATACGAGGGGAAAATAAAATAGAAGAAAATAATCCCATTAACCCAATCAAATTAGCCTTAGCATCAAATGCAACATTTATTGCAAGAACAAATGCAAAAGATATACCCCATATGGTTGAAATATTTACTAAAGCAATAAAACATAAGGGATTTAGTTATGTAGAAATAATGCAAGACTGTCTTATTTTTAATAAAGATGTAAACAATAAAGACAAATTAATGTATAAAATAAAAGATAATTATGATTACAAAAAAGCAATTTCACTTGCTGAAGAATTTGATTATAATTCAAAAAATAAAAAAATACCCCTAGGGATTATTTATCAAAAAAAAGAACCAACATTTTTAGAAAAATTTAAATAGACTTCAAGTCCACATTAAAATTAAAAAAAATAAAAATAAAATTATTTAGTTTACAAAAGGACACTCTTCTGAATTCATATTTGTTCTATGCATTCTTTTTCCCATTCCAAATTCAGATTTTAATTCTTGCATTTTTTCAAAATCTTGATTTTCTCTAGCTTCTTGAATTAAAGTTCTATATTCTTCCCTTTCTAGATGTCTAGATTTTGCTTCATTAAATGCATCTTCATTAATTTGAGATTGCATAATTTCTTTCCAAGAATCATAATTATCGTTCTCAAGAGCTAATTGAATTTCTTCATGATTCTCAGAGAACATTTTATTACCAAAACCATATGCAGATGTTAAACTAACTCCTAAAATAAGAACCAAAGAAAATGCAAAAATACCAATTACTTTTTTATTTTCCATTTTTAAAAAATATTACCTCCTTTCATTTGTATCATAAACTTAAAATAAGTAATTTGATTTATAAGAACGATGGATTTTTAGTCTACTTTTTTAATTCTTTTTCACTAAAGAAAAAAACTTCATTAACATTACTCTTCAGAACTTTTGAAATTTGAAATGCAAGTTTTAAAGAAGGATTATATTTTCCAGATTCAATAAATAAAATAGTTTCCCTTCTAACACCAATTTTATTTGCTAATTGTTCTTGTGTTAAATTATACTTAGCTCTTAATTCTTTTATTCTAGTTTTCATTCTACATCGCCTTTTTTATATAATAATCTTTGGAAAACAATTGCAGATAAAATCATTGTAACAAAAATAATACTATAATATTGTTGTGTATTTACATTTACTAAATTAAAATAATCAAACCAAAAAAATATTGTAATAACTAAAAAAGTTGTAATCCAAGAATAACCTAAACCATACATTGATAACTTTTTTATTCTCTCATCTTGAATTTGAGGGTATTTTTTTAATCTTCTTTTTCTAAAAATAGATATTATAATTAGAGTTATACCAAAACTTAAAATTGAAGAAGAAATAGAGGGTTCAAGAAGTTGTAAAAAAATCATAAAAAAACCTGCTAAGAAAAAAGCAATTCCTAATAATATTAAAAAGTCCTCTTTATTATTTATTTTTTTCATTTTGTTTAACAGGTATAAAATAAACAAACCAAATTAGCCAAGTTAACCAACTTAACCAGATTAACTCTCCTCTTAAGACTCCTGGAATAGCAAAGAATGCAAAAAAACCAAAAAATCCAAGTTTCCAATTTTGTCTTAGTTGTTTATTCATGTGTTTTACCTAATATTTAGTTATACAAACATAACCTAATGTTAATTATATATAACATTTACTATTTAAATCTTTCGATTAAAAATTAAACTAAAAGTTTAAATAAAATAAAAAATTTAATTTTATATGAAAAGTGAAACAGGTTCAACACTTTCCCTTATTGCAGGAATATTAAGTTCAATAATCTTATTTTTAGTTTTAATAGTTTTAACTGCAAATATTTCTTATCAAACCAATTTTCCAATTAAATTATTTTTATTCTTACTTTTTATTTTTTTAATTGGATTAACAATAACCCTATTATTCTTTTTAGCTTCTAAAAAAATGAAAAACAAAAAGACAACTAAAGAAGGTGCAATAATTTCCTTAGTAACTGGAATTTTAACATTTAATCTATTCGCAATAATTGGAGGAGCTATTGGACTTTCAGACAGTAAGAAAAATGAAAACAAAAAATAAAACTGATTATTATAATTTATTTGTTTTGGGATGTATTTTCTTTTTCACAGGATTATTTACACAATTATATGCTTTAATGGGATTAGGATTTGTTTTCATAATTAGTGGTTTTACTAATAAAAATCAATGGTATAAAAATCCAAATTCTTGGGTATATTTGAATAAAAAACAAAAGAACAATATAAAAATCCTTTTAATCATAATTTTAGTCTTATTAATTATTTTAAGAATCTATTTCTAGAATAACATGGATTTAAAGTCCACATTAAATATAAATATCAAATTAAGATAATATTATTATGATTAGACAAATTTCAAGTGGTATGGGAAAAATGATAATAGCAAACTTATCTACAGAAATAATTTATTCATTTATTATAATTGTCTGTAGTCTAATGATTTATTTTGGAACAAAAGAATTATATGAATTAAGTTCTCATAAAGGGATAAAATATTTTAGAAAATCATTTCTACTTTTTGCATTAGCTTATTTTTTTAGAACATTCATAAAATTTTTTGTATTTTATTTTAATTCTCAAGGAATATTATCTATTTCTCCAAGATTATTAAATCCTATAATTAGTCAAATAACACTAATTTTTTTTATGTATTTTAGTTCAATGGCAATTTTTTATTTATTATATAGTGTAAATTGGAAAAAGTGGAATCATGAAAACAGAATTTATTTATTTCATTTAATTTCAATAATTCTTTCTTTATTTAGTATACTCTCATCAAATCCTTATTCTTATTTAATTGTAAATTTCTTATTATTAATTTTTGTAATTATTGCAGTTTATACATCATATAAAGAATCAAAGAAAAAAATTAAGAAGAATCATAATTTATATATCATCTATGTATTATTATTATTCTTTTGGATACTAAATATAGTTGAAATTTTTGTGCCTAGTTTTTTACAAACATTTCAATTATTTCTTTATTTATCATCATTAGGAGTTTTTCTAACAATTTTATATAAAGTAATTAAAAAAACAGGAAATTAAAATGATTAAAAGAGGAAAATTAGAAATAATAAAAGATATTTTAAAAATCATTCAAGAAAATCATAATTTAATAAAGCCTACACCACTTTTAAGAAAATCAAATATGTCTTCTACAAGATTTAAAGAATATTTTAATGAATTAAAAGAAAAACAATTAATTATAGAAACAAAAAAAGAAAAAAGTAAACAGATAGCATTAACAGAAAAAGGAAATAGATTTTTAGAAAGATATCATACAATGATTAATTTTATTGAAGAATTTGAGCTTTAATTCTTTAAAATAATCTTATTTTGTTTTAAAGTTAAATAAAAATTAATTTTATCAAAGACCACTTCGCTAATAAATGCAAATGGAATAGCAACAATAATTGTAACAACTAAAACATTCAAAGTAATTGCATTTCCTATTGCAAAATAAAAAGCAGTTAAATCTTCAATTACACCTAACAAAACACCAAAGAATAAAAATTCGACAAAAATTTCTAATTTCTTATATTTCTTATTTAACTTAAACATCTTCAAAAAATCAATTCTATCCACAACATATTCACCTAAAAAAGCAAAAGGTAAAGTAACTAAAAATATAATTATAAAAATTGAAAAAGTAATTGGCTCATCAGTTAATAATTTAATCAATATAATATCTTCAATAATACCAAGAATAATACCACCAATTAAAAATTCCAAAAAAATAGAAAACCTGTGATTCATAAAATAATATATTTTCTTAGTATTTAAAACTTTTTTTATTGAATAAATGTTTATTTTCTTTTTCAAATTTTTTAATAAATCTCTGAAATAAAAAAGACTTCCCCTTACTCAAATAAAAATAACCTGCAAAAGAAGCTACTAAGGCACCAAAAGCATCTAAGATTAAATCTACCATACTATCAATTACTCCAATTCTACTATCACAATATCCTTGACTAGAACATAAATATCTTGCTTTTTGCATATTATAACCAAAAATTTGATCAATACCAAATTCAAAAATTTCCCAAGTAGTCCCCATAGCTAATGCAAAACAAAATGTAAATAATACAATTGTTTTTGGGCTTGCTTTAAATTTATTAGTTTTATATAAAGTATACAAAATTAAAAAACCAATAAAACCAAGAGCTAAACCTGAAATTGCATGTAATAAAGAATCCCACCACCAATATCTATAATAAAAATCTCTAACACCACCTAAAAAAATTCCTGCATAAATAAATAAAACAATAATTATTTCAAGTTCAGATGGAATATCTATATTATATTTCCTTTCAATAATTTTAGGTAAAAAAGTTAAACAAAAAGATAAAAGACTTAAAAAAACAAATAAAAAATTATTTTCCCAAACACTAATAGGAATTGCAATAATCAAAACAATTCTTAAAAAAATTAAAACAAAAAAATTAATCTTATCAATTTTGTTATTATTTTTCACACTTCTCTTCATAATAATTATTTAATTATAAAAGATTATAAACTTTTTTAATTCTAATCACCAGAAACGACATCAATAACTTTAATTTTAAAATTTAAGTTTTTACCTGCTAAAGGGTGATTTAAATCAATTTTAATAAATTCACCTTTTACTTCAACAATTGGTGCAGGAAATGTTTTCCCATCAGAAGTTTGTAATCCTAAAAACATTCCAACTTTTGGTTCAAGATTTTCAGGTAATTGATTCTTAGGAATCTCTTTAATTAATTCTTCATTTTTATCACCATATGCTTCTTTTGATTCAATTTTAATTTGTTTTTCTTCTCCTTTTTCCATACTTAAAACTGCTTTTTCAAAACCTTGAATAACTTGATTTGCCCCTATTTCAAACTCTAAAGGCTGACCACTCTTTTCAGAACTATCAAAAACTTCACCACTATCTAAAGTTCCTTCATATTCTATTTTCACTTTATCTCCAGATTTTATAACCATATTAAAGTAAAATAAAAATCTTTTATAAGTGTTATGTAAAAAAGTAAATTTTATGCTTCAATTTTTATAGACATTCCATTAATTAAAGCATTTGAAACTTTTTTTCTAGCTAAAACAACAAGCCTATGAAATGTTGGCTGAGAAATATTCATTTTTTCTGCACAAACAGATTGATCAAGACCTTCTAAATCTTTAAGCCTTAAAGCTTCTAATTCATCCTTCTGAAGAACAACTTCATCTAAATTTCTCATAGGAACACCACGAGGTTTAAAATAAGTAACACTTGGAATAAAATTAATATTTCTACAAATACGAGGTCTTACCATAAGAATTAATACCTATAATAATATTTAAAGTTTCTCAAAAAAAAGAAAAAAGAAAAACAAAAAATCTAATTTATTTCTTTAAGTCTTTTCTCAATTTCTTGTTTTTCTAAACCAATCTCTTCTAATTCAGATTCAAGAATTTTCTTTTCTTCATCTTTAGTTAAAGGAATTGATCTTCTAAAACCATAACCTCTACCAAAGCCTCTTTTACATCCAAATCCTTGACTTCTTCCATTACCACAAAGTCCTAATCCTCTTCCAGTTAAAGGTCCTTGTCCTAATGGTCCTGTTCTATCTTGTCCGGCCATATTTATTTTCCTCCATTTAGTTATGAATATATATTCATTATACTATTTAAATCTTTTTATTAAATTAAAAACTCAAATTAAAACCTTTATTTTTTCAACCATATCTAACCTTTCCCAAGGAAAATAATTGTCATAAGAATCTCTACCAAAATGTCCAAAAAAGGAAGTTGGTTCATAAATTGGATTTTTCAAATTTAATGCTTTAATAATTCCACGAGGAGTTAAATCAAATAATTTATTTATTATTTCTAAGATTTTTTCCTTACTTATTTTTTCTGTATTAAATGTGTCTAAATAAACACTTAGAGGTTTTGAATAACCAATAGCATAACTTATTTGAATTTCGCATTTATCACAAATTCCTGAAGCAACAATATTCTTAGCAATATAACGAGCAATATATGCTCCAGACCGATCTACTTTTGAAGGATCTTTCCCAGAAAAACAACCTCCACCATGACGAGAAACACCACCATAACTATCAACAATAATTTTTCTACCTGTAAGTCCTGTATCTGCACAAGGTCCACCTTTTACAAATCGTCCTGTAGGATTAATAAATATCTTTGTTTTATCATTAATATAATTCTTACAAACAGGTAAAATTATTTTATCTTTTATTTCTTGTTTTAATTCATTTAAATCTTTAGAAGCAGAATGATGTATTGAAAAAACAATTGAATCAATATACAAAGGTAAATTATTCTCATAATAAAAACAAACTTGAGATTTACAATCTACATTAATACCTTTAATTTCTTTATTATCTCTAACTTCTTTTGCTTTTTTAACCAATTTATGAGATAAGTCTAAGGTTATAGGAATATATGAATCTGTTTCATTACAAGCATACCCAAACATAATTCCCTGATCTCCTGCACCTTGATCGTCTTTATCAACACCTTGATTAATATCTTCACTTTGTTTTGAAATGTTTAAAATAATTTTAACTTTATCTGAATCAAAATCATCATCAATACCTATATATCCAATATTTTTAATAGTATTCCGAATTAAAAGTTCATAATTTAAATTTGCTTTAGTATTTATTTCTCCAGCACAAATTACCAAATTTTTACATACCATTGTTTCAATTGCAACATGTGAATTATTATCTTGTCTTAAACATTCATCTAGTAAAACATCACTAATTCTATCTGCAATCTTATCAGGATGCCCAACACCAACAGATTCTGAAGTAAAATAATAACCCATAAAATTTAATTATAATTTAAGTTTATAATAATTATTGAGAATAATATTCTTATCAGAATATTTATATAATTGCTTATATTAAAAATAATATGTTCTTCCCAGAAATTGAATCTATAAAACAAAAAAGACAAAAATTGAATTTAACGCAAAAAGAATTAGCTAAAATTACTAAAGTATCACAAAGTTTAATTGCTAAATTAGAAAAAGGAGCAATTGAACCTTCATATTCAATAATAAAAAAAATATTTATTGAATTAAATAATTTAGAAAATAAAAATCAAAAAAAATGTTTTGAAATAATGACAACAAAAGTTATTACAATCAACTTTTCACAAAAAATATCTAAAGCAATAGAATTAATGAAACAGTACAATATATCACAAATACCTGTTAAAAAGAACAATCAAATAATTGGAGTTATCTATGAAAATACAATCCTCTCTAAGTTAAATGACAAAAAAGATTATTCTGAATTAATAAATTTAAAGGTAGGAGATATTATAAAAGAATCATTACCAACTGTAGATAAAAACACACTAGTAATAAATATCATTCCAATAATAAAAGAAACAAGTGCTATATTAATTACAGACAAAAATAAAATAAAAGGAATTATATCAAAATCAGATTTATTATAAAAAATTATTCTCTTCTACTTAACAAATAATCTCGAACATAAAATCTATTATCTCTATTCTCTAAAAGATATTTCATATCACTTTCTACTTTTTCTTCTTCATAAGAACCTAAATTAATACATTCAATATTATGATAATAATAATGTAACATCTCATGAACAAAAGTTTCAACATATTCACTTTTATAAACAGGATTTAAATGAATTATCTTCTTACCTAAATGAATCCCACCCTTTCTATCTTCAATTGCCATTTTAATTCTAAATTCATCAGCTAAATCACAAATTTCTTCAATTATATCATCTACTGCCATTTTGTATCTCCTAATAAGTAACAAATAACTTAACTATTTAAATCTTTTTATTGTTTCAAATTAACAAAACTTAAAAACTAAATAAAATAAAAAAATAGAATGGTAACTTCAATTGATGATTATTTAACATTTGAAAAAAGAAAAAAAATAAAAAACTTATTAGTTAAATCAATAAAAGATAATGATCTTGGTAGAAGAGTGCTTAAACTTTATTCAAAAAGAAGTTTAATCTATAAAAGATATGACGAGAACATATTATTAAATAACAAGTTAAAATTATTTATTAAAGAGCAAGATAATTATCTAGGAGGACTAGCTGAATCAATCTTAACATATAGAGAAAGAGAAATGCAATTACCCCAATCTATCTTTGAATATAAAAGACCTTTTGGAGGTGCATTTTTAATTAATGAAAGATCACAAGGTTCATTTAAGAGATTTTCTGCAAAAGATGCCGGAAGTTATCAATTACATATTGGTAAGAAAGCAGGTTTAAATCAAATAAGATTAGACAAAAATACTTGTAAATATCAAAAGAGAATAAATTAAAAAATTTTAAAGTAGTAATACTACATAAAAAGTTAAAAAGTTTAATATTATTATTCTATTATGAAGGTTTATACAATTTTATCTGGTCAAGAATTTATCAAAAAATTATTATCTGGTGAAAGAGATTTTTCAAGAATAAAATTAGAAGAAGGATATAATATCTCGAATAGTGAACAATTCCCAGAACTAATGAATTTTTTACATAAACAAGATTTAAAACAAGAACCAATAATATTAAACAATTCTGAGTTAAAAAATATTACAATCAATGGAATTTACTTACCATACTTAGAATGTAAAGGAACAAATTTATACAGATTAAATGCACTAGGTGCTACATTTGACCATGCCAACTTTTCAGATACATCACTATTAAGAGCACTGTTAAATAATTCTAGTTTAGAAAACGTCTTATTTGAAAATGCAGATTTAGATAAAGTAAGATTAAACAATTCTAAAATAAATAAAACAAATTTCAAAAAAGCTTTTCTTTTAGACTTATCTGCAGAAAAATCAGATTTAAGAAATTCTTATTTTGAAGGAACATATATGAAAAGAGCAAAATTTGGTAATTCAGATCTTTCTGAATCTTATTTTAAAGATATAGAAACATATGAAGCAGATTTTGGAGGTTCTACCTTAGATAGAATAATATTATTAAATTCAAATTGTCAAAGAACAAATTTTGGTGATTCAAGCATACAAAATTCAGTAATACAACAAACATTATTACTTCAGTCCAATTTCTATGGTTGTAACTTAGAAAAATCTAAAATTTTAAATTCACAATTATACGGAACAAATTTTTCTAAATCTAATACAGAAAAGGCAATTTTTGACAAATCAAACCTAGAACATTCAAGAATAGAATAATTTTACTCTTTTTTATTAATAATTTTATATAAAAATAAGATTAATAAAATTAAAAATAAAATAATTAATATAACATCAAAAAAATTAAATTCTAACATTTCATTAGAATTTATATAAGGAGTTTCTTCTTCAAGTGTAATATCAATTTTATCCTCATTAATCTGTTCTTGAATAGACTTAATACTTATATTAACAACACCTCTTAAAACAGAATTTAATTTAACAGATAAATCATAATAATTATCACCATCTAAATTAACTTTCCATTCTTCACCAACAATTAATTTTTTAGTTTGTTTCTCAGAAAAAATACTTATAACTGCAGAATCATCTTCAATTTCATCAATAACCAACTTATGATTATTATTTTTAATCTTCAAAGAAATTTCTGATTTATATGCTAAATTTAATTGTTTTTCTTCAATCAAATCTTCTTCAATAAACTTATTTACTTGTTGAGAATTAGAATCTCTAACAAAACTCCCATCTAAAGATTCTTCAAAAGACTCATCAGGAAGAGTAAAAGTACTTACGACAAAGTTATTTTTCTTTGAGACTTTAGAAACACCATATCCTTCAGAATATTCAGGTTCATAAAATTCATAGTAATATATTGAAAAAAAAGCATTATCATTATAAAAGAATCCTTCCATTGAAAAATGTTCTGTATCATTCAAAGGAGAAACAATAAAATCACCCATATCCAAGATTAAATCTCCACTAGTATGATCTATTTGTAAAAAGTTACCATCATAATCAACAGCATAACAATAAGTATCATCACAATATAACCTTAAATTTTCAATTGGAAAAGATTCACCTCCAGAAGTAAGAGCGATTTTAGAAAAATATTTATCACAATAACCACTTTCATCTAAACCAAAAATTATCTCACCAGTATTATGATTTATTTTTAAAAAACATCCATAATTATCAGCACCATAACAATAAGTATCATCACAAAATAAAGAATATTCACCATCACTTAATTCTATTACATCTTCCATTGGACCAGTTGCCCAATCATGATATATATACTCACCACTTCTTATTTCCATTTTTAAAAAGTGACCATAATCATTAGAACCATAAAAATAATTATCATCGAAATAAAAACTAGATAAAGGTCCCATTCCAGAAAAACTATAATCAGTAATTTCACCTGTTATTTTATCTACTCTATAAACATCACCATAAGATTCAAAATAACAATAAGTATCATCTATATCACATAAAAAAACATTAAATGAAGTAGGATAATTCCAAAAAGAGATATCATCTTCATAACTAATAATACTCTCACCTGTTATTTTATTTATTTTATAAAAATTCGGATTTTGATCAATACCATAACAATAAGTATCATCACATGAAATATATTTTAATGCATTATTTGTATTAGCCAATTGCGAATCATCAAAATAAGCAAAAGACTCAGAACTATCAAATATCTTCTCATTAGTTTCATAATTAGTCTTTAACAAATACAAAGTAGGAGGGCCAACCCAATAAGAATCATAACAAAATTCATTGTCACAATAAATATTTTCCGGATGAGGATATGAATTATCAAAATCATCAAGATTAAAATTACCTTCAAAAGAAATACTAGAACTAGATCCAGAATAACTAAAATTAGAAGAATTAAAAAAATCATCTTCCACAAAAACTTTAACATTTATTTCATCTCCTTCATCTTTTGAAGAATTAAAATAAGAGATTAAAAATTCATTAGAATAAGTGTTGTAAATAATATCACTTTCAACAACTTCATCATTCAAATACCAATCAATATAAACATTTCCACTTCCTTCATAATTATCTCTATAATAATAACTTAAATTTAAGTAAATAATATAATTTGACTGGTTTATATTTAAATTAGATATCATTGCAGGATAAACATGTTCTAAAATTAAATTTTGACTAATTAAACTTTCACTTAAATTAATAGGATTTGAGAAAGAAGTAACATTACAAGAATAAGTATTACCCAAAGACAAATTATCAACATTATAATCAATTGAGGATCTATAAATAGTATTATTTTCAAGATGAGACATTTTTTCTGAATCAATTAACAAATTATTTTCATAAAAATTCACAACAGCAGATAAAGGACCAATATCTTTCTTAAACTTAACCAAATAATTATATTTTGTAAGACCATAACAGTAAATATCATCACATTGCAAATTAAACATTATATTATTACCAGAAGAGATTAAATAATTATCTTCTCCACCAAAGACTATTTCATCTATCTGATAATTATATTTAATAAATCTATTTCCATTAGAGTTAGCTTTATCATTTGCATAACAATAAACATCGTCACATTGAAGATTAGATAAATATGAATTAGTATCAGATAAACTATTAGAAACAGTAAAATCTCCTGTAATATGATTAATTTTAAGAATATGATTCCTAGTATAATAATCAGGAGATGAAGGAAGACGTCCATTTATACTCATAAAACAATAAGTTTCATCACAATAAAAATCATGAAGATCAAAACTAGTAATATTAAAAGTTTTGATAAATCCTTCAGTATAATTAAAAATTTGTTCACCTGTTTGATGATTAACCTTTAAGAAATAACCATAATTATAGTCAACTCTTTCAACTCCATAACAATAAGTTTCGTCACAAATTACACTTCTAGTACCAGTACCATGATTAGTACCTGAGTTAAATAATTTATTTGTAAATCCCTCTGTAGTATTATAAATATGTTCACCTGTTTGATGATTTATTTTAAAAAGATAACCATAACCATTAATACCATAACAATAAGTCTCATCACAATAAATATCATTAAATTGATCAATAGTACTATTTGTTAAAATAGCAGAATCAGTTTGATTAAATATATGTTCATTTGTTTGATGATTTATTTTCAAGAAATTCCCTAGATAGTCCAAAGCATAACAATAAGTCTCATCACAAAAAACCTTATAGATAGCACTATTAGATATTAAAGGATTAGAATCATAATAAAAATCTCCAGAAATCTTATTTTTCTTCATTAAATGACCAAAATCTTCAATTCCAATAATTAAATCATTAATATGAAATAAATTTATAGGTGTAGACATTCTATCAGAAATATTAAATGATGTATCAATATATCCTTCAGTATAATTAAAAATTTGTTCACCTGTTTGATGGTTTACTTTTAAAAAATATTTATTGGAATCAACAGCATAACAATAAACCTCATCACAATAAAAATTTAAGTTCACATTAGCAGAATAAATATCATTATTTCCAAATGAGATTCTATTAAAATAATCATCACTAATTTCAATAGAATGATCAGAATAATTTAAATCAAAATCACAATTAACTAAACTACCAGAACTATAAATATTAACAGAATTAACTATTGGTACTTCTTCAACATAATCAAAAGAATGAAAAATAACATTACCTGACATTTGAAATGAAACAAAATAAACAATTGCAAAAAGAAATAATAAGATAAAACCAAAGAGTAATATTCTTAAGACTTTTTCCTTTTTAATTAAATTATCTACCATTTACACCCCAATTAGAAAACAAGATAATAAAACTTTATAAGTTTTTATGTTTTTTAAATAATTTTAGAAATTATTTAAAATTTTTTTCTTAATTAATTATTTCTTCTAGGTCGAGAATTATTATTTTGTCTTAGAGATTTTTCACTCCCAAATTTTCTAAAAGACCTACTCCCTCTAGTTCTTTGAAAAGGCCTTGCTCTATCACCTGTTCTAGAATTACTTCTTCTGTCGCTAGATCTAGAATTACCTCTCCTCTGAAAAAATTTCTTTCCATTAGAGCTATTTCTATTTGCATTATTTCTAGAGGATACAGATTTTTGTAAATAAAGTTCTTTAAACTCTGGTTTTTCAACTCTCTCAATATTCAAAGTACCATCTTTATTCACATTTCTAAAGTTATCATAATCTTTACTTCCTAATATTGTAATAGCAACTCCTTCTTTACCTGCTCGAGCGGTTCTACCAATTCTATGAATATAATCTTCTTTTGTTTTTGGACAATCATAATTATAGACATGAGAAACATTTTTAATATCAAGACCACGCGCAGCAACATCAGTACAAACTAAAACAAATTTTTCACTCTCATGAAATTTTCTTAAAACATTACTTCTTGTATTTTGACCCAAGTCTCCATGAAAACTCATAGCATCAATTCCTTGATTTTTTAAATTTCTAGCAACAAAATCAGCATTTCTTTTTGTATTTGAAAAAACTAAAACTAAATTTGAAGTTTCTTTTTTTAATAAGTGGACTAAAAGTGAAAACTTTTCATTATCTGAGACATCATAAAAAATTTGTTTTAATTTAGACGGATCAACATAACTTTTCACAAAAACATTTATTGGTTTTAACATATGTTTATCAATAATTCTTTTAATCTCCCAAGAAACAGTAGCAGAAAATAATAAAGTTTGTCTTTTTTTAGGTACTTCTTTTATAATTTTCTCAACATCAGGTAAAAAACCCATATCAAGCATCCTATCAGCTTCATCTAAAACTAAGGTTTTAATCTTAGATAAATCAATTGTTCTTCTACTAATATGATCTAAAATTCTACCAGGTGTTCCAACAACAATTTCAGCACTTAAAAGAGCTCTAATTTGATTTTCTATTGAAACTCCACCATATACAGAAATAATTTTAAGATTTTTATATTTACCAAAATTTTTAAGAGAACTAGAAACCTGTTCTGCAAGTTCTCTTGTAGGAGTTAAAATTAAAGCTTGTATTCCTTTTTTTTCAATACTATTTTCTAATATAGGATAACCAAAAGCCAAAGTCTTACCACTACCTGTAGCAGAACTACCTATAACATCTTTTCCAGCCAAAACTAAAGGAATTGCTTTCTCTTGAATTTCACTTGGTTCTTTAAAGTTCATCTTTTGAATAATTTTCAAAAAATCTTCATTAAGTCCAAGTTCTTTAAATTTTTCCATTATTTTCAAAAAAGAATTGATAAATCTGTTCTTTAATATAAATTAAACAAAAAATATGCTTTTAAAGCTTTGGTAAAAGAAAAAAAGAAAAAAAGAAAATTTAATTAATATCAAGATATTTCTTTTTTTCTTCTTCAATCTCTAATTTTGGGATTGATACTCTTAAGACACCATTTTTATATTCTGCCTTTGCCTTTTCACTATCAATATTATTTGGTAGTGCAAAGTTTTTATAAAAACCAGAAAAATTTCTTTCTAATTTATAAAAACCCTTCTTTTTATTTTCTTGTTCTTCTTCTTTGCATTTTTCTGCCTTTATTTCTATTGAATTTTTTGTTACATTAACTTTAATATCACTCTTGTCTAAACCAGGCATATCAAGTTCTGCAACAAATTCTTTCTCAGTTTCATAAAGATCAGAAATTGGCATTTTATATTTTGCAGGCAATAAATTCTCTTGATTTATGTCTCCAATTAAAAGAGGATTCTTCACAAAAGAATCTGAAAAGAAATTATTAAACAAAGAATCCATACTTTCTTGCATTCGTCTCATTTCATCCCAAATATTGAATGAACTTCTCATCTTTTATAACCTCCAAATTTAATTTGTTGATTTAAAGTCAACAGAAATAATAAATATTCTTTATTTTTAAATTTTATTATAATTTAAGATATATTTTTGTTTTTAGAATAACTTTTTTATTTTTACTAAAAGAAAATTAACAATTCCAATCATAATAAAAAAAGCCAAAAACCAGGAAATAGGATATAAAACAGGAATTATTTCAAAAGGCAAACAATTCTTAAAAACACAATTTACATTTTCAATAGGTTTGGTAAAAAGTCTAGTTAAAATAAAAAACATACTTATTAAAATTAAACTAAGCTTCCAGAAGTCTTTTTTTTGTAGTTTAATAAAATAAATTGATAAAAGAGCTATAGGAATAATAAAAATATGCTGAATAGAAACTATTTGAGAAATTAAAACTCTGGAAACAAACATATAATCTGTAATTCCCCACAAACTTTTGTTGAAAAATAAATGATATAAAAAATCAATAGACCAAATTAAATAAGGAATAAAAATAATATTAAACCAAGCTCCAATTAAATAAGAATTCTTAATTAATATTCCTAAACCTATGAAAAAAAATGCAAAATAAGAAATCCACAATACAGAAGCAGAATCTAAACCTATTATAACATTAAATACTGCAACAATTCCTATAACAATATAAAATATTCCAAAAAATTGTAGATAAAAATTTTTAAAGTTCATAAAATAAAAAATCAATTAAACTATTTAAATTTAAAATAAAATTTCAAAAGCCTTATATATTACACAAACTAAAATAATTCAAAGATGGTGAAAAATAAAAATAATCTTTTAGAAATTGAAAAGATAATCAAAAGTGAAAAAAAATGCTTGGCAATGATTGCTCCAAGTTTTATTACAGACTTTAAATATCCCTCAATAATTAATCAACTAAAAGAATTAGGATTTGATAAAGTAGTAGAATTAACATTTGGTGCAAAAATGATTAATAGAGAATATCATCGAAAATTAAAAAAAACTAAAAAATTACTTATATCCTCAACTTGTCCAGGAATAACAACTTATATTGAAAATAACTTTCCAGAATATAAAAACAATATAATTAGAATAGACTCTCCAATGATTGCAATGGCTAAAATTAGTAAAAAAATTTATCCTAATCATAAAATATTTTTCATTTCACCATGTAATTTTAAAAAAATAGAAAGTCAAAATAAAAAAGAAATTGATTATATTATTGATTTTCATCAATTAAAAGAATTATTTAAGAAAAACAATATATACGAAAATAATAAAAAAATTCAATTTGATAAATTTTATAATGATTACACAAAAATATATCCTTTAAGCGGAGGACTTTATCATACAGCCCATATTAAAGGAATTTTAAATAAAAACCAAGTTAAAATAATTGATGGAATTGAAAAATTAAATAAATTTTTAAAGAAACCAAATAAAAATATACTATTCTTAGATTGTTTATTCTGTCAAGGAGGTTGTATTGGAGGACCTCATACAAATCAAGAAATAACAATAAATCAAAAAAAGAAATTAATAAATAAATATTTAAAATTAGCAAAAAAAGAAGATATACCTGAATCAAAAAAAGGTTTATTAAGATGTGCAAAAGAAATTGATTTTAAATATTAACAAAAAGTTTATAACTACTATAAAATAGTATTCTTTATGAAAAGTTTAAGAAAAATCGTTTCAGGAATTTTAATTTTATCTTCACTAATTACACCACAAAAAGTAATTAGTCAAATGAATGGTATTTACATACCAAAATATGTTTTTATTTATTTAAATGAGAATAATGAGATTGAAAATGTCACAAAAAATAATTCTGGATGTATTTATGATTCTGACCAAACAATTTTAATAGTAAATAAACAAGGAGAGATGTTACCTTGTTCTTCTGAAATAAAATATAAATTAAATAAATTTAACTGCAAAAGAAATGAAAAATTAAATGAAACAGAAATAAAAATAGCAGACCAAATTTGTAAAGAGATTGATTTTCCCTTAAAAAGCATTGAAGATACATTATCTAAATATAAAGTTCCAAGTGATTTCCTCAAAAGATTATACCAAATTAAAATAGAAATAGACGGAGATACAAATTATAAAAATATAAAAAATATAGAATATAAATTAAAAACTTAATAATTTTTTAGCATTATTAAAAATATTCTCTTTTACTTCTCCAAAACTTAAATTTTTTATTTTAGCTATTTCTTCAATAGTAATTAAAACATTTTTTGGTTCATTTCTAGTCATTGCAACAGGAGATAAATATGGAGAATCTGTTTCAGTTAATAATTGATTTAAAGGAACTATATTAACTAACATTTTAAAATGTTCTAAACGAGTAATAACTGCAGGAACAGTTAAAAACCAACCATTATCAATAATTCTTTTAATTAAAGATTTTTTACCATTAAAACAATGCATAATTACCTTTTTACAAGAATATTTTTCTAATAATTCAATACATTCAAGTTCAGCTCCACGAGAATGAATTAATAAAGGTTTATTAATTTTATTTGCTAACTGAATAATTTTTTCAAAATTCTCTTTTTGAGCATTTTTAATTTTTTCATTAACTTCTATTACTTTAAAATCAAGCCCCACTTCACCAATAAAAAGACAGTCATTTTTATGTTCAAAAATCCAATCAAGTTCTAAATCAATATCTAAAGGTAAAATTTCTCTAGGCCCATCATCTTTTAAATTAGGAAATTGTTTAATAATTCCATCAATTGGATAAATCCCAAAAGAAGCAAAAACATTCTCATACATTTTTGACAACTCTAAAACTTTTCTATTCGCAGAACTATTAATTCCAGAACTAACAATCAAAACACTAGACTTTCTTGCATTATTAATAACATCTTCCAAATCTTCTTGAAAACGGTTCATATCTAAATGAGCATGAACATCAATAAATTCATAATCCATAAAAATAAAAACAAAAACATATTTAAAAAATTAAGTAATCCAAAAGCTATAAAAACAAATGTTGTTCTTATTTGTTTAATGATATGGTTAATTGTTTTTTTGTTATTATGTGCAATACCTTTAGGTCTAATCTTATCTTTAATTACAAAAGATGAAAAAGAAATTTACACAAAATATTTTTACACAATAAAATGGATTTTATTAATATTAACAGCATTTTTTTTAACAACAAATAAAACATATGCACTTTCAACAAGTTTTATTTTAATTACAATTATTTTTTGGGATTCTTCTGAAAAAGTTATAAATTTTATAAAACAAAGACTTAAAAAAGGAAAATTCTTAATAAAAAGGTAGGTTAAAATATGTTATGCAAAGTTTGTTTCAATAAAGATTTCTCTCAAAATATTAAATTAAACAGGAGGATAAAATGAAGTTATATGTAGGTAATTTACCTTGGAGTATTGACAATAAAGGTTTACAAGATCTTTTTTCACAATATAATGCTGAAGAAGCATCTGTAATCCAAGATAAGTATACAAGAAGATCAAAAGGTTTTGGTTTTGTTACAATTTCAGATGATGATTCTGCTAACAAAGCAATTTCAGAAATGAATGAAAAAGAAATTGAAGGCAGAAAAATCAAAGTTAGTGAAGCTCAACCAAGAAGAGAATAAATCTTCTAAAATAAAAATTTTTATTTTTTTATTAATTTTAATTAAAATCTATCTATTAAAATAAGGACATTCATCATATTTCCTAGGCAAAGGGTATATAGGTGAAATAGAATTGTCAAAATCTTCTTCCATAAAAGTAAAACCACGGCAATTTAAACCTTTTTTAGTATAAGCTTTTTCTCCTGGAGAAAAAATACAAATAGAACAAAAACTTTGATAATATTCATTTTTTAAGAAATCTTCTTGTTTACCAAGTTTATCATCTAAAGTTACCATTTTATTGATTTTCACTTAAACCTTTTCTAGTTCTAATTTGAGTAATAATTTTATCTTGAAATTCAATTGGTAATTTCTTAAAACTTTGATTAACTAAACTACTAACACCCCTACCTTCAGTAGTACTTCTTAAATCACTTGTCCAACCAATCATCTCACCAACAGGTAATTCTCCTTTAATTGTAACTCCAGAAGTATCTTGTTCAACATCAATTAAATTTCCTCTTTTTTGTGTAACCAAAGAAGTAATTGCACCCATAAAATCAACTGGAGCTTCAATTTGATGTGTTTGAACAGGTTCATAAATTACAGGATTTGCTTCTTTCATTGCTAATTTAATAGAATCTCTTACAGCAGGATAAACTTGTGCAGGACCTCTATGAATTGCATCTTCATGTAATTTTAAGTCAACTAAACTAACTTTCATCTTTAAACAAGGCTCTCTAGCTAAAGGACCTGCTTTCATTACTTCTTCAAAAGCATCTAATACTAATTCAATAACTTCACCAATATGAACTTCACCCTTTGTTTTATCTAAAAATATATTCCCTTGAAAAATATCCCTATATTGGCCTGCTTCTTCTCTACTAATTCCTAAACCTACTAAAGTTTCATCTAAAGTTTTGTCTTTTTTCTTCATTCTTCCTTCAGGTAAAACACCTTCACTGATTGCTTTAGAAACACTTTCTTCTAAAGGTTCAACTGTCAAAAAGAAACTATTATGTTTATTTGGAGAACGACCCTCAGCAGGAGTAGAAACTTTTCCAACAGATTCTCTATAAACAATAATTGGAGGACCCATTTGAACATCTAGACCTTTTTCAGTTTTAATTCTGTTTTCAATAATTTCTAAATGTAATTCACCCATACCAGAAATAAGTGATTCACCTGTTTCTTCATTAATTTCAATACGTAAAGAAGGGTCTTCTTTTCCAACTTGTCTTAATACTTCAATTAATTTTGGTAAATCAGCAGTTCTTTTAGCAGTAATACTCTTAGTAACAACAGGTTCAAATAAATGTGTAATAGCATCAAAATGATCTATTGGATGTGTACTAACAGTCTCACCAACAACAACATCTCTTAATCCAACAAGACCAACAATATTTCCAGCAACAACTTCATCTAATTGAATTCTCTGTGCACCTTTGTAAATTGAAACTTGTTGTGCTCTTACTTTTTTATTTGCAATATTCATAAATAATTCATCACCTTGCTTAATCTTACCAGCAAAAAGTCTTCCAGCAGCAACCTCACCTGCATGAGGATCAATTACAATCTTAATAGGAACAAATGCAACTTCTCCATCAATATTACAATTAACTAAATCTTTACCAGCATCAGATTCTAAATCACCATGCCAAATTTTTGGAATTCTATATTTTTGAGCCACTTTAGGATTTGGGTGATGTCTAATAACCATATTTAATATAACTTCATGAATTGGAGCTTTTTTTGCTAGAATTTTATAATTTTCTTCACCAGATTCATATGCTTCAATAATTTCTTTAAATGTAATTCCATGTTTTTGCATATAAGGGACACTTAATGCCCAATTATGAAAAGCACTACCAAATGCAACAGTACCATCAGCAACACCTACTTGCCATTTTTGTTTATATTCATCTTCAGCAATTTCAGCAATTAAACGATTTACATCATTAATAATTTTAATAAATCTCTTTTGCATTTCTTCAGGTGTTAACTTAACTTCTCTAATTAATCTATCAACTTTATTAATGAATAAAATAGGTCTAACTCTTTCTTTTAATGCTTGTCTTAAAACAGTTTCAGTTTGAGGCATAATACCTTCACTAGCACAAGAAAGAACAATTGCACCATCAACAGCCCTCATTGCTCTAGTTACATCACCACCAAAATCAACATGACCAGGAGTATCAATTAAATTAATTAAATAATCTTCTCCTTCTAAATGGTGAACCATAGAAACACTAGCAGAATCTATAGTAATACCTCTTGCTGCTTCATCTTCATGAAAATCTAAACTTCTAGCTTTACCAGCTAAATTTTCACTCATCATACCAGCACCTGCAAGTAAATTATCTGAGAAAGTTGTCTTTCCGTGATCAATATGAGCACAGATAGCAATATTTCTAATATGCTCGGGATTTCTTTGTAACTCTTTTACTTTTGAAGTTAAATCAACAGCCATAATATTAAAATTGAATAGATGGTTTAAAAAGTTTTGGATATCAAAAGACTAAAGATTTAAAATTTATAAATAAATAATCAATTCATGAAAGAAATAATATCTATTCCAAGAATCAACGCATTAGGTCTAAAAGGCCCAGAAAAAACACCTGAAATTTTATTAAAAAAAATAAATCATACAAAAATCAATACTGAAAACCAAAATATTTCAAGAGATGAAAAAGAAATTTTTAAAAGAATAAAAGAGAGTTTATCAAAAGATAAAAAAATATTTATATTAGGTGGAGATCATTCAATAACTTATCCATCTGCAAAAGCTTTCTTACAAAAATACAAGCAAGAATCATTTATTATAATCTTTGATGCACATGCAGATTGCATGCCTCCAATGAAAGAACCAACTCATGAAGAATTTTTAGCAGGCTTAGTTAAATTTGGTTGGAATCCTAAGAATATTTGTTTAATAGGTGTTAGAAAAATAGAATCAGAAGAAAAAGAATTTTTAGAAAAGAATAAAATTAAATATTTTAAAACAAAAATTAAAACAAAAGAGATATTAAATTATTTAAAACAAAAAACAAAAAACAAAAAAGTATACTTCTCAATTGATATAGATGTAATCGACCCTAAATTTGCACCTGCTGTCAATTATCCTGAAAAAAAAGGATTAACAAAAAGAAAATTTTTCAAATTATTTAAAAAAATATTAAGTTTAGAAAATTTAAGATTAATAGATCTAGTTGAAATTGTTCTACCAAAAGATAAAAAAAATAAAACAAAAAGAATATCAAAAAAGATAATATATTTAATTAATCACAGTTTTTAATTTAGTATACCCAAAAAAATCAGTAGTATAATTATAAGCTCCTGCATTAAGAAATACAATTTTATCACCAACTTTAGGATTCTTTAATTTAACATTATACCTAAAAATATCATCTCGAGTAGGAGAATTACCCTTAATCAAATAATAATCTCCTTCTTCATTATCATTTAATTCACCCTCGATAATCATCTTAGTTCCAGTTAAAATAGTATCTAAAGCACAATTATATATTGTCGTATTCAAAATAATATTCTTATCTTGAATTTGAATAATTTCTGTTTCTAATTTTATTGAAGGAGCAGCAATATATCTTCCAGGTTCAATAAATACTTCAACTTTTCTTTCTTTTAACCATTCAATTGTTTCTTTTAATTGTTTAAAAATATAATTTAAAATATCAGAACTATAACTTTTATATTTTACAGGAAGTCCACCACCCAAATTAATAAAATCAAGTCTATCAAAAACTTCACTTAAAATAGAATCATTTAATTCAGAGATAATTTCCCATTCAGAAGTATTTTGACTTTTTCTATGAATATGAATTCCAAATTTATCAATAAATTTATTTTCTTTTTCACGAATAATTAGTTCATTAACTCTTTTTGAAGGCAAACCATAAACAAAGTATTTTCCAGTACCAATTCTATTCTCTTGAAATTTCATACGAATTGAAATACTTATTTTAACATTCAAACTTTTTGCAACACTTAAAATATTATTAAAATCAATTTCATTATCTACTACAAAATTTAGTATACCTTGATGAATTATCCCTTCTAATTCTTCAAAGGATTCTGCTTGTATAAAAAAAATAATTTTAGATTTATTTTTAATCATCTTAATTTCATCTTTTGAATGAATAGAAAAAAAAGTCCCTAAATTCAAATTTTGTAAGACATCACCCACTTCATGATTTGTTTTATATGAATAAGAAACACTCAAACCCAAATCAAATAAAGACTTCACTTGTTCTTCAACAATATTCCAATTTAAAATAAATTTAGCATTTGTCATTCAATTCAATTCTCGGATTTAATTCTCTACAAAACGGAAAATTCTCATTAATATTAATAACTTCTCCACAATAAACACCTAAACTTATCAATGTAGGGTCTTTAATTGTATTTCCATCAAGGCCTAATTTCTCCAAACGAATTTTACACTCTAAATAGGGTTTATTCCAATAATATCCTAAAGCTAAATAATTTCCGACCTCTTGCCTTTTTTTATCACATTCAGTTATTGACATTCCTCTCTGAACAGCTACAGGCATATATGGTCTTGAAACATATTCACTAACCGTACTCCCAAAAGTTGCATGTTCTTGTGGAGTATATAAAGAATTAATAGGCTCATTCATAATTTTACTTTCCATAAATCAATCCCTCAGCTTTCATTTCGTCTAAACAAGCACTCATTAATAAAGGAAATACAATACTAACATCTCCATTAACTGTCGCAGCTTGACCATCATCTTTTATTTTTCCCCAACTTTTAGCCTCTTGAGTTGTTGCACCACTTAAAGAACCAGAAGTTGAATGTGATGTTGTAAGGTATACTGCATAATCAAAACCACCAGAAAGTAAAGCTGCAAAAATAGCATAATGTTTTGAGATAGAACCACCTAAAGAAATTAAACCTTTTTTTTCGTCAAAACTTAAATCAGTTACAATTCTATTCATATCATAAATAGTATCCACAATAAAATCAGGATTCTTTTGTTGAAACATAAACAATTGAAATCCAAAAGCAGAATCAACAATTCCAGGACAATAAATAGGAATATTATTTTTAGAAGCTTGATAAAGAATAGAATTCTTATCATTAATCAATAAACCAAGTTCAAATAATAACTCTGAAGAAGATAATCTCTTTTTTTTCTCATAAATCTGTAAAAGTAATTTTGACATCAAGTCCTCAAACTTCATATAACTTTCATTTCTAATTGTTAAATTCCCAACCCTATTCTCACCCCTCTCATGTAATGCATTATCATCTACATAAAAACTTGAAATTTCAAAAGATTCTCCTGTTGATTTAATCAAATCTTCCTCAATAGAACCAGATGTTGTAACTAAAATATTTGGTATACCTAAATGACATAACTGAGCAAAAAAACCTCTTAAACCAGATGTAACCATATTAGACGTAAAAGTAAGAAAAACTTTAGCTTTATCTCTTTTCATTTTCAGAATAACATTTTTAGCTTCATATAACTCTAAAGCTTGAAAGCCTAAATTCCCAAAAGTCTCAACTAATTCAGAAATATTCATTCCTTCTTTCCATAAAAAATCTTTAACTTTTTTCATAATAAAATATAGAAATTAGAGTAAAAACTATGCAATTTAAAATAAAATTGGAATAGCCATTACAACATTCATAAAAAATAATACAAAAAAGAGTTTTTAAGATTTATGTTTTAGAAAAATTAATAAACTTAATTAAAAGAAAAAGAATATGAATATTATTTTTATTGGGATTCAAGGTTCAGGAAAAGGAACACAAGCAAAAGAAGTAGCCAAACAATTAAATTTAGTTCATATTTCTACAGGTGATTTATTAAGAGAACAAAAAGGAAAACTGAAAAAAGAAATAGATAATATAATCAACAAAGGAAAACTTATCCCAGATGAATTAATGATAAAATTACTTAAAGAAAAAATAAAAAAAGAAAATAATAAAGAAGGAATAATTTTAGATGGTTTCCCTAGAACAATTCAACAAGCAAAAAAATTAACAAAAGAAATTAAAATAGATAGAGTAATAGAAATTAAAATTTCAGATAAAGAATCAATTAAAAGATTAATTAATCGTAGAACATGTGAAAATTGCAAAGAAGGCTATAACTTAATTACTCAACCAAAACCTAAAAATCCTAAATTCTGTGACAAATGTGGAGGAAAACTAATTCAAAGAAAAGATGATAACTTAAAATCAATTAAACAAAGAATAAAAACTTATCATAATCAAACAAAACCTATTTTAGAGTTTTATAAAAATAAAATCATTAAAATAAATGGAAAAAGAAAAATAAATAAAATTACTAAAAAAATAATTAAAAAAATTAAAAAATAATCTTTTCTTTTATTTCATTTAAAAATTCATCTTCTAAAAAATGTAATTTTGAAGGAATAATAAAACAAAAAGGCAAGTTAATTGAGTTTATATCTCTTAAGGATTCAACATTTTCATAATAAATTTTTTGTTTATTTGTTCCAGAATTACTAACAATAATAATTTTATCCAAATTTAAATTTCTAAGTTTAGAAGATTTTTCTAACTGAGTGAAAGCTTCTTTAAATTTTAGGCCAATATCTATTAATAATAAAGAATGAGCATTTATTTTTTGATTTTCAAGAATATAATCTAAAAAAGAATCAGGTTCATATGACTTTTGCCATTTAGGCATAGAAGAAATTTTACCAAATTTATATAATTGTAAACCTGTTTGAGAAATAGATAATAAAATAGATGCATTATGGTAAATTTGATAATCTATTTTATTCTTTTTACAGTCTAAGATAAGAGAACTATGAGTTGTAGCAGATAAAACATCTCCGTAAACCAATAAAGCAATTTTTTTATTCAAAGCTTTTTTTATTAAAAAATTATTTTCAACATTATTTCTATTTAAAACTTCAAAGTCTAAATTTAGTGATTCTTTTAAATTTTCGAGTTCATAAGGAAAATCAACAGTATAACCTTCTAAATAAATTTCATCACATTCATTTAATTTTTCTCTAGCATCACAACTAATAGAATTTAAGTTTAAACCTAATCCAATTAAATAAAGAGTCATAATATATTAATTAAAAAAACCTTTTTAGATTTTTCTAGTTTTGACACACAATAAACTTTTTAAACCAACAATCCTCTTAAATTATATGCTAAGACTAAAATTCTTAGTATAAGACGTTTAACTAAATTAAATATATTAATATGGCAAAAGAAAAACCAATAATGAATGTTGTCTTTGTTGGACACGTAGACCAAGGTAAATCTACTACTGTAGGTAGAATTTTTTACGATGGTGGTGCTGTGTCTGAACAAGAGATGAAGAAATTCAGAGAAGAAGCAGAGAAACATGGTAAACAAGGTTTTGAATTCGCATATGTAATGGATAACCTTAAAGAAGAAAGAGAAAGAGGAGTTACAATTAACTTATCTTATAAGAAATTGATGACTCAAAATTATGAGGTTACTATTATTGATGCTCCTGGCCATAAGGATTTTGTTAAAAATATGATCACAGGTGCTTCACAAGCAGATGCAGCTTTTTTAGTTGTTGGTTGTGAAGATAGTGTTCAACCTCAAACAAAAGAACATGTTTGGTTACTTAGAACTATGGGCGTAAAAAACTTAGCAGTTTTAATTAACAAAATGGATGTTGTTAAATATGACGAAGCAAGATTTAACAAAACAGTTGAGGAAGTAAAATCTGTTGTTCAAAAAGCAGGCTATAAAACAGACAATGTTGTTTTTATCGCTGGTTCAGCTTTAATGGGTGACAATATTGCTAAGAAGAGTGAAAATATGGCTTGGTATAAAGGACCAACTGTATTAGAACAAATCGACAAATTTCCTGCACCAGAAAAACCTACAAATTTACCAATGAGAATGCCAATCCAAGATGTTTATGAAATCACTGGAATTGGTACAGTACCTGTTGGAAAAGTTGAAACTGGAGTAATGAAGGTTGGCCAAAAAATAGTTGTATTACCTGGTAGAAGTGGAACAGGTGTTCAAGGTGAAGTTCGTTCAATTGAAGCTCATCATGAACAACTTAAAGAAGCTGAAGCTGGAGATAACGTTGGAGTAAATTTACGAGGCGTTGGTAAAAAAGATATGGCTAGAGGAGATGTTATTTGTGATGCATCAGCTCCTGCAAAAATTGTAGAAGAATTTGAAGCACAAGTAGTAGTTATTAATCACCCAACTGTAATTGCAAAAGGTTATACACCTGTATTCCATGTTCACACAGCACAAGTTCCATGTCAATTTGTAGAACTAGTTTCAAAATTAGATCCTGCAAGTGGACAAGTAATGCAAGAACACCCTGATTTTTTAAAGAATGGGGATGCTGCTATTGTAAAGATTAAGCCCATTGGAAACCTTGTACTTGAAACAGTAAAAGATAATCCATACATGGCAAGATTTGCAATCAGAGATGCTGGTGTAACTGTAGCTGCTGGAGTCTGTAAATCTCTTGTAGAAAAGAAAAAATAAGTTTTTATTTTTATTGGGAATCTTTATTATTTTATTCCCTTATTCTCTTTTTTTTATGAAGAGAAAATAGAAAATAGATACTATTTTTAGAGAATATTTATAAACATAAATAGATAGTTATTTGTATGAAAAAAGAGATGAAAAAATTCTTTATAATATTGATTTTTTTAGCAATTTTAACATTTACAATTTCTTATAATTTAGAAAATAAATATAACATAACTGGACAAGTATTTAGAACATTAGATTTAGAACAACCAACAATTGATAGTTGTGCATCACAAAATCAAGGACTAGAAAATAATGAAGTTTATGATTTAACATTAAATGTAAATGCAGAAAATATTTGTATAAATTTAACAAATAAGAATAATATAACAATTGACTTAAAATCACATACAATAATAGGAAAACAAAATTACCCAACAATATACTTAGATAATTGCCAGAATATAACTTTTTTAGGAGGAAAAATAACAAATTCATCAAATGCTATTCACATAAAAAATTCAGAAGAAATTAATTTTATGAATACAATAATAGAAAACACATCTATTGAAGGTATAAAATTAGAAAATAGTGAAGAAATTAATTTAACAAATATTATTTATGATAATAAAAATTTGGGTGATCTAACTAAATTAAATAATTGGGATGAAATTTCTCCTATTGATGTTGGAACACTCTCTTCTATTTCAATTTCAAGTGATGGACAAAAAATATTAATTAGTAGTAAAAATGGTAAAGTTTATCTATCTGAAAATTTTGGTCAAACTTGGAATGAAAAACAGACTATAGGAGATTGGGTTGCAACAGCAATGAATAGTAATGGTTCAACTATGTTATTGGCTAAAAATGGTTCATCCATTTATTTATCAACAGATTCTGGTTCTACATGGTCAACACCAAGTATAACAAATACTATTAACTCAAATTGGGCAGCAATTGGAGTAGCAAAACAAGTTAATACAATAATAGCATTAGAAAAAAGTGGACAAGTTTACAAATACAACGGAACTCATTTTAATAATGTAACAAATGAAACAAAAGATTGGAGAGATTTAACAATAACAGGATTACATAATTTGATTTTTGCAGTAGCATATAATGATAAAATTTACAAATCTACAAATAGTGGAGATACTTTTGAAAATATAACTAATGAATCAAAGAATTGGTATACAATATCTATGTCATTTGATGGATCAAAAATAATTGCTGGAGAAAATCCTGGAAGACTTTGGTATTCAAATAATACAGGAATAAATTGGTATGAATTAAAACCTGCAGGAGATGTAAATATGAATTGGGAAACAACATCTATTTCTGAAGACGGAAATAAAATTCTTGCAGGTTCTGGAACAAATAATGCAAGAATTTATTTATCTGAAGATTCAGGAAAAACATGGACAGAGATGCAACCATTAGGAGATACTGACCAAAACTGGAGAGCATCAGCAGTCTCAAATAAAAGTAATATTTATCTAGGAATTCAAGACGGGTCAATATATCAATATTCAAAAAAAGGAATTATAATAGAAAACACGAATTCATCTTTAATCAAAGATAATACTATTTCAAATATTGACCAAGCAATAAAATTAACAGGTTCATCGAATCAGAATATAATTGAAAATTTAAAAACACAAAATACTATTTATTCTATAAAAGATTTAACAACATTATCATATCAAAATTATTTAAAATTTTCAAATGAATATGGTAATTTTATTTGGGCAAATGATTCTATAAACCAAAATTTAACAACAATAAAACAATTTAATATTTTGAATCCTCAACAAATGAAAATATCCCAAAATAATATTTATGTTAATGATACATACTATAATTTATTAAATGAATCAATAAATATTACTTTTTATAGAACCGATGATTGGCAAGATTATATTTTTATTTTAAAAAGCAGTGAAACTTGTATGCCTGATTGTATTGAAAGATTTAGAAATGTAGAAAATATATCTTTTAAAACAACATCACTAGGGAATTATTCTATTAATGGACCTATAGAAATTAATAGTTGTCAAAGTCAATATTTCTTCAAAGATTATAGAGTTTATACATTAAGTCAAAATATTGATAACTTTAATAGTGCTCAAAATTGTTTTATGATTGAAGAGAATAATAATATAACTTTAGATTTAAAAGGACATTTTGTGAGATCAACACATTTATCTGCAGGAAGTGGAATATTAATATTAAGATCAGAAGGAATAAATATTAAAAATGGTGAATTAATTAATTTTACACAAGGAATCAAAGTAGAAAATTCAAAAGATAGTTTAATAGAAAATGTAACTCTTAAACAAGGAAGAAAATATGGAATTAATTTATTTGACACAAACTCAAATACTGAGAACAATATCTTATCTAATTTAAATTTTGAGGATAATAAGGAATTTTCTATATTTGACGAGACACAAATAACCGACTTAAATTATTTAATATACAATAACTCTTATGGTACTGTCGAATGGGCAAATAATAATCTTTACCAGAATTTAAGTTTTGAGAATAATTTAACAAAGGAAAAAAATATATTAATTAAACCATCAAACATTTTTTTAAATTTTACAAATGTAGATGAAAAAATAAATTCAACAATAAATTTAACATTTTATAATGTAGGAACAGATAATTATAAAAGAAATAATGAAACTTGTTTAATATGTAATGATATTGCAGTTGGATTAGAAATTGCAACAATAAAGTTCAATACAACTAATGATGGAAATTACACAGTTGAAGAAATTGGTTATATTAATCAATGTGGTTATTCTAATTGGTTTAATGGCGGGAAATATATCATTAATCAAAGTATAGAGTCAGAAGGAGATTTATGTTTTAATATAACAAATAATAATGTTTTATTAGATTTAAATAATACAATAATAAATTCAACTATTCCACAAACAAATAATGGGATTAGAACAAATAAAACAAATATAACTATTAAAAATGGAATATTAAAAAACTTCAATGAATCAATAAAGATAGAGAATGCTACAAACATTTATTTACAGAATATAACTTTTAACAATAATTCAAATGATTTAATAATAAACAATTCAACAAATATAACTTTGAAAGATTCGCATTTTCAAAACACCTTCAATAAAATAATTTATTCTACTAAATCTGTTTTATTAAATATCACAAAAATAAAAATAGATAGTTTTTTAGGTGATTCAAAAAATATAATTGACTTAAATCAAGTAATAAACTCAAGCATATCTCAAATTAATTTTACAGACAATAGAACAGGAAATACTTTTTTATATTTAGAACAAGTAAATAATACTTTAATAGAAAAAATAAATTTAAAAAACATAAGCCTAATAGGAATCAATATAAAAGAATCAAATGAGAATCACATAAAAGAAATTAATATTACTGAAAAAGAATTTGATCAAACAACAGCAATAAAACTTAATCAATCTAATGAAAATTTAATTGAATCAATAAAAATAGAAAATGTTGAATATAGTTTTAATATTTCAAATTCAGAAAAAAATTTATTGAAAAATATAAATTTAATAAATCCAAAAAGAATTGGAATTTTCTTATTAAACTCAATTAATAACACTTTAAATAATACTATTATAACTAATAATTTAGAAAATGAAAATACAGGAATTGTTTTATATAATTCATCTTACAATAATCTAAATTCAACAAATATAAATAATTTATCAGTAAGTATTAAATTAGAAACAAATAGCCAAAATAACCAAATTAAGAACTTAAACTCAATTTCTAAAGAAAATTCAATAATAGATAATTCTGGATTAGATAAACAAAATTATTTTTATTATGAAAATATTTATGGAAAAATAAACTGGATAAATGAAACTTTCTTAAAAGATTTATCTTTAGAAGAAGACATTACATTCCCAGGGATTATTTTCATTGGAGAATTACAAGCCAATATTTCATCAAGTATTTTAAAATTAAATACTACAATGGAAATTTTATTGAAGAATACTAAAGGTTATACAGAATTATTTCATTTTAATTTAACCCGAAATAATATAGAAGATACTGAATCTGAAATAAAATCTCTTGATACAAATGAAATAATATTTAATACAACAACAAGTGGAAATTATTTAATTAAAGATACAATAGTAGATACATCAATAGAATCTTGTCAAGAAATAATTCACCCAAATAAAATTTATCAAATAATGAATAATATTAATAGTGAAGAAGAAAAGTGTTTAATATTAAATGCAAATAATATAACAATTTTAGGAAATAATAAAAGAATTAATGGAACTAATGGTATTGCAATTTATGTTAATGCATCTAATATCACAATTCAAGATTTTTATTTAATAGAAAATTTTGAAACAGCGATTTATATTTCTCCAAATGTTAAAAATACTTTAATTAAAAATTTATACACAAATAATGTCTCTTACTCAATCTTAGATGAAAGTTTAGGTGAAAATAAAAATAATATTACTTATGAATCATCATACTCTAAAATTAAGTGGTTAGATGAAGATTTATCTCAAGATTTAACAATCACAAACGAAATTCAAAGAGGAAATGATATTTCTTTAAACAAAAATTATATCTTTCTAAATAATACTAAATTATCTAAATTAAACAGACAATCTAGAATTATTTTTAGTTTATGGAATAATGAAGTTCTTAATTTAAATATTTTAAAAAATGGTTCTACTTGTAGTAGCAGTATATGTTTAGGAGTCGAAAATGATAATAATAATTTAATTTTAGATGTTAATGAATGGGGAAATATTTCATTTAGTGGTTGTGGTGATAGAATAATTAATGGAGATGAAGAAGAATGTGAAGCATTAGACTTTATTGATGATAAAACATGTTATGATTATGGTTTTAATTCAGGTAGTTTATCTTGCTTTGATAATTGTACTATTGATATTTCAGATTGTGAATTAGTAGAAACTATTACTCCACCAAGTTCAGGTGGAAGTACTGGAACAACTACAAATACAACAACACCAACTACAGGAACAAATACAACAACACCAACTACAGGAACAAATACAACAACACCAACTACAGGAACAAATAATCAACCTTCATCAGGAGAAAACTTAGAAAATCCTAATTCATTAAATTTATCTCTAATAATTGGTATTTCTATCGGAATTTTAATATTAATAACATTATCATTAGTGATTATTTATACAAAAAAGAAATCTAAAAATAAAAACAATACACAAAAAAATAATACACAAAATATTCAAAGAAAACCAATTGTATTATCTCCTCCAAAAGCCCCACAAATTATGAAAACAGTAAACCAAAAAAATATGACAAATAATCAACTACCAAGAAATAATATTCCAAGGAATAGAATACCACCAAGAAATCCCTTACCACCGCAAATTCAAAATAAAATAAATGAAATGCCAAAACCTAAGCCAATAATAGAAGAAAAAAAAGAACTCACAAATGAAGAATTTAAGAAAAATAAAGAAAATGATATTAAAGTAAAACAAAAAATCAAAGAATTATTATTAAATGGACTAAATCAAATAAAATCAAGAGATATAAACCAAGCAATAGAAACTTATAAAAAAATAAATATTGAATATCAGAATATGTCTGAACATAATGATGCAGTTTATGATACAGTAGTAGAGTTTTACAAAAGAATAAGAGATTTAAAAGAATAATTAACTCTTTTCTAAAATAAATTTTAAATCATCCCAATTTGAGATTAAATAATCAGGCTTTTCTTTAAGTAAGATTTTTTTACTAGACCAAGAACATTTATTATAAATTGCTATAGAATTCATTTTGACAAAACGAGCATAATTAATATCACTAAATCTATCCCCAATATAGAAAGTTTCTTCTCCTTTAATATTATACTTTTTTAAGAGTTTCTTTAACATTTCATCCTTAGTCTTAAAAGACTCAGATCCAAAAACATCATAAAATAAACCTTCTAATTTTAATTGTTTAATTGATGCTTTCAAAAAAGAAGATTCTGAATTACTTACAATAATCAACTGATAACCCTTCTTTTTTAAATCCCACAATGGTTTTACATCACAACACAATTTTAATTTTGATAATTTCTTTTTATTAATAATAGCAGAATAAAATTTTCTTCTAATTTTACTTGCAGAGACCCTTTTAATCCCTAATCTCATTAAAATCTCTTGAATTTTATAACCCATAAGAATTTTTACTTTACTTTTAGAATAATGAAAATAAAAACTATCTAACACATGTATGATTGATTCATAAGTTAATTTACGAGCATCAGAAATTGTTCCATCAAAATCAAAAAATAAATATTTAACCATTTAAAAGAAGAATTTAAACTAACTTAAAAAAGTATCTAAATAAAAGATATATTAAAAATTAAATAGTAAAAACATATTACTAGTATTAGTTAAATTAACAATATTCCAATTACTTAAGTTACCATTAAATCGAGAACCCTCAAACATATGACTCATATCAATAACATTACTTACATCCCAATTACTTAAGTTACCATTAAATCGAGAATTTTTAAACATATAACTCATATTAATAACATTACTTACATTCCAATTACTTAAATTACCATTAAATCGAGAACCTTCAAACATATGGCTCATATCAATAACATTACTTACATCCCAATTACTTAAATCATTATCAAAATCAGACCACACAAACATATGGCTCATATCAATAACATTACTTACATCCCAATTACTTAAATCATTATCAAAATCAGACCATCTAAACATATGACTCATATTAATAACATTACTTACATCCCAATTACTCAAATTACCATTAAATCGAGAACCCTCAAACATATGACTCATATCAATAACATTACTTACATCCCAATTACTTAAATCATTATCAAAATTAATAACCCACTGAAACATATGACTCATATCAATAACATTACTTACATCCCAATTACTCAAATTACCATTAAAATAATTTGCACCAAAAAACATATAACTTAAATTATTTGTATCTTTCAAATTTAAAGGATCCAAATTATCTAAAAGTTTTAAATTTCTTGCACCACTAAAATAAGAGCCATTATTTCCTAGATTCAAAGAACCCCAATTAAAAATACTAATGATTTTTAATTGATCTTCTTGATTATTAAATCTCCATCCAGAAATAATACCATCTATCTTAATAATATAAATGCCTTCTTTCTTATAATTATGAATTATTTCACTTTGATTCCAAAAAGAAATATTATCATAACATCCATCTCCCCAATCAATTGTAAAATTATAATTCCCTCCTTTTTCTAAAGGTAGTTTTAATTGAGTAGAATTACTAACCCCCTCATTTCTAGTGTCCCACATAGATATAAAACAATTATCTAAACTAAAATAATGATAAGAACAAAAGATTATAATTATAATTATAATTAAAAAATAAAAAAAATTGGTTTTCTTCATAAAATGTATTTAAACTTAATTTTATTTAAAAGTTTTTATTAATAACTTCTACCAGAATAAACTACAAATTTAGCTAGTTTACCACAAAAAGGACATTTTTTATCATTAAAGGGTTTTTCTATTTTATTACCCAAACATCCTCTGACATCAGCTAATAATTCTTTTTCAATATAAGCTGCACAAGATTCACCTTCTGTATCTAAAGAACAAAAATTAAACTTAGCTATTTTTCCTTCATTTAAAACTCTTTTAATATCTAATTTATTCTCACATTCAATGATCTTAGAATAAAAAGATTCATCAGCTTTTTGTTTTAATCTTAAGTCATATTCAATACCTAAGTTTTTAATCTCCTCAACAAAACCATCTAATTTAATTTTTCTTTTTTCTTTTAAATCTCTTATAAAAACAGTTAATTCATTTGATGTTAATTCTTTTTCTCCAACTTCTATTCTAAAAGGAATTCCTTTCATTTCCCAATAAAAGAATTTTTCACCAGGACGTTTTTCACTATCATCAATTTTCACATCAACTCCTTCTTGAAATAATTCTTGGCCTAATTTATCTACAAAAGCTTTAATTTCATCATTCTTTTTCTCGCTATACATAGGAACAATAACAACTTGATAAGGAGAAATAACATAAGGTAAAACTAAACCACTATTATCTCCATGAACTGAAATTACACTTGCAAGAATTCTTGAAATTGCAGGACCATAACAAGTTTGCCAAACATAATTTTCTTTTTCATTTTCATCAATAAATTTAATATCAAAAGCTTTAGAAAAATGTTGACCTAAAAAATGTGTTGAAGGTTGTTGAATTATCTTCCCATCAGGCATTAAACTATCACTTCCAATAGTATAAACAGCCCCAGGAAATTTGTCCCATTCAGGTCTTTTCAACGGTAAAAATGGTACACCAAAAGTTTGATGCATAACTTTTTCAGTCATCTTAATATCTTCCTGTACTTGTTCTTCTGCTCCTTTTTTTGATTTAAAACAATCATGAGCTTCAATCCACCAAAATTCTCTACCTCTAATTAATGGCCGAGTAGCCTTTGTTTCATATCTAAATACACTTCCTCTTTGATACAATTTATAAGGTAAATCTCTATAACTTCTAATCCATTTATTATACAT
>Ga0334894_1000351_pt1 | contig 58904 bp, 51 predicted proteins | sample GraSluR3_MG_6_FD_207225 | JGI IMG/M metagenome (GOLD analysis project Ga0334894, IMG submission 207225) | Sludge microbial communities from methane-producing bioreactor in Wageningen University, Netherlands - Granular Sludge_12_05 R3 | ecosystem: Engineered > Bioreactor > Anaerobic >...
CGTTGTTTCACGAGTTTCTGTAGCAATTTGAGCTCAACCGCTTCCGGAATTTCACCACTACTCACATCTTTACCTGTTTTTTCCAATAACAAAGCAGCTTTTATGGCGGCTTTTTGGTGTCCTTTTGGCGCATGGCCTGCTTCAAATCCTCATTAATCAAAACTTCAAGACTCATAACACTTTTATTTAATCAACGTTGTCGTGCAGAAAACTATTGCCTGTTGACAAACCCGACTGCTTTCCATCGCTGTTCAATTCATACCTTGATACTTCCTTATCCGGATTCTCGGAAGTGTCTTCAGAGAGTTTTGTTCCACGTCTTAAATAAGCCGGCTGACGCTCTAACTCTTCCAGACCTTGTGGGGTATGCAACTTCATACTCATGGCTTTTAACCTCGACTGCCTGATCATGGAATTTCTGTCCAGATCATCTGCTGGCATTTTCTGCTCAACCTCTTCAGAAGTAACCACTTTTACAGCCGGCTGCTCTTTAACTCCTGTTTCACTATCAGATTTTGGTCTATCCGGATCAGGTTTTACATTTGAAGCATCCATTCGTTTCACTTCAATCGGTTTCTCATCCTCAAAAGGCAGTTCCTCATGCTTTTTTACTTCAAAAGAATCATCTTCATCAAGTGAATGCACTTTCACATTTGGTTTAGGCGAAGGTTTCTCGTCAATAAAACTAAAAATTGTATGTTCAACAGTTTCAGCATTACTCTCAGAATTGTTTGTGTCATCTTGGATTTCTGCTTCTTTTTCTTCATCTTCATGCAAATGATGTCGGATAACTTTACCGTCATCATCAGGAGATTTTTTTCTGGAATCAAGGCTTGTTGCGCTCCGGGATACTGTTTTGTTTCCATACAAATCAGTAACAGAAACCTTGCGTGCACCTAATCCAATCGGAATATCTTCGTCATTATCAAATCCGGTGGCAATAATGGTAATGGCAATATTGTTTCCAAGTGAATCGTCTTTCCCATTTCCCCAAATAACTTCGGCTGTATTGCCGCAGGTTTGTTGAATATAATCAGTAATCTCAAGTACCTCATCCAGCGACACCTCATCTTCACCTGACGTAATATAGAGCAGGATATTTTGCGCCCCGGCGATGTTGGAATCGTTGAGCAAGGGTGAACGCATGGCATCCTCAATAGCTTTTAATGCACGATTCTCACCTTCAGATTTGGCCGATCCCATGATAGCTTTGCCGCTGCGACGCATCACAGTGTTCACATCTTCAAAGTCAACATTGATATAACCAGTAACGGTAATGATCTCGGCAATCCCTTTGGCGGCCGTTGTTAGCACATCATCAGCACGTTTAAAGGCTTCGGTGAGTTTCATATTGCCATATTCCTCACGCAGCTTATCATTACTAATAATCAACAGTGTATCAACGTGTTTGCGCATTTCTTCGAGACCTTCGAGGGCTTGTTGCCTACGCTTACGACCTTCAAAACCAAAAGGAAGCGTAACAATTCCAACGGTTAAGATATCCAGTTCGTGCGCTACCTGAGCCACCACAGGTGCTGCACCAGTCCCTGTTCCGCCACCCATTCCGGCAGTGATGAAAAGCATTTTGGTATGATGCTCGAGCAACTCTTTTATTTCATCAACTGTTTCGAGGGCAGCCTCGCGACCCACGGCCGGAATGTTACCGGCACCAAGTTCGCGCTTGCCCAGATGAACTTTTACAGGCACCGGGCTGGTATCCAAAGCCTGGGAATCGGTATTGCAAAGGATGAAATCAACACCTTTGATGCCTTGATGATACATATGTGTTACGGCATTGCTGCCACCGCCACCAACGCCGATAACTTTGATGATATTCGATTGATCTTTCGGGTGTTCAAATTTTAACATTTCTGGCATGGTATTTAGAATTTTAAAATTACTTACTTGATTGGTGCTTATGAATCTGTTTAGTGATAGTTTTCAACAAATTGAGGTTAATAGTGTTTACTCGATTAAATCCCTGTCGAACAGTTTCTTAATCTTATCCAGGTAGTTGCTGCTCTTTTTATCTATGGATTGCTTTTGTTTGGGTTTGGGCTGTGAAGGATCAAAAGCAGCCTTCAGCTTTTCCATTTCTTCTTCGTTAAGATGCCGCGATATTCCTTCGATCACCAGGCCTATACCTGTGGCATACATCGGGCTGGCAAGCTCTTCGGCAGTGCCTTTGGCCAGGTGTTCGTTGGGATAGCCAATCCGAACATCCATTCCTGTAACGAAAGCTGCCAGCTGATCGATGTGACGCATCAGTGAACCTCCGCCCGTAAGGACAATACCTGCAATCAGCTTCCGCTCAAATCCGGAATTTTTGATTTCGTAATGCACATGTTCGAAAATTTCTTCCAAACGTGCCTGAATAATAGAAGCCAGGTTACGAAAAGAAATCTCCTTAGGAGCACGTCCTCTGATCCCGGGGATGGAAACCACTTCGTCATCCCTGTTTTCGCTGGCCAGCGAAGAACCAAACTTTACTTTTACTTCCTCAGCATGTTTTTTGATAATGGTACAGCCTTCGCGAATATCTTCCGTAATGATATCTCCGCCAAACGGAATCACCGCTGTATGGCGGATAATCCTGTCGTGAAAAATGGCAATATCTGTTGTTCCGCCACCAATATCAACCAGCACCACACCAGCCTCCTTTTCATCGTCACCCAACACAGCCTCGGCCGATGCGATAGGCTCGAGTATTAGATCAACCATTTCGAGGCCGGCGCGTTTCACGCATTTCAACACGTTTTTGGCGGCAGCCGTTTGGCCAATGATGACATGAAAATTAGCTTCCAGCTTACTCCCCAGCATTCCAACCGGATGTTTGATTCCCTGTTCGCCATCCACAATATACTCCTGCGGAATCACATCAATTATTTCTTCTCCGGCCGACATACTCAGTTTGTACATATCATTAGTCAGCTTTTCTATTTCCAGCCTGTTGATCTCCTCCTCGCTGTTCTCGCGAATCAAACTTCCACGATGCTGCAGACTCTTGATATGTTGGCCTGCAATACCCACATTAACATATTTAATATCCACACCAGAGCGGGCTGCAGCCTCGTCAACAGCTTTGCGAATAGAATTAACGGTGTCTTCAATATTTGACACCAAGCCACGTTTTACGCCAATTGACTCGGTTTTGCCATGTCCAAGAATCTCTATCTTTCCATTTTCATTTTTTCTGCCCACCAGGCAGGCAATCTTTGTGGTTCCAATATCCAATCCTACAATAATGTCAGATGTTTTCATGGTGCTATCTTTTTGTACAAACTATTTGATTTTCATATTTTAAATTTACCAGTCGGTAATCAGCCAAGTCCGAACTGAGGCCTTTTTGGGTATAAAAAGCCTTCAGATGTAGGAGTTTTTCTTCAAGATTAGTAAGGTCGCCAATCAAAACTGAAGCACTACCCAGCTTAGGACTCAATTCAATTTCACCTAAACTATTGATATAAATCTGATCAATCAGGCTGCTCAAAAACTTATCCTTACGGAGTTTTCCATTAAGCTGAAAAGCCGGCCACAGAAACGATTTCCTGTAAGCCGAATCTGAGATGTGTGCAGTATTGTGGGTTAATGCCGGAAAATCCAAATATCCGTTTACTATTGGCACCCGAGCTGCAAAATTAGGATTTATAGGAAAAATCACTCCCTCAGAATCAACATAAAGCGACTGATGCTTGCGATTGTATGCTCTTAAAACAGCTGAACGCTCGCGCACCACCAGTTGCAATACACCACTCAGCGTTGCACTTACATCAGCATCTGCAATCCATGAGTTTTGCAGCAAATCGTTCTCAAGACCGGCCATTCTGATGTCGCGAATGCGTTTGGACTTTAAGGAATCAGTAAGTGAATATACCATTTCTACCAGCTGTTCTCTGCTCAAAAATCCGCTTTGCTGTTCACGTACAATTTTAATTTCCAAACCATTGACAGGACTATTGAGGTAATGTTGCCTTGCCAACCAGGCAAGCAATAACACACCAGCAATGCTTATTGCCCAAAATGATATGGTGAGGATGCGTTTTACCATTGGGCAATCATTTTTTCGAGGGGTTTAACAAAACGGTCAATATCTCCGGCACCCATCGTAACCAACACTTCAGGGCGCTTTTGATCTATCCATTCCAAAAGCTGTTCTTTTTTTATGAGTTGTTTATTGGCTAAATTTATCAGATGAAGTAACTTTTCTGAGCTGACTTCAGCAATTGGCAGTTCGCGAGCAGGATAAATATCCAAAAGTATCAGCTCGTCAACAGCTTCCAAACTTCTTGCAAAATCCAACATAAAATCGCGTGTGCGGCTATACAGATGCGGCTGAAATATCGCTGTGATTTTCTTCTTCGGAAACAAAGATCGCACAGCTTGCAAACAGGCATTTATCTCGGTAGGATGATGCGCATAGTCATCAACATAAAAGTATTTTTGATTCACGCGCACATCGAATCGTCGTTTAATCCCTTTAAACGAAGCCAATCCCGCAACGATCATTTCAGGAGTTACGAGATTGATCCAGGCAAGGGAGACCGCAGCAAGTGCATTGTTCAGATTATGTTTTCCGGCCAAAGGCAGCATTGCACTGATTTTGGTATCATCAGGAAAAACAAGTTCAAATTGCTGACCTTCTGGCATTACTTTTACGTTTTGAGCACGAACCACTGATTCTTCCGAAAAACCATAACGCACCAGATGAGCAGCACAATCCAGCTTTTGATCCTCCTGTATGACTAAAAATCCATTTTCCGGAATACGATCAGCAAACTCCTGAAAAGCATCCTGCAATAAGGAGGCATCACCATAAATATCCAGGTGATCTGCTTCGATGGCAGAGATTACAGCCATATCAGCTCTCAGATACAAAAAGGATCGATCAAACTCGTCTGCTTCAACAATTAAAACATTTGGACTGTTGCTAAGAACTAAATTACTGTTGAAATTCTTTGCAATACCTCCAATAAAGGCAGTTACTTTGATGCCAGCCTGATGTAGAAGCCATGCAGTAAGTGCAGTGATAGATGTTTTTCCATGTGTGCCGGCTATGGCTATTGTAAATTCAGATTCGGAAAGTGCACCTAAAAGCTGCGATCTTTTGAGCAAACGGATTCCTAATTTTTTAACTTTAGTCAGCAATTGACTGTCGGCTGGTATAGCCGGAGTAAACACCACAAGATCAAGCTGATCAGCTAATAATTCAGGCTTATCTTCAAAAATAACAGGAATGCCTTCTGCAAGTAACTCATCTGTAATTTCTGAAGCCGTGCGGTCATATCCGGAAACCAAGGCACCTTGATTTTTGGCATAACGAGCCAGGGCACTCATGCCAATGCCTCCAATACCAAGGAAAAATATGCGATCTCCGGTTTTTATTTTCATTTTATTTCCAGGATTTTTTCAATTTCATCCACAATAGCTTCATCTGCATCCGGCAGCGCAAATCGCGCAATGGCTTTCTCCATCTGCTTCCGTTTTGATTCATTTGCAGCCATTGCAATCATGGCTGGCACAAGCTCGCCTTCAGCTTTGGTATTCACAACAATTTCTGCCGCTCCTGCAGTGCTCAGTCGCTTTGCATTACTGGTTTGGTGATCTTCGGCAGCAGTAGGCAAAGGCACAAATATCACTGGCTTTTTGACTACTGCCAACTCCGAAATCGCCATGGCACCGGCTCTCGAAACAACAAAATCTGCCGCTGCATAAGCCAAATCCATCCGCTCAATAAAAGCTGCGACAAAACAGCTTTCCCATCCTGTCGCTTCAACTATTTGATTGGCCTCAGCTTCAAAAAAACTTCCTGTCTGCCAGATCATCTGAATTTCTGACTGCACCAAAAAATCCAGGTTTGCTTTGAGGGCCTTGTTGATCGCCAAAGCACCCTGACTTCCACCAACAATCAAAGCGACAGGCTGCGACGACTTCATGCCAAAAAACTTTAAAGCCTCTTCCCTTTTACCTGTAATTTGAACGGCATGTTTTCGGAGAGGATTACCAGTTAGCACAGTCTTTTCCTTCGGGAACCATTGATCCATCTGATCGTAAGCCGTACATATGCTATCGACTTTTGAAGCCAGCAAACGGTTGGTGATGCCCGGGAAGGAATTTTGTTCCTGAATCAAAGTTGGAATTTTCAATTGTACCGCAGCCCGTAATGTTGGCCCGCTGGCGTAGCCACCCACACCAATCACTAAATCGGGCTTAAAGCGTTTCAGTATGCTTCGTGCCTGAATCAGGCTATGAATCAGTTTGATTGGAAAAAGTAGATTTTTAAAGCTCAGTTTCCGCTGAAATCCACTGATCCAAAGCCCCTTGATTGCGTAGCCAGCCTGAGGCACACGCTGCATCTCCATCCGGCCGCGGGCACCCACAAAAAGCAGTTCGGCATCAGGCATTCGCCTGCGCAAAGCATCGGCAATGGCAATGGCCGGAAAAATATGGCCACCGGTTCCTCCTCCGCTAATTATAAACCGCTGCGACTGCTTCTTCATCTTGTACTAACTCCTCTTTTTCTTGTTCTTTTCTTGCTATTTCTTTACTTACACTCAACATAATGCCTATCGACAGACTGGTAAACCAAATGGATGTTCCGCCCATGCTCACCAATGGCAATGGCTGCCCGGTAACAGGCAGCAAACCAACTGCCACACCCATATTAACCATCGCCTGAAACACCAAACTAAAAGCTACTCCTATGGAAAGGAAGGCCCCAAAAGTTTGAGGGATTTTCGTCACGATCACCACTGCCCTGAAAAGCAGAATCAAATAAAGCAATACCATAAAACCACCTCCTAGCAAGCCATATTCTTCGATGATGATTGCAAAAATAAAATCTGAATAGGGATGTGGTAAAAAATTTCTTTGTGTGCTGTTGCCTGGCAATTTTCCAAAAAATTTACCATTGGCAATGGCAATCTGTGCTTGCTCAATCTGATAATTGTCACCGGTGTCTTTTGTAAAACTTTCAATGCGGCTTTGCCATGTCCAGAGCCTGCCTTGCCTGTCTTCGGGCAATTGTAATAGTATCAGAATAAATATTGTAAGTGCTACCAGTCCGATACCGATCAACGAGAAAATATATTTCAGATTAACCCGACCGATAAACAACAAGACCAAACTCGTAGTAAAAATCAAAGTCGCTGTGCTGAAGTTTGCCGGCAATACGAGGAACACCACCAATAAAACAGGAATCATCAGCGGAACAAAAGCTGATTTAAAACTTTTAATGTGATCCTGCTTTTTGGTAAGCATGCGAGCCAGATACATGATAAGTGTGAGTTTGGCCAGGTCGCTGGTTTGAAAGGTGAGGTTAAAAGGAAGTGGCAAAACACGTTTGGCTTCATTGAGGTTGAGCCCAAAAATCAAGGTGAGCAACAGCAATGGAATTGCAATCCACAGGGCCACCTGAAACACCGGCGAAAAATACACATACCTGATCTTGTGCATCAGATACATAAAAACAAAACCCAGAAATAAGATCACAAAATGCTTGAGCATATAATATTCCGTATTGCCATCCTGATATTTGTAGGCAAGCGTACCTGTGGAACTGTAAACGGCCAGCAGCGAAAAAAGTGACAGCAGTATCACTACCGACCAAATCACCTTATCACCTTTTATATCGCTCAAAATTTTGTTTACCATCTTGTTGAATTATAAAGCCTTAACAGCATCCTTAAACATATCACCCCTTTCCTCAAAATTTCTGAATAAATCAAAACTGGCGCAGGCTGGCGACAACAGCACAACATCTCCTTTTGAAGCAATCATTGATGCGGCCATCACAGCCTGTTCAACAGAACGGGTTTCGATGATGGGTTCGATCAACTCGCCAAAAAACTGTTTAAGCTTGTTGTTGTCGGCTCCCAGACAAATCAAAGCCTTCACCTTTTGCTTGACCAAAGGAACCAAGCTGCTGTAATCGTTGCCTTTGTCCTGCCCACCGGCAATCCAAACTACCGGTCTGTCCAAGGTTTCAAGGGCATACCAGGTAGCATTCACACTTGTTGCCTTTGAATCGTTGTAATAGGCAACGCCATGTACATTGGCAACAAACTCAATCCGGTGAGCAATATTCTGAAAATCAGAAAGGCTTTGTTTTAAAGATTCTTTTCTGATATCCAGCAATTTGGCGGCCACTCCTGCTGCCATTGAATTGTAAGCGTTGTGCTTACCCTGAAGTGCTAATTGTTCGAGTGTCATATGAAAATTTTGTTTATTTATCGTGATGTTAATCTTATTATTCGCCAAAAATGCGCCTTCCTTTGTTATGCGTTTTTGAAGACTGATCGGAAATTTCCTTGTCTTTATATTATTGTTTATCAATAGTTTATTTATAATATCATCATCAGTATTATAAATAAAAGCATCCTGTTCGGTGAGATTTTTTGTGATACGCCATTTCGATTCTGCATAGGCTTCAAAACGGTTTCCATAGCGATCGAGGTGATCAGGCGTGATATTGAGCAACACAGCAATATCAGGCCTGAAATCAACGATGCCATCCAATTGAAAACTGCTTAGTTCCAACACAAAATACTCGTGATCGGCCTCCGCCAGTGCAGCTGCAAAGCTCTTCCCGATATTGCCGGCCGCACACACATCAAGGCCGGCCTGTTGCATGATATGGGCTGTAAGTGCTGTGGTTGTTGTTTTGCCATTGGTTCCGGTTATCCCAATAATAAATGCCTGGCTAAACCACGATGCAAATTCTATCTCCGAAATCACCGGAATTTCTTTTGATCTGGCTGCCAAAACTACAGGAGCCTGATCAGGAATGCCCGGACTTTTAACAATCAAATCGGCCTGGAGGATTGGTTCAAATGTATGTTTACCTTCCTCATATTCAAATTGATGTGCCGTAAGCTGTTGCTGGTAAGTTTCAGCAATTTTACTGCCGTCAGAAACAAATACCTCCCTACCCATTTTGCGGGCAAGCATTGCTGCGCCAAGGCCGCTTTCGCCAGCTCCCAGCACCACAATTTTCTGATATTTTTGTTCTGAAAATTTCATTTATCTATCTGATTTTTAATGTTATAATCGTTAATACCGCCAACATGATTCCAACAATCAAAAAACGCATTACAATTTTGGGTTCCGGATAACCAAGCTTTTGAAAGTGATGGTGCAAAGGAGCCATTTTAAAGATTCGCTGACCTACACCAGATTTTCGGCGGGTGTACTTGAAATAACTTACCTGCATCATTACCGAAAGACTTTCGGCCAGAAAGATGCCGCACAAAATCGGGATCAGCAGCTCTTTACGAATCAGAATGGCAAAAACAGCAATAATACCGCCTAAAGCCAAGCTGCCGGTATCGCCCATAAAAACCTGAGCCGGAAAGGCATTGTACCAAAGAAACCCAATATTGGCACCAACAAACGCACTGATAAAAATTGTAAGTTCACCAGTATCTGGCAAATACATTATATTCAAGTAATCAGCAAAGATGATATTACCCGAAACCCAGGCCAGAATACCCAGCGTTACGCCAATAATAGCCGAGGTGCCCACTGCCAGCCCATCCATGCCATCTGTGAGATTAGCACCATTGGAAACCGCTGTGATAATCAATATCACGATGGGGATAAAAACCAGAAAAGCCCATTGCCGGTAATCAGGCCCCAGCCATTTCAACAGCACGGCATAGTCAAATTCATTGTTTTTGATAAAAGGAATGGTTGTTTTTGTTGTCTGGATTTCGACAGGTGAAAATTTGCTGGCAGCACCTTTCACGGGCATTTCAACAACCATCTGATCAGCCGGTGCAATTTTTTCGCGCATCACAACCGAATTATCAAAATACATGATCAGGCTAACCACCAGTCCCAATATCACCTGTCCGATGATTTTCACCTTCGGTGGAAGACCCTTCTTATCTTTTTTGAACACCTTGATGTAATCGTCAGCAAAACCCAGCCCTCCAAGCCAAACAGTAGTAAACAGCATCAGCAGAATGTAAGTATTGGCCAGATCAGTAAATAATAGCGTTGGCACCACTATGGAAGCCAGAATAATCAAGCCCCCCATGGTAGGTGTTCCCTGCTTTTCAATTTGGCCTTCAAGCCCCAGATCACGCACTATTTCGCCCACCTGTTTGCGATTGAGGTATTTGATCCAGCGCTTGCCGAAAAGCAATGAGATGACGAGCGAAGTAATAACTGCTGCTGCCGCCCTAAAGGAAATATACTGAAACACTCCCGCCCCGGGGAAGTTAAATGCCTGATCCAAATATTCGAACAAATAATAAAGCATAGCTATTTCAATCTTTCGTTTAGTGCCTCTTGTAATTCTTTTCTATCATCGAATGGCTGCCGAATACCATTGATTTCCTGATAAGTTTCGTGGCCTTTTCCGGCTACCAAAATGATATCTCCTTTCGAAGCCAATGCCACTGCCGTTCGGATGGCCTCTCTTCTGTTGCTCACCGCCAATACCCTGTTGAAATGTTCGGCTGCCACTCCTTTGCGCATATCCTGAATTATTGTCTCCGGATTTTCCGTCCGGGGATTATCAGAGGTAAGGATCAGTTTGGTGCTGCCAGCTGCCGCCAGACGCGCCATTTCCGGACGTTTGGTTTTGTCGCGGTCGCCACCAGCTCCCACAACCGTAATGAGTTGTTCGTTGTTTGTTCTGATATCATTGATGGTCTTCAATACATTATCCAGTGCATCAGGTGTGTGTGCATAGTCCACTATTCCCATAATACCAGCAGGATGATAAATCAAATCGAAACGGCCAGTTGCCGAATGCAATTTGCTCAGGCTTTGAAGAGCCTCCGCCTTTTCGATGCCCAGCAAGCGGCTAGTGGCATAAATTGCCAAGAGATTATATGCATTGAATTTGCCAACCAAATGTGTCGAAACCTCTTCGCCATCAAGCAGTAAAAGCAATCCTTCAAAACTGTTCTCCAATATCTTTGCCCTGTAATCGGCTGCTTTTGATAGCGAATAGGAATAGCTTGCCGCTTTGGTGTTTTGAATCATAAACTGCCCGTTCTTATCATCCGTATTGATCAGTGCAAAAGCAGTTTTTGGCAACCAGTCGAAGAAAGCTTTTTTGGCATCCCGATAGGACTGAAAATCTCCGTGATAATCCAGGTGATCGTGCGTTAGATTGGTAAATATGCCACCTGTGAATTTCAATCCGGCAACCCGAAATTGTACCACGGCATGGGAGCTCACCTCCATGAATGCATACTGGCAGCCTTCGGCAACCATTCTACTCATCAACGCATTGATCTGCAGCGGATCAGGTGTTGTATGACTAGCCGGCAAAACCCTACCGTTGATTTTGTTTTCTATCGTTGAAAATAAGCCACAGGCAAAACCCAGATCGGTAAAAAGCGTATAGAGCAAACTGGCAATGGTTGTTTTACCATTAGTGCCTGTAACTCCAACGAGTTGAAGCTTTTGCGAGGGGTTGTCGTAATAATTTCCGGCAGCGAGAGCCAAAGTGTAAGCTGCATTCTCAACCTTTACGTAAACAACTTTTTCATCAGTCCTTTGAGGCAGTTTCTCGCAGACAACAGCAGCAACACCTTTTTTTATAACCTGCTCAATAAAATCATGTCCGTCAGATTTGTTGCCCCTAATCGCAACAAATACATCACCGGCTTCGCACAGGCGCGAATCAAAATGCAGGTTTTTTATCGGTCTGTTTACCTCACCGATAATTTCCCGTACCGGGCATTTATATAATATGTCTGACAATATTTTTGTCATCACAAATTCACCAGTTTAAGTTCAACTTCCCGATTTTTTGTTGGGGGTGTCCCGGGTCTTATGGATTGCCAGGCTACCTGTCCCCTTCCATTCACCAATACTTTCAAACCCATATTTTCGAGCATAAAAACAGCATCACGCACATTCATTCCCCGGACATCCGGTATGGCATCCGGATGTATTTCGGCGGGCTCGAGCCGCAGCAAAGCCGTATCAGCTCTGGCACTCACCCAATCCTGCATAGCCGCCTGATCCGATACTTTCAGACTAAGCATCTCTGATAAGTTGGTTGCATCTGCTTTGTTGATCAACTTTTCCTGAAATGCCAACACGGCATTCGACTTATCAATTTGTTCGCTTTCTTCGTGAATATCAAGACGTGTGGCATAAACCTTATCTGCAATTTCCTTAAAAACAGGTGCAGCCACCGCACCACCATAAATCTTTCCTGAGGAAGGATTGCTTACCACTACAATACAGCTGTATCGCGGCTTTGAGGCCGGAAAATAGCCTACAAATGAAGCTGTATAATTGGTTTTATTATATCCTTTACTGCCGCTTGCAATCTGAGCTGTTCCGGTTTTTCCGGCGATTTGAAAAGGACTTTTATTCAAATATCTTGCTGTTCCGCGTTTAACCACTCCTTCCATCAGGCTTTTCACTGAATCGATGGTAGCCTGCGAGGCAATAGATTTATTAATTACTTGTGTTTCGAAATGCTCGATTGCTCGTCCACCCTGTCGTATCTCCTCCACAAACATGGGCTTCACCATTTTGCCGTTGTTAGCCACGGCATTGTAAAATGTAAGAATTTGAATAGGCGTAAGGCTCAATTCATAACCAATTGACATCCAAGGCAAAGTAGTGCCATACCAGTATTTTTTATCCTTTGGATGTTTGATATAAGGCTTACCCTCACCCGGGATTTCGAGACCAAGAGGCTGGTTGAGCGACATCTCATACAAACGTTCAACAAACTGCTCAGGCTTCTCTTTGTAGGCATCCCAAACCAGTTTGCTAATAGCCACATTAGATGATTTTTCAAATGCTTCACGAACAGTAAACCTTCCGTTCCGGATGGGATAAACATCGCGCATGGTGCGGGAATAGTACACAATATAGCCTGCCCTACCTACATCAATGGTATCTGACAAACGCACTTTTTTGTCTTCGAGCAAAGCCATCATCGAAGCCAGCTTAAAGGTGGAGCCGGGCTCCACACTTTCGGCCAATGCATAGTTGTAGGTTTCTTCGTAAGCTCCGGTTTTGGGATTGATGCTCAGGTTTGCAATGGCTTTAATTTTTCCGGTTGACACCTCCATCAAAATAGCACAACCTTCTTCGGCATTGTTCTCCAGCAGATTTCGACGCAATGCATCTTCTGCCACATCCTGTATGTTGATATCAATCGTTGTAACAACATCTTTTCCATTTTGAGGCTCCACCTCATTGCCGTCAAACAGTGGTTTCCAGTCGCCGTTGTTTATACGCCTTTTCACCTGTTTGCCGTCAATCCCTTTAAGCACAGGATGATAAGCCCCTTCAATACCAACAAATAATTCTTCCTTTTCGTTTTGATAGCCAATGGTTCGGCTGGCCAGCTCACGAAAAGGTTTTTCACGTTTGTCGTGCGGTATAAGGATAAGCCCACCCTTATACTTGCCTTTTCTCAAAATCGGGAAGGTGCGCATCTCTTTTACCTGCGAATAGGTTGCACGATTCTTGAGTTGGAAATACCGATTGCCCCGCTTACGCGCTCTCACTAACTGATTGAGATAGCTTTGACGTGATTTGTCCTGAAACAAACGGGATAACATCAGTGCCAGCGAATCCACTTTAGAATCAAAAAGTGGCTGATCAATCAAAGGTGAGGCCACATCCATTCGTACTTCAAAAACGGGTACAGAAGTAGCTAAAAGCGATCCATCATCTGCCAGCACATTTCCACGCAAGGCTTCAACATCAAACACCTTAATTTCTTGTTGCTGTGCTTTTTCGCGCAATTCATCGCCAAACTTGATCTGTATCCAGGCAATTCGTACAACGATGGCAAGGCCAAAGAGAAGCATGAAGACATACATCAGGTAAACCCGCCACAAAATATCTTTCTTCTCATCCATCATTTGCGATCCTCCCCTCTGATGATGATTTTGCGAACTGGTTCAACAGATTCCTTTAATCCACTTTTGTTCAGCCTGGTAGCAATGGTTGACTGTTTTGTTTGCTGCATTAGTTCCGATTTGGCAGAAATATATTCGTAATGCAACTCTTTGAGCTCCCGATTTAAATCATCGATCTTACGGCTCATATCCTCGGCATAATAGCTGTTGCCAATGTAAATCAGTGCTATTGCAGCTAAAAAGAAAACATAATTGACTTGCCTGCGCACCCAATTGTAAGCAAGGAAATCACCACCCAGCAAATCCATAAAAAACCTTCCCGACCAGCTTTTCTTCTTTACGGACACAGGTTTTTCTTTGTGGATTTCCTGCTTTTCGGCCAATGTATTTACTTTGTTAGTCATCTGCTTTGCGTTGGGCTATTCTGAGTTTTGCACTTCTGGCACGACTGTTTTCTTTTACTTCATCTGCTGTTGGGACAATTGGTTTTCGGCTTATCACCTCCCAGGGTGACAGCTTACGGCCATAAAAATCTTTCTCGACCACACCGCTCGCATTTCCGGCACGCATAAAATTTTTCACCAGCCGGTCTTCCAGCGAATGGTAGCTGATCACTACCAGGCGGCCTCCGGGTTTGATTACATCAGCACATTGATCAAGAAATTTTTCCAAGACCTGCATTTCCTGATTCACTTCAATCCGCAGGGCCTGAAAAAGCTGAGCCAATACTTTATTTTCGCGGTTACGGGTTAAAAAGGGCGCAACAATCTGCTTAAGCTCTGTGGTTGTCCGTATGGGGGCATTTTGCCGGGCAACTACGATGGCTCCGGCCATTTGCCAGGCTTGCTGAAGCTCCCCATATTTTCTAAAAATATCAGTAAGCTCCTGCTGATCAAACGTATTCACTATTGTTTCGGCTGTGATTTCCTGTTGCTGATCCATACGCATGTCCAGGCGGCCATCAAAGCGGGTAGAAAAACCTTTGTCGGGCACATCGAACTGATGAGACGAAACACCCAGATCAGCCAGCACACCATCGAGCTGCCTGGCACCATAGAGGCGAACAAAATTCTTCAGAAATTGAAAGTTCTGAGGTATAAAAACAAATCGTGGGTCATTGATCACATTTGCTTTGGCATCCTCATCCTGATCGAAACCAAACAGTTTACCATTAGTACCCAGCAACTCCAGGATGGCACGTGAATGCCCGCCACCGCCAAAGGTAACATCAGCGTACAACCCATCAGGTTGCACCTGTAATCCTTCAACGGACTCGTGAAGTAATACCGGTTTGTGATACATGTTTATAAACTCGTTTGGTCGACGCTACCTAGTTTTTCTGTTGCCAACTTTTCGAATGCGTCCTGATCAAGGCTGTTGATTCGTGCTTCGTAAGCAGCCTTGTCCCAAAGCTCCATGTTACTGGTCAGGGAAGTCAAAATCACTTCCTTTTGCAGCTTGCCTGCTTCTACCAGATTTTTAGGGATCTGTATGCGGCCGGTTCCATCCAGTTTTACCATTTTGGCACCGGCATTGTATTTCCGTACAAGCTCAACATTAGATCGCACAAACTGATTCAAAGCCCGAAGCTTCTCCTGCGTCTTAGTCCAATCGCTCATCGTATAGAGTTCAAGGCATTGATCGAACAAGCCAGGACGGAGCACAAAGCCCTCTTCCGCAAGCTCGCCCAACTGCACCTTGCAATCTGCCGGAAGCATCAGTCTGCCTTTCGCATCCAGCTTACAATGATATTGCCCGATTGGATAATTCAAAAAATTGACATTTTGTGCGATAAAATTAGTGCATTTTTTCCCACTAACTCCCATTTTATACCACAAAAGTTATCAAATGTTTCAAAAAATTGGAAATATTTTATCAGATCAATGCTTAATTGCTGATAATGTGCGCTTTACAATTTATGAATAATTGCAATTCGGCTTAACAGTTGATAATGAAGTAGATTTATTAACAACAAAAAACTAAATCTACTGAAAACCAGCACTCTCAGAAGGCGATATTTTATTCAAATCCAGAACACAACTCAAGTTACATTTCTGATTATTCAAAGTAGTTTAAAATTGACAATTAACGATACATTTTCAGTATTTTTGCTAGTTCAATTAACATCCCGGATGAAAGAGGACCCGCAAATTACTAAAGCACAGGCTGACCGGCTGATTGATATAGAAGCTGTATTCAGACAAAAGAACCCAAAACTTTTTAAAGCCATTCCGGGTTTTGTGTTTTCGTATCTGAAGAGGATAATTCATCAGGATCAGGTCAATGCTTTTATTAAGCGTTCCAAACATCTGTATGGCCTTGATTTTGTGGATGCTGCCATTGTTGAATTTAATCCTACAGTTATAATCAATGGCCTTGAAAATATCCCTGTAAGCGATCGGATTATAGTTGCTTCCAATCATCCGTTAGGTGGATTAGATGGCATCGCTCTGATGCAGGCCGTTGGCAAAGTGAGGCCTGATATCAGGTTTCCGGTGAATGATATATTGCTTTATGTCGAAAATCTTCAACCCTTGTTTATTCCCATTAACAAGCATGGAAGCAATGCCGAAAATATACGCATACTAAATGAAACTTTTGCGGGTGATGATGTGATATGCTACTTTCCTTTCGGCCTGGTTTCCAGAAAAAAAGGAGGTAAAATTTATGATTTGGAATGGAAAAAAACTTTCCTAAGCAAAGCAAAAAAGTACAAACGAAATATCGTGCCGGTGCATATTGCCGGGAGGAATTCGAACTTTTTTTACAACTTGTCGAATTTTCGCAAATTCCTTGGGATAAAAGCAAACATTGAAATGTTGTATCTTGCCGATGAATTTTTTAAACAATACAACAAAAATATCATCATAACTTTTGGAAAACCCATTGATTATAAAGTTTTTGACAAAAGTAAATCAGATCAGGAATGGGCAACACAATTGCGTAATTTTAGTTATCTTTTGAGCACAAACCCAAACGAAACTTTTAATCCTGAAACCATATATACGCTCTATTAACTTGAAATTTAACACCATGAAACCGTTAATAAATCCGGTAAATAAAGATTTAATTCTGTCAGAGCTCACTGTTGAGCGCTTTTTTCGAAGGACTAACAATGGAAACAATGAAATATATATTGTTTCTGATCACGATTCACCACAATTGATGCAGGAAATAGGTCGGCTAAGAGAACTCACTTTCAGGGCATCCGGAGGAGGCACAGGAAAAGAAACTGATATTGACATTTTTGACCTGGGTGAGAATGGTTTTAAACAGTTAATCGTCTGGAATCCTGATAGTCAGGAAATAATTGGAGGTTATCGGTTTATCGAATGTAAGCACCTGTTAATAGATAGTGAAGGTAATGTACAAACCCCGACAGCCAAGCTTTTTGGTTACTCCAAAAAATTTATCGAAGATTATCTTCCATACACCATCGAGCTGGGGCGTTCGTTTGTTCAGCCCGAATATCAACCCACCAAAAACATGCGTAAAGGAATGTATGCGCTTGATAACCTATGGGATGGCCTTGGTTCGTTGATTCATCTCTTTCCCGAAACGCGTTACTTTTTTGGCAAGGTAACCATGTATCCGCATTATGATAAAATGGCCAGAGATCTGATTCTGTATTTTCTTAATCATTATTTTCCGGATGAAGAAAAGCTTGTATATCCCAGAATTCCATTAAGTTATCATCATCCTATTGAGAAACTTAAAGCACATTTCACGGGCAAATCATATAAGGAAGATTATAAAAAACTCATGAAAATTGTGCGCGAACGAAAAGAAAATATCCCACCACTCGTAAATGCCTATATGAATCTCTCTTCCACCATGAAATGCTTTGGGACAGCCTTGAACAAATCATTTGGTGCCGTTGAAGAAACAGGCATAATTTTAACAATAGGTGATATTTTTGATGTGAAAAAAGACCGGCATCTGCATTATGATCGCAATGAAAAACCCCGACATCTTAAATGATTATTCAACAGGCCCGTTTCCTTCAAAGCAACACAAAAATTGAAAAGCTTCCCGATGCCATTTACCCTGAATATGCCTTTATTGGCCGTTCAAATGTGGGTAAATCATCGTTGATAAATATGCTTACAGGAAAAAAAAAGCTGGCAAAGATTTCTTCAAAACCTGGTAAAACAATCACCATCAATCATTTTTTAATTGATGAAAGCTGGTATCTCGTTGATCTGCCTGGCTATGGTTTTGCTAAAAGGTCAAAGGAGGCAAGAGAAAAATGGTCGCAAATGCTACGGCAATACCTCTGGCAACGGACCAACCTGATTTATTTGTTTGTGCTCGTGGATAGTCGCATTGAGCCTCAGGCAATTGACCTGGATTTTATCAATGAGTTGGGAGAAGCCGGAATACCCTTTGTTATCGTTTACACAAAAACGGATAAGCAAAGTAATCGCAAGACAATGAGCAATGTTAAAACCTTTGAGAAAGCCTTATCAGAAAACTGGGAAGAGTTACCAAAAAGCATACTCAGTTCGTCACTTAACGGAAGCGGGAAAGAAGAAATTTTATCAATTATTGCTTCAGGGAATACAATTTTCAATCAAACTGACACTTCAACCAGAACATAATTCTTAACAACGCGTTCGCCTTTTTTAACGTTTACCGATTTCACTTCACCTGCAAATGGTGCTCTGATTTCGTTGAGCATTTTCATGGCTTCCAGCACAACCAGGGGATCACCTTCATCAACCTTTTGCCCTTCTTTTACATAAACTTCGGTTATCGTTCCGGGGATAAAGGCAGTCATCACTCCCGGAACCAACTCTGCATAAGGTTTCCTGCTATTGTACTTATTCGTTAGGGTTGTTTGGTAAACAACATGATCAATAATCAGCGATTGATAGGTCTTTTTGTCAGCAACAACTTCTGCTTTTTTCATACGCTTTAGTTTAGTCGAAAACTCAGTCTCTTAATACTTCTTTTAACGCGAGATAAAGCACTGTTAAAATGGTGGAATACCATGTTTTTTCATGGGTACTTCCACGATTTTATCTTTGGAAATATCCAATGAATGGATCAACATCCTGCGTGTTTCAGCCGGTTCAATCACAGCATCAATATATCCGTAAGCCGCAGCTACATAGGGGTTTGCAAACTTATTCTTGTATTCCTCTACTTTAAGCTTACGCATTTTATCAGGATCTTCTGCAGATTGAATTTCCTTTCGGAAAATAATATTGGCTGCCCCTTCGGGACCCATAACGGCAATTTCGGCAGTAGGCCATGCGAAAACAAAATCAGCACGTAAATGATGCGAACACATGGCAATATACCCTCCACCGTATGCTTTGCGCATAATCACAGTAATTTTGGGAACTGTAGCTTCTGAATAGGCATACAACACCTTGGCACCATGACGAATAACACCTGCATGTTCCTGATCAATGCCGGGCAGATAGCCTGGAAGATCAACAAGCGTTACAAGCGGAATATTAAAAGAATCGCAATAGCGGATAAATCGGGCAGCTTTGTCAGAAGAATCTACATCCAGCACACCGGCCAATACATTAGGCTGATTGGCGACAAATCCAACCGTATCACCATTTACACGACTAAATCCGATTACAATATTTGCGGCAAACAACTCCTGCACTTCCAAAAACTCCGAATCGTCGGCCAATGATTTTATCACATCTCTCACATCATAAGGCAAACGAGGGTCTGTTGGCAGGATCGTATCAATTTTATAGTTTCTGGTTTTGGGTGCTTTTTTAGGGAAGCGCTCTGCTTTTTTCATGTTATTCCAGGGTATAAAGCTTACGAGCTGCTTAATCTGGCTGAAACATTCTTCCTCGCTTCGGGCATAAAAATGTGCATTACCGGTTATTTCGGAATGAACACGTGCACCACCCAATTCTTCCATCGAAATTTCTTCGCCTAGGACCGTTTTTATCACTTCAGGACCAGTGATAAACATTTTAGAGATGTTCTCCACCACAAAAACAAAATCGGTAAGAGCCGGTGAATAAACAGCCCCGCCAGCGCATGGCCCAAGGATTACAGATATTTGAGGAATAACACCCGAAGCCTGGGTATTACGGTAAAAAATCTCACCATAACCGGCCAATGAATTCACTCCTTCCTGAATACGCGCACCACCTGAATCGTTGATGCCAATCAATGGCACCTTCAGCTTCATGGCGTGATCCATTATTTTGGTGATTTTTTTGGCATGCATCCACCCAAGCGAACCACCTGCAACAGTGAAATCCTGGGCGTAAATACAAACCGGATGCCCGCTTAATGTACCCGTTCCGGTGATCACCCCATCGCCGGGCAGGTATTTTTTGTCCATGTCGAAATCTTTTGCGGCATGTTCCACAAACAGGTCATACTCGTGAAATGATTTTGGGTCGAGCAGGGCGATGATACGCTCACGGGCTGTAAGTTTCCCAATCGCTTTTTGCTTTTCAATGGCTTTATCCCCCCCACCCATCAGGGCATCGCGCATACGGCGTTGCAACTCAGAAGTCTTCTGTTTAATCCCCATACTGGTAATTTTTGGTTCAGTAATCCTGATTAGATTTCTACATCACTTTTTTGTCTTCGGCAAAACTGCCTCGAATGACAGCTGCCCAATCATGCAAAAATAAGCCAAATATAAAAAATAACAACTTTTCATTTTTATTACCCAAAAGTATAGCCTTTTGCCAGCCTGTGTTAATCGCTTTTACTGCCGAATCATCACCATATATTAAACCATCCATTTTGAGAATTAAAAATTTCAAACGTTTTCGAAAAAGACAAAAGCCGGAAACAATCCGGCTTTCAATCACAAAAATAAAATGATACTTTCTGTGTTTATCTTCTAACGATCAGCTTTTTAGCAAAGGCTGATTCTTGGTTCAACACAAGATTATAGAAATAAATTCCTTCGGGTAAATCAGCCACCGAAATTTGAATTTTGCCTTTAACCCCAGAGAAGGACTTTGATATTACTTCCTGCCCCACGATGTTAAACAATTTCAATTCAACAGTTTCAATACCCGTCGGGAAATCGTAATCGATGGCAAACTGATTTGTTGCGGGATTCGGGTAAGCCTCACTAATAGCAGCTTTCGATAGCAAATCATCCAATGATGTTGGAGAAATTACAAAACTGACAAAAAAATGCACCTGAACATCCGGCTCATTTTCAAGAAAGAAAGTGTACTTAATTATGGAGGTTCCATTATTCAACTTTGGGAGGTAATGTCCTGCGAAAACCCAATCAGGTGTCATCTCACCGGCAGGAATCGTATAAGGAACCGGAGATTCTGTTACATCAGGTTCATAACAGGAACCCCAGCACAGATAGTTCGAAGAACCCTCAACTACATCAACATCCTCGCGACGTGCTTTTACGAAGACGTCCCGATCTGAATTATTCTTAACCATTACGTGCGCCAGATGCTCTGAATATTCACTATCTGTCATTTCTTCAACAACATACACCATTGAGCCATCTTCTATTTCCTGACCGTCCCAATGCAGGCTTAACACCTGAGCTCCGGCAAATACTCCAGAAGTCAACAATACAACTAATAATAAAAATTTTTTCATTTCAAATAGGTTTAATTCATCAAATTATTTACAAAAATCGTGCTAAAATATCTATATTACTATTTTCAAAACTAATGACAACTTATCAAGGGTAAAAGTTGTCTGTAAACATAAGAATAATTTGCAAGTTTAATTATTTTTTTAGTTTTGTCGCACCTCAATACCTAAATTAACCCTTATGAAAAAACAATTTACTTTAATTATGTTAGGCTTGTTAATGCCATTTTTAGCCTGGACACAGGTGCCTCGTATGTTATTGTCTGAAAATTTCACCAGCACTACCTGCGGCCCCTGCGCAGCGCAAAATCCGGCTTATGACGCCCTGCTCAATGCCAATCAGGACAAAATTACTTCGATTAAATATCACGTACCCATTCCGGTAACTGGAGATCCTATGTTTTTGCATAACACAATTGATAATAATGCCCGAAGAAATTATTACAATGTAAATTCAGCACCACATTTATACATGAGTGGAAATTTGTTTCATGGAATGCCAATCCAGGTGAGCCAGGCAATGATTGATAACTATGCTGCAAATAACCCTTCTCCGTTCGAAATCATAATAAATCATAGATTATCTGATGATCAGGACAGTGTATATGTAGCCATGCTGATTCGTGCTGATGAACCAGTAAGTGGCAATCTTGTAGCACATATTGCAGTAATAGAAAAACATGTAAGCTTTACTTCTCCTCCCGGTCCAAATGGTGAAACTCAATTTCATAACGTAATGAAAGCACTGATACCATCCCGAAGTGGCACTGGTCTTCCGGATTTTGATGAAGGCGATTATTTTATTGTGGAAGCAGCATGGAAATTGGCTAACGTGTATGATATTGACGAAATCGCAGCCGTTGGCTTTGTGCAGGATAACACTTCCAAGCATGTACATCAGGCAGCCAATAGCAGTACAGAATTATTCGACCCTTTATTTGCCAATGATGCAACTGTAAAAGCTATCAGCAATGCGACCAGCATGAATTGTAGCGGCACCATGGAGCCCGTGATTGAAATCGGTAATTTTGGATCTTCACCCCTTACGAACGCTACAATAGAATTTTTTGTGAATGGCGAATCAGTTCATAGTATGGACTGGACCGGCTCGCTTGAATTTTTACAAAAAGCCACTTTAGAAGTCGATGAGTTTGAATTCTTCCTTCAGGATGAAAACATCCTGGAAGTTGTAATCACCACAACCAATGGTGGTTCTGACGATTATCCTAAGAATAATATCATGACTTATGAGTTTTTGCAATCACCCAATATAAATGGAGAACCAGTAAGCTTATTCATATTACTCAACAATGCCCCGGAAGAAACCAGTTGGGAGCTTTTTAATCAGAATGGCGAGGTAATTCAGTCGGGTGGGCCATATTCAATTCCTAACAGCGTTGTAAGTCAGCCACTCGAAGTTTCTGATTTAGGCTGTTATGAATTTGTAATTTATGATGCTGGCGGCAATGGTCTTTGCTGTGGACAAGGCACAGGTTATTATGCAGTTCTGGGCGGTGGTAATGAACCGCTGTTCACCGGACAGTCATTTGGCACACACGAACGCAACCAATTTGCTTATGGTTATGTTGGGCAGGATGAAATTTCCGTATCCCCGAGAATCCGTATCTACCCCAATCCGATTGAAACCGGAAACACTTTATATATCGAACTGACCAAAAGTACTGATGTGAAGGTGAATCTGTTCTCAATCACCGGAAAACAAGTGGCTGAACTTGATATGGGCACGTTGAATGCCGGCACTCATTCACTCGACCAGTTCACTGATCTTACCAAAGGGATGTATATCCTTTCTTTGGAATACGACGGGCAAAAACAAATCGAAAAGATAAGTATTCAATAGTTCAAAAAAAAAGCCGGTATGTATTAACAACCGGCTTTTTTTTAATCCTTCCAGCTTTATAAATCCAGCTTGTCAATCAGTGAATCATCTGCAAAGTTTGGAAGCGTTACTATTAATCCCGGGTTTTGCTGCATTGCCCTTTTAATCGCAAAAACAGCTTCTGTGTTACGTGCCCAGCTACGACGGGCAATACCGTTGTTCACATCCCAATACAGCATCATCCGTAGGCGGCGGTCAGCTTCGGCAGAGCCATCCAGCAACATCCCAAATCCGCCATTGATCACTTCGCCCCAGCCAACCCCGCCACCATTGTGGATTGAAACCCAGGTGGCACCTCTGAATGAATCGCCAATTACATTTTGAATGGCCATATCAGCAGTAAAGGCAGAACCATCATAAATATTAGATGTTTCGCGATAAGGTGAGTCCGTTCCGGATACATCATGATGATCTCTTCCCAACACCACAGGCGCACTGATTTGGCCTTTGGCGATGGCATCATTAAAAGCTGCTGCTATCTTGATCCGACCTTCTGCGTCAGCATATAAGATTCTTGCCTGCGAACCAACTACCAGTTTATTTTTCTGTGCCTCCCTGATCCAATGGATGTTGTCGTTCATTTGCTGGCGAATTTCTTCTGGTGCTGTTTTTGCAATCTCCTCGAGTACTTCGCAGGCAATTTTATCTGTCAATGCCAGATCTTCGGGTTTGGATGAAGTACATACCCACCTGAAAGGGCCAAATCCATAATCGAAGCACATCGGGCCCATGATATCCTGCACATAGGAAGGATATTTAAACTTTCCGTTTTCATTCAGAATATCAGCACCGGCACGACTACTTTCGAGCAAAAAAGCATTGCCATAATCAAAGAAATACATCCCTTTAGCTGCGAGCTTGTTGATGGCATTCACCTGCCTGATCAGGGATTTCTTCACCCACTGTTTAAATTGATCAGGATCATCGGCCATCATTTGGTTTGCCTCCTCATACTTAAGGCCGGCCGGATAATACCCACCCGCCCAGGGATTGTGTAACGAAGTTTGATCCGATCCCATATCCACATTCACTTCACGGGCAGCCAATCGCTCCCACAGATCAACTACATTACCCAGAAAAGCGATAGAATGTGGTGTATTGCGTTTTTGCCATTCCAGTGCCAGATCGATGGCTTCATCTGCATCGGCAGCAATTTCATCAACCCAGCCTTGTTCGTAACGCTTGTGAGCAGCTTTGGGGTTAACCTCTGCAGTAATGCTAACCACTCCGGCAATATTTCCGGCTTTGGGTTGTGCGCCGCTCATTCCACCAAGTCCGGCTGTTACGAACAATTTCGGACCTTGTTTATAGGCCGGGTGATTCTTCATCCGGCTGGCATTGAGAACTGTGATTGTAGTGCCGTGAACAATTCCCTGGGGACCAATATACATAAACGAACCTGCCGTCATTTGTCCATATTGCGATACACCCAATGCATTAAACCGCTCCCAATCATCTGGTTTCGAATAGTTTGGAATCATCATTCCGTTGGTCACAACTACTCGCGGGGCATCAGGATGTGATGGAAAAAGCCCCATCGGATGGCCTGAATACATAGCCAGTGTTTGCTCATCAGTCATCGAGGCCAAATATTGCATGGTTAGCAGGTATTGTGCCCAGTTTTGAAACACAGCACCATTGCCTCCATAAGTTATCAACTCATGTGGGTGCTGTGCCACAGCATGATCCAGGTTATTACTCAACATCAACATGATGGCGGCTGCCTGTTTGGATTTGTGCGGAAATGCATCGATACTTCGGGCCGAAATGGGATAATCAGGCCGAAATCTGTACATATAAATCCGGCCATATTTTTTTAGTTCATTGGCAAACTCAGGAGCCAATTCCTGGTGGTGTTTGGGATTAAAATAGCGGAGTGCATTCTTTAAGGCAAGTTTTTTTTCTTCTACACTCAGTATTTCCTTGCGTTTGGGGGCATGATTGATTTGGACGTCATACGGTTTTGGCCGGGGTAGAATTTCTGGAATACCTTGTAATACAGCTTCCCGGAAAGCTTTTAACTCGTCAGTCATAGCAAAGTCTTTTTATTGCAGCAAAGTTAATAAAAGCCGATCAAGGATAAGGACTAATGAAGACAGAAGAATGATAATTCTGCGAAAACTTCAGGAAGTACGCTGATTTTCTTCTATGATTTGCAATAAAAATGCCCTGGCACGGAATAGTTGAGCTTTTACGGTTCCCAGGGGGAGATCTAAAACCTGTGTTATTTCTTCGTAGCTCAATTCTTCAAAATACCGTAGCGTGATCAAATTGCGGTAGTGGGGTTTGAGTTTTTCAACAACATTGCGCATCATCCTGATTTTTTGCTTGTGCATCAGGTCTTCTTCCGGATCTGGCAGCGAGGAAGGTATTGCATCAATCAATTCCTCCTGGTCTTCCGACTTCCAGAAAAGCTTGTTTGCCGAAGGAATCCTATTGTTTCGCCTCATAAAATCAATACAATTGTTGGTGGCAATGCGATAAAGCCAGGTCGAAAACGCATAATCAGCTGTGTATTGCCGCAAATTTCTGAATGCCTTCCCAAACGCTTCAATAGTAAGGTCTTCGGCATCGTAATGATTGCCCGACATCTTCAGCATCAGAAAATAAATGGCATCCCGATATCTCTTTAACAATTCGGCATAAGCCAGCTGATCTTTGTGTTGAAGAGCTCTGTCAATCAGCACCAGATCGTGTTTGGCCTTTTCCGTTAACTGATCATTTATTTCCATTTTGGCTTGCGGACAAAAACATTTAAGAGTAAAAGTGAAGGTGTAAAAATAACAAAAAAGAAATCCATCATCGGAATAATCCATTTCAAGCCCTTTTCGCCAAGTTTTGAAGCAATTTTTGCAAAGATGATCCATTGGGGAATTGCTTTCAGGGCAAAAACAATCACCAAAACAGCAGGATAAAGCCAAAACAAATCCTGGTAAGAAAAAGCGGGTTCAACGAAAAACAAGGTAACAAACAAAACATAAAACAAGGAAGCACTCATATTATAAGCACCCAGTAACATCTTGATTTTAAAGGCATAAAACTTTCCTGTCATCAAATGCCGGCGTTTCTGCCTGATCCATTCCAAAAAAGTTTTTTTAGGAACAGAAAGCATCCGGTCTTTTGACTGAATCAAGACACGGGTATTATGTTTGTTTGCCACCTGATGGATAAATAAATCGTCATCACCTGATGCAATCTTGTAATGCGATGTAAATCCTTTATTCCTTAAAAACAGAGATTTACGATAAGATAAATTACGTCCCACACCCATATAAGGCAAACCGGCCAGCGCAAACGAAAGGTATTGAATGGCAATATGCAAGGTGTCGAATCGAATCAGACTGTTTAATAAGCCCTTCATTTTTTGATACGGCCCGTAAGCCAAAAGCACTTCTGTTCCAGGATGATACGCTTCTGTAATGCTGCGGAGCCATTGATTGGATTCAGGATAACAATCGGCATCCGTCAGAACCAGCAAGTCATGCTTCGCCGATTTGATTCCCATGCTAAGCGGAAACTTCTTCCCCTGAAAAAAATTAAGGCTTTGGGTCAGGTGGACAAGCTTCAATTTTGGGTTATGACGTGCCAAATCATCCAACAATTCAGCTGTTTCATCATCCGAACAATCGTTCACCACAACCACTTCAAAATCAGGATAATCCTGATCCAAAATTTGAGGTAAAAAGCGTTTCAGGTGATGATATTCATTGCGGGCAGAGATCACAACCGATACCGGTTCGGGGCTGGAAGCCATTTCCGGTTTTGACTTTTTGTAAAATACCAGACGCAAAAAAAACACCCCATAAAACATCAGTTGAATAAAAACCATCAACAGGAAAACGGCTCCCAATACAAACCCAACCGAATCATAGCATACCAACATGCGTCAAAAAGTTTTGGTTGCTGCAAAATTATCCAAAGAAAACAGACCGAGCACAAAACTTTTGTCAAACTAATCAACAAAACTGAAAAAGCAGCTGTTAACACTTACCAGGCTGCAATCCAAATTACCGGATAGATGAGGAGCCCAAAAAAACCTGTACTTTTGCGCAAAATTCAAAGCATGGATTTCGTAATCAACGGGCTGGATAAAAAAAGTGGTGCACGAGCTGGTACGATAAGCACGGCACACGGAACCATTCAAACGCCTATTTTTATGCCGGTCGGGACGGCCGGAACGGTTAAAGCAGTTCATCAGAGGGATTTAATTTCGGATGTTGAAGCGCAGATCATTCTGGGCAATACCTATCACCTTTATCTGCGTCCGGGCCTGGAAGTTTTAAGGGCAGCAGGTGGTCTGCATAAGTTTAATGGCTGGAACAAACCCATCCTTACCGATAGTGGTGGTTATCAGGTTTACTCGCTCAGTGCCAGCCGAAAACTTACTCCCGAAGGCGTAACTTTCCAATCGCACATCGATGGCTCGCGCCATACTTTCACTCCTGAGCGGGCTGTTGACATCCAGCGGCAAATTGGTGCTGATATCATCATGGCTTTTGATGAGTGCACCCCCTACCCTTGTGATTATGACTATGCGGCACGGTCGATGGACATCACCCATCAATGGCTGGGCCGTTGCCTGAAGCAGATGGAGGATAGCAATCCGCTTTATGGTTACGGGCAAACGCTTTTCCCAATCGTTCAAGGCTCCACCTACAGAGATTTGCGAAAAATTTCGGCCGAAACCATTGCCGCTGCCGGTGCTGACGGAAATGCCATTGGCGGGCTTTCAGTAGGAGAACCAGCCGAAATGATGTATGAAATCACCGAAATGGTGTGCGGAATACTTCCCAAAGACAAGCCACGCTACCTTATGGGCGTAGGAACGCCGGCTAATATACTCGAAAGTATTGCCCTTGGTGTGGACATGTTCGATTGCGTGATGCCAACCCGCAATGGACGCAACGGCATGTTGTTTACCAGCGACGGCATACTTAATATGCGCAACGAAAAATGGAAAAACGATTTTAGTCTGATAGACGAAAACGGAACTTCTTTCGTTGATAAACAATATACTAAGGCCTATTTACGTCACTTGTTTGTGGCAGGTGAAATGCTCGGAAGTATGATTGCCAGTTTGCATAACTTATCCTTTTATCTTTGGTTGGTGAATGAAGCCCGAAGGCATATCCTCGAAGGTGATTTTGCCGGCTGGAAGCAACAAATGATACCAAAAGTGACCCAACGACTATAAACTATGAAGCTGATTGACTGGTATATCTTCAAAAAATTTATTGGAACATTTTTCTATGCCATCTCGCTGCTCATCATCATTGTGATTATTTTTGATATTTCCGAAAATATTGAAGATTTCCTTAAAAACAAAGCACCCGTCAAAGAAATAATTATTGATTATTACATCAACTTTATCCCCTATTTCATCAATCTTTTCGTTTATCTTTTCACATTCATTTCGGTGATTTTTTTTACAAGCAAAATGGCCGGAAACACCGAAATCATCGCTATTTTAAGCAGCGGGGTAAGCTTTATGCGGATGCTTTGGCCTTATTTTTTGGCCTCCCTTTTATTAGGCGTTTTCTCCTTTTACCTGGGCAACTTTCTCATACCACAAACCAATGTTACACGCCGGGCTTTTAAAGACAGATACATGGAGGATTTGTCGAAAGACAAGGAACGCAACATTCATTTGCAGATTGAAAAAGGTGTGTTTGTCTACGTAGAAAACTACAATGCGAAGCAACAAACAGCTTATCGTTTTACCATCGAACATTTCGAAGACGAAAAGATGACCTACAAGCTTATGGCCGATCGCATTGAGTTGGACACAACCAGAGGATCAAACGCTTGGAAAATAATCAATTACACCAAAAGATATATCGATGGAATGAACGAACGAATTGAAAAGGGCATCACCCTCGACACCGTCCTAAATCTCATTCCGACTGACCTGTACAAGATCAAAGAAGACTTTGAGGTGATGAATTTTTGGGAGCTGAAAGAACACATCAACAAAGAACGGCTGAAAGGCAGTCCGGGAGTAGTTAACTATGAAGTTGAAATGCAAAAACGACTGGCATCGCCTGCTGCCATACTGATTCTGACTTTTATTGGGGCAGCCTTATCCAGCAGAAAAGTAAGAGGCGGCATTGGCATGCATCTCGGTTTGGGCATCGCCATCACCTTTTCTTACATCCTGTTTATGCAGTTTTCAACCGTTTTTGCTACCTTCGGAAACCTCTCTCCGGTGTGGGCAGCCTGGATTCCTAATTTGTTGTATGCTATCATGGGGGTTTACCTGATTATCAAAGCACCCAAATAAATTGTATTGAATCTAATCAACATCAGTCGGTCAGCAATTCTTACCTTTGCAAACCTAAGAAAACAAAAGCTATGGCATTCATCAGCACCCTTGCCTCCTGGTTTATCAAAAAGAGAATGCATCAGATTGATCTCTTTATCAAATATCCGCATGAAGTTCAGGCAGAATGGTTTAAACGCCTGATAATGACTGGTAAAAATTCTGAATACGGAAAAAAATACGACTTCAAGAGCATCAAAACACCTGAAGAGTTTGCACAGCGCATTCCGATCAACAACTATGAAGCCATCAAACCCTATATCGACAGATTGCGTCAGGGCGAACAAAACCTGCTCTGGCCGGAAGAAATTAAGTGGTTTGCCAAATCTTCGGGAACAACCAGCAGCAAAAGCAAATATATTCCGGTAAGTAATTCATCGCTCGAAGAATGCCATTTCAAAGGCGGTAAGGATATGCTAAGCCTCTTTATCAACAACCACCCCGAAACGGAGATATTTGATGGCAAAGGCTTGGTAATGGGTGGTAGCCATACCATCAGCGAGGTGAACAATGCATCCTATTATGACGGGGATTTATCGGCCATCCTGATTCAAAACCTGCCGTTTTGGGTGCAACTGATGAAAACACCTAACCTGAGTATTGCCCTGATGGACGAATGGGAACAAAAGATTGAGCTGATGGCCCGCGAAACCATGCAACATGATGTTACCAGTATTTCGGGTGTGCCAAGCTGGACACTGGTTCTGATAAAAAGAATTCTGGAGCTAACCGGCAAACCCAACCTCTCGGAAGTTTGGCCAAACCTGGAAGTTTTCTTTCACGGAGGTGTCAATTTTGAACCCTATCGCGAACAGTTTCAGCAATTGATCCCACACAGCGGGATGAATTTTATGGAAACTTATAATGCCTCCGAAGGTTTTTTTGGCATTCAGGACAGGTCAGACAGTAAGGAGTTATTGTTGATGCTCGATTATGGCATTTATTATGAGTTTATTCCAATAGAAACCTTAGCGGACGAAAACCCAAAAACACTGGCCTTGCATGAGGTAGAAAAGAACCAAAACTACGCCCTCATAATCACCACAAATGCAGGCCTTTGGCGATATCTGATCGGCGACACGGTGACTTTTACCTCTTTAAATCCCTATAGAATAAAAATCACTGGACGCACTAAAAACTTTATCAATGCCTTTGGCGAAGAACTTATTATTGATAACGCCGAAAAAGCTTTAGCAATTGCAAGTCGCAAATGCAAAGTGAATATACTTGATTACACTGCCGCTCCACTTTATTTCAGCGGAAAAGACTCTGCCGCACACGAATGGCTGATCGAGTTTGAGAAAGCACCCGATAACCTCGATTTCTTTAATGAAACACTCGATAACGCACTTAAATCGCTCAACTCTGATTATGAGGCCAAGCGCTACCACAATATGGTGCTCCGACCTCCAATGGTGAAGGCTGTTCCGCCGGGAACTTTTTACAAATGGCTCAAAAGCAAGGGGAAACTTGGCGGCCAAAACAAAGTTCCCCGTTTGTCGAACAACAGAACCATCCTCGAGGAAATACTTGAGCTCTTGTAAAGCTTTCAAAAACTTATTAATTTCGCTCACAAAACATTTACCATGCATATCGCCATCGCAGGGAACATAGGTTCAGGAAAAACTACACTCACTAAGCTTTTAGCCAAACAATTCAATTGGGTACCCCATTTCGAAGATGTTGAAAATAACCCTTATCTGCACAGCTTTTATGAAGATATGCAAAGGTGGTCGTTCAACCTTCAGGTGTATTTCCTCAACAGCCGTTTCAGGCAGGTGATCGAAATTCGCAACAGTGGCAAAACCATCGTACAGGACAGAACCATCTACGAAGATGCCTACATTTTTGCACCAAATCTTCATGCCATGAATCTGATGACTACCCGCGATTTTGAAAACTACAGCTCGCTTTTCGAATTGATGAGTAAATTTATTCAGCCTCCTGATCTGTTGATCTATCTGCGTGCCAGTGTGCCAACGCTCGTTAATCAGATTCAGAAACGTAACAGAGATTACGAAAAATCCATCCGCCTGGATTATCTGAAACACCTCAACGAACGTTACGAAGCCTGGATAACCAAATATACCATTGGCAAGCTGCTGATCATTGAAGTGGACGAGATTGACCTGGAAAAACCGGATGACCTGGGCATGGTGATCGAAAAGATCAATGCCGAAATACACGGCTTGTTCTAAAATCCTGAACAGGAAATGCCATGAAAATCCTTGCTGTTATCCCTGCCCGCTATGCCTCTACCCGATTCCCGGGCAAGCCCTTGGCCATCATTCAGGGTAAAACAATGATCCAAAGGGTTGTTGAGCAGGTTAAAAAGGCCAGACTTATCACCGACCTTATTGTTGCAACTGACGATGATCGCATTTGCGATGAGGTGAAACGCTTTGGCGGAAAATTTGTGATGACCAGTCCTACGCATCCCAGCGGAACCGATCGCTGTTTTGAAGCCCTTCAGAAGCAACAAAAAACCTTTGATGCCGTGATCAATGTGCAAGGCGACGAACCCTTTATCCATCCCGAACAAATTGACCAGCTGGCTCAACTCATTCAGCCCGTAGATGCATCTATCGCCACTTTGATTCAACCCATCAGAGATAAATCGCAACTATTTGACCCTAATGTTGTTAAAGTGATTACCAATCCTGCTGGAAAAGCAATTTATTTCAGCCGGCAAACGATTCCCTTTTTGCGCAATACTGAGAAAGAGCAGTGGCTCGAAAGTTTTGTTTTTTACAGACATATTGGTATTTACGCCTACAAGACAGAGGCGTTGAAACAGATAACAAATCTACCGCCATCTCCACTCGAAATGGCCGAATCGCTTGAACAACTGCGGTGGATTGAGCATGGCATAACCATCCAAACCGGACTTAGCGAACATGCACAATTTGGTGTGGATACACCTGACGACCTGGAAAAACTTTTCAACAAAATTTGATCAACAAAGATTAGAGTTGTATCTTAGCAGACTAGTTTTGAATTATCCAAAGATTGCAAATCCGATCGTTTACCTTGTAAAATGAAGATTGCCAGTAGTATAGCAGATTTATTATTCGAACATGAATGTGTTGTCATTCCCGGTTTGGGAGGTTTTATTACCAAAACACATCCTGCTTCGGTGCATCCTGTTAAGCATCAGTTTAAGCCTCCTCACAAAGAAATCGTTTTCAATCAGCATCTTCGTGCCAATGATGGGATGTTGTTGAATCATATTGCACATAAGGAATCGCTGCCATACAGCGAAGCCAAAAAGCGGATGGACAAATTTGTGTTGCGATGCCTCGAAGAAATGCAGGTCGGAAGACGAATAAATTTCAGGCAGATTGGCAGCCTTTCAATGGACGATACGCAACAGCTTATTTTTGATCCAGATCTCAGCCAAAATTATCTGGCAGAATCTTTTGGACTTTCAGGCTTTGTTTCGCCTGCCATCAAAAGGGAAACCTTTACTAAAAAGCTGGAACAACAAATCAAACAACAGCGCGAAGAAAAATCACGCAAGCTGAATAACGATCATCCGAAAAAAGCTGTCATTGCTCCAAAAAAACAAGTTTTCAGGGCATCCAAAAGGAAAAACTCATATAAAAAGCAATTGGTATTCATTGGCGTTTTGCTGGTTTTCATGTTTAGTGGATGGCTTTATATGAACAAACAGCTTGTTCAGCAATATTATCAGAATTATGCCAGTCTTATCCCGTTTTTTTATTCCAGCCCCAATGAATATGTAGCCACGAATATGGATCGGTTTGGGATGATGTCAGTACTGGAAAATAAAAGTTCAGTTAAAGTGAATGAAGCCGGCCTTACTGCTGAAAATTTGCTTCTGAAAAAAAATACCAAAGTCGCTGCTAAAACTGATGAATTAACCCAATTAACCGCTGAAGCCGAAAACACTTCTGAAGCAGATATCATCGAAACGCCGGTAATTGAAAAAACAGAAGAAGCTACAGCTGAAATTTCAGCGGAAACCTTTAGTGCAAGTCCGGAAGAAATTCCTGTAGATTTGGTTGAACCAATCGCTCCGGCTCAGGTTGAAACCAGAACCCAGGCAAAGTATTTTATCATCGCAGGGGCTTTCCGCGAAAAAACCAATGCCGTTAATCTGGTAGCAACGCTCAGATCCAAAGGTTTTGATGCCGTATTTGCCGGTCAAACAGGAAGCGGACTGCATCGTGTGGCTTTTGAAGGCCACCAAAGCAAAAGCGAAGCACTGTCGCGTCTTGATGCCATCAAAGAAGAAGAAAACGAAAATGCCTGGCTGTTCAGCATGTGATATTATGCTCGTTCGGGCTGATCTAAAAGACCTTATTATTAATATTTTAATATTTCCTAAACTTCGTGGGTAAGAAAAGAAAACTACAGCGTTTTGCTGAGAATGAGACTTTTGAAAACTTTTTTCAATATAATTTCGAACAAATACAGCAAAGCAGCTTTCCCTTGAAAGGAAGTTGGAACAGGGATTTTTTTAAAAACAACAATCCTATCGTGCTCGAACTCGGCTGTGGCAAAGGAGAATATACGATAGGCCTGGCACGACATCGCAGCGGATATAATCATATCGGAATGGACATCAAAGGAGCCCGCATGTGGCGGGGTTTGAAAGATGCACGGGAATATGGTCTGTCCAATGTTGCCTTTATCAGAAGCCGGATTGAACTGGTTAGTCATTTCTTTGGTCAGGATGAAGTTTCTGAAATCTGGATTACTTTTCCCGATCCGCAGCCACAGCAATCCAGAATAAGAAAAAGGCTCACTGCGCCACGTTTTTTGGATGAATATCGTAAATTTCTCAGAAGAGACGGGCTGGTGCATTTGAAAACGGACAGTGATTTATTATACGATTATACCAGGGAAGTAATTCGCAAACAAAAGCTTCCTGTTTATGCTGATATCCCTGACCTTTATGCTGATAAACAAGAACTTGAAGTGAAAAACATTCACACTTTTTACGAACAGATGTGGCTCGAACAAGGCCTTAAAATCAAATACTTACGTTTTGGATTATTCAACTGACGACCGGATCTCTTTTTTTGAAAAAGTGTATGCTGTAGTAAGTCAAATCCCATTCGGAAAAGTTACTTCCTATGGGGCAATAGCAGCATTTTTGGGTGCCCGAAAATCTTCGCGTATGGTGGGTTGGGCGATGAATCAATCCCACAGGAGTGGGTTAGCAATTCCGGCACACAGGGTAGTAAACCGCAACGGGCAACTAAGCGGAAAAGTTCACTTCGGACATCCCGACCTGATGCAAAAATTACTTGAGCAGGAAGGACATCGCATTGAAAATGATACGATCCAAAATTTTGAAAAAGTTTTCTGGAATCCGGAGCAGTTGCTGCCGTGAAGAATAATTTCAGGTCGAACTCCTCACTACCAATCTGGTTTTGATTACTTTTTTTATAGGTTTAAAGCTTGTTTCGTTCTCTTCGTTTTTGAGCCTTTTGAGCAACAACTGACAGGCTTCGCGTCCCAGCTCAAATCCAAACTGATCTACGGTGGTAAGCTCTGGCTCACTGATGGCAGCTGATTTACTATTCTCAAAACCAACAACTTTAATATCTTCCGGCACGTGCAATCCAAGGTGTTTGGCCTCTTTGATAATGGCAATGGCAGCCATATCATTCACAGCAAAAAAACCCGTGGGATAGTCGGCCCGCCGCAAAATGTCGTGTGCCGATTTACGGGCACTATCAAAAGTATCAGCCAAAACAACCAAACTTTGATCGAATGGGATATTGTGCTTGAGCAGGGCATCGTGATAGCCCGACAACCGGCTTTTGCCGATAGCCAGATGCTGAGGAGCAGCAAAATGTGCAATACGCTTGCAGCCTTTTTCTATCAGATGATTCACAGCCAGAAAAGCTCCCTGGTAATCATCAGCCACCACCTGATCAGCCTGCAACTCATCGATCACGCGATCGAAAAATACCACCGGAATTTCGTTATCGATCAGTTTCTGGAAATGAGAAAAGTCGTTGGTTTCCTTTGAAAACGACACCAGCACACCATCCACACGGTTGGTAAGCACAGCCTGTGTATTGATTACCTCGCGTTTGTAGCTTTCATTACTTTGAAACACCATCACGCTGTAATCATTTTTGTAAGCCACTTCTTCGATGCCGTTGATGATGGCTGAAAAGAAATAATGCTCAATTTCTGGAATAATCAATCCAATCGTACTGGTAGAATTATTCCGCAGATTCAAGGCAATGCGGTTAGGCCTGTAACCAAGCAAAGCAGCAAGCTCTTTGACAGCTGCCCGTGTTTTTGGGCTGATATCGGGATGATCTTTAAGTGCTCTGGAAACAGTTGAGGTGGATAATCCCAGTTTTAATGCAATATCTTTGATGGTGATCTGGCGTTTCATGTAAAGTGCTTTTTCGATTTTTGGTTTGTTTACAGCATTATATATTGGCTATAAAGATACAAATTTAATGCACTTTAGGATGCAAAAGCAAATTGAGCAATTAATTTCAATCGTTTGCGCAGTAACAATGGAAGCAGGTGAGAGTCTGATTATTGCTGTGTAATACGCGAAACTCCTACTCAAACTCTCCTTCAAGCTGAACGGCCACAGCCTGAAGTGGCTCGAGAATTAGTTCATCACTGACCAGACTTTTTACATCACCAAACAAGACGGTTTTCTTTTTCACAGGTGGAATTGTATAAGTCATAACTTCATCGCTGAGGTTAAATGCCACCAATACCCTTTCGTTCTGGTTTCCTCTGAGATAAACCAATTTTTTATCCTCGGCCAAAACAAAACTGATATCGGTAGTAGCCAGCGATTTGGCAGATTTTCTTAGGCTGGTAAGTAGTTTATAATAGTCATGCATCTCCTGATTAAAACCAACCGTATCAAAACCGGCAATTTGCGACCGGATATTGGAGATTCGCTCCGGTTCAAAACTCAAATCGGGCCACCACAAAGGTTTTCGGCAATCGGGATCGTCGGCTCCCCACATGCCCATTTCCTCTCCATTCCAGATGTGCGGATTGCCGGGAATCGTAAACTGAAACAACAAATAAAGCTTTAACCGCTGATACGTTTCAGCTGAAGGTCTTGCTGTGTTATATTCAGGGTCATCGTTTGGCTTTGCGCGATATTTGTATTTTCTGCGATTCCCGAAAGAGCTCAACAACCTGGGAGAATCGTGTGTAGAAGCCGTATTCATCATCACCTGAATCACTTCGGGCCGAAGTCGCAACCATTGGTAAGTCAGACTGTCAACCAGCTGATCGGCGGTAATATCGTAATCTGTCTTTGCAAAAAAATAACGTGCCGGCCGGTAAACCTGATAAAACATCGCTGCATCAAAAACGTCTCCTTTCAAATAAGGCGAAGGATCCATCAAATGATCAGGGAATTGTTTCCACCACAACTCGCCCACCAGGTAAGCCTGAGGATTGATGCTTCGAACAAACCTGCGATAATCTCTCCAAAAACCCATCGGAACATGATCAGCTACATCCAGTCTGAAGCCGTCAATGCCCCGGCTTGTATCGCCCATAGGTGCCAGCCATCGGCGGCTAACTTCAAAAATATGGGCTTTCGCCTCCGGGTCAAGGTTTCCCTCATATGGAATTCCTGATGAATGCCCAACCCGGGTATCAACCTTTCGCAACTCAGGTAAACTACTTATTCCAATCCATCCGGAGTATTCAAACTCATCCTCTGCAGTGCCGGGATCATCAAAATGTTTGATTTCGTACCATTTGGCGTACGCAGAAGATTCCTGATTTTTTACAACATCTTTCCATGCCCAAAAATCGACCCCTGTATGATTCCACGAATAGTCCAAAATAACCCGAATCCCTTTCTGATGAAGAGCCTCTACAAGATGCAAAAACATTAAATCGGCTGAGGTCCATTGCCAGGTGGCCGGATCAGCCGGATTTTCGGCCATGATCTGCTTCAAGTCACCTTCAGGATCAGGACCAAAGTTTACATCGATATGCCTGTAATTCCGTGCATCGTATTTATGCAAGGAAGGTGCATCATTCAAGGGATTAAAATACACTGCCGTGATTCCCAGGTCAACCAAATAATCAATCTTATCAATCACACCCTGCAAATCGCCACCATATCTCCTGAGCTGTAGCTGCCCGTAAAAATCGGATGACATCTCAGTTGCCCAGTTGTCGGGCTTATACCAATCGGATGTCCAGGGCGTTATGGCCCAATTGGAGGGGATGTCCTCAAAATTCGATGAAACATGCATGGTTTCAGGTGTTGGATCGTTTGAAGGATCGCCATTTCGGAAACGCTCAACAAAGATCTGATACCAAATAACATCCTTTGCCCAATCGGGGGTTGCCTGTAGTGGGTCTTTAGTTTGAGAACCAAGATTTAATGAGACAAGAAACAGCAGCGTAAAAGAGGTAAGCACTTTCATATCACAATTTTTTATTAACTGGTATCGAAACAAATACTCTTGTTAAAAGAATATCCAATATTAAGAAAAATGTTCAGGTATTATCTGATGATGTTGTATCTTTACACGAACCAAAGTTCTAATTTTCTGTTTTTCGAGGCAATTATTGAACCGGAAATTCTTCGAATTGTAAACAACACCAAAAAATACAAAATCATGGGTAAATAAATTGCAACCATAAAGATTCAAGTGTTTCTGCTGTTTTATTACATGCTTTTCGCCTTTCAATTTCGATCATCACACTAAACATCTGATACCCCAAAAAACAAGAAGTAAATCAATAAAACGCAAACAGAAATAATTTCACCGAAAAATGCAATCGTTTGAAATGATCATCATTAATAGATTTTAACAATTTCTTAAACCTTAACATATATGTTATGTATATTTACACAATCGAAAAAAATTGACAAGAATTTTATCACATTAATTCATTCACTAACCTTAAACATCATTTATTTATGAACAAGCATTTTACTTTTCTAAAAGGTGTTATGGTTTTATTACTTGCTGTGTTTTCACTGACAGCCGTCGGACAGGAAATCACAGCAAGTGGAACCGTATTTGACGCCGTAGATGGAAGTTCTTTGCCGGGTGTTACTGTTTTGGTTCAAAACACTACATCTGGCACTACAACGGATATTGATGGTAATTTTTCCATTGATGTCAGTGTAGGGAGCGTGCTGGAGTTTAGCTATGTCGGTTATCAAAAACAATTGGTAACGGTACAATCCTCAGCCAAAATTATTGTTAATCTTGAACCAGCAGTTACCCGGCTTGGCGAAGTTGTTGTGATTGGTTATGGCCAGGTAAAAAAAGGTGACGCCACAGGTTCTATTTCAACAGTAAGTACAAAGGAGTTCAACCGGGGTGTTATCACCTCTCCACAGGATCTTCTTGTTGGTAAAGCTGCCGGTGTGGTAATCACCTCAACAGGAGGTGCTCCCGGAAGCGGATCAACAATTCGTATCAGGGGTGGCTCCTCACTCAATGCCTCAAATGATCCATTGATTATCGTTGACGGAATCCCAATTGACAACCATAACGTTTCCGGAAGTTCTAACTTCCTGTCGTTTGTTAACCCAAATGACATTGAATCATTCACCGTTCTCAAAGATGCTTCGGCCACTGCCATTTATGGATCCCGCGCCTCCAACGGAGTAATATTGATTACCACAAAAAAAAGTACCATAGGCTCACCGCTTAAACTTACCTATAACGGTAATGTATCTATTTCGGCACCTACAGCATTTGTTGATGTGTATTCGGGCGACGAAATGCGTAAGATAGCCTATGATTATCACGACATTTTTGGAGCCGACAGCTACCTGAAACTTGGAAAAGAAAACACTGACTGGCAGGACGAAATTTTCCGCACTGCAGTATCGCACGACCACAATATCGGGCTGTCAGGTTCGTATAAAAATCTGCCCTATCGTGTTTCGTTAGGTTATACCGACCAGCGGGGTATCCTGGAAAACACAGACATGCAAAGAGTTACAGGTGCTGTTAACCTCACCCCATCCTTCTTTGATAACACACTTAAAGTGAATATCAACGCCAAAGGCATGAATACAAATCATAACTTTGGTGATAATGGTGCTGTGGGAAGTTCTATTAATATGAGTCCTACCCGCCCTGTTATGGATGGCAATCCTAACTCAGCCGGCTATTTTCAATGGTCGAATTATGATGCCAACCTGGGCACACCTAATCCGGTGGAACAGGCATTAGCTGCCGACAACCGCTCAGTTGTAAACAGATTCATCGGAAACATTCAATTCGACTATAGCATGCCTTTTGTCAAAGGATTGAAAGCTAATTTGAATTTAGCTACCGACTTCACAAAGAGCGAAGGTCACAACAACCGCCCAACCACTTCACCTTCAGTAATTACCAGCCCATTGTGGGGAAGACTAACCGACTATACGGGCAAAAACAGCAACGACCTGCTTGATTTTTACCTGAGCTATACCAAAGATCTGAAACAAATCCAAAGCCGTATCGATGCTACTGCCGGTTACTCGTGGCAACATTTTAAAGTTGAAGGCGACAATTACACCCGCGGTATTGTTGACGATGCTCACCCGTATCAAAAAACTGATAGTTCAAGCTTTTACAATGAGAATTTCCTGGTTTCATTTTTTGGACGTTTGAACTATACCTTCATGGAAAAATACTTAGTAACTTTCACACTTCGTAACGATGGTTCATCACGTTTTTCGGAAGACAACCGCTGGGGTATATTCCCTGCTGCTGCCTTCGCATGGAAAATCAATGAAGAAGCTTTCCTGAAAGATGTTGAAGTGCTCTCTGATCTGAAATTACGCATTGGGTGGGGTATCACCGGTCAGCAGGATGTTGGTTCTTATTATCCATACATGGCACGGTACATAACCTCATCAGAAGGAAGTTATTACTACATTAATGGCCATTACATTCCAACGCTTAGGCCTAGTGCTTTCGATCCCGATATCAAATGGGAAGAAACCACAACCCAAAACATCGGTATTGATTTTGGATTTTTCAACGACAGGATAACCGGCTCGTTTGACCTCTACAAAAGGGTTACTGAAGATTTGCTTAACGAAATTACAGTTCCAACCGGAAGTAATTTTTCCAATCGTTTGTTAACAAATATCGGTAGTCTTGAAAATAAAGGAGCAGAGTTAAACTTAAATTTGATTCCGATATCAAAACCTGATATGTCGTTAAATATCGGGTTTAACCTTACCTACAATGAAAATAAAATCACAAAATTGCTTGCATCTGACGATCCTGATTTTATTGGTGTACTTTATGGTGATGCTTTCACTGGCCAAAATCAAGTTACCAGGGTTGGCTATCCTGCTTATTCCTTCTTTGTGAATCAACAGGTTTACGATGCCAATGGCAACCCAATCGAAGGTTTATATGTTGACCTTTCGGGTGATGGCGGTGCTGTTGGTGGCGACAATTCAGACAAGTACATCTATAAGAATCCTGCACCAGACTATTTGATGGGGCTATCGTTCTATTTTAACTACAAAAACTTTGATGTTGCTGCTTCCTCACGCATTAGCCTTGGCAATTATGTTTACAATGCCGTTGCAGCAGGAGCCTCTATCGACCAGATGTATCAGATCGGTTACTGGCGTAATCAGACTAAATTACTTGATGACACACGTTTCATTAAAAGGCAGTTCACGAGCGACTATTTTGTTGAAAATGGCTCATTCTTTAAACTGGATAACTTCTCAGTAGGATATACCTTTAATGATTTCTACAAAAAATTGAATGCACGTGTGAGCTTTACGGTTCAAAATATGTTCACTATTACCAAGTACTCCGGATTGGATCCGGAAGTGGATGGTGGTATAGATAACAATTTCTATCCCAGACCACGTACTTTCTTATTAGGTGTGAGCATTGGTTATTAATCTAAAAAACATTAGTTCAAATGAAAAAGAAAATATTAATCCTAGCAGTTATCTTTACTGGTTTGATGGTCGCTTCCTGTATGAAGGATCTCGACGTGAAACCAAAAGATCCAAACACCATTCTCTCCGGAAACCTGTTTGACGATCCTGCCTATATGGAACAGGTGATGGCAAAAGTTTATGCCAGCTTCATTATTGCCGGACAAGGTGCAAACGGCGGTGCTGATATCACAGCCCCCGACGAAAACTTCTTTACTACCATGAGGGCCTTGTGGAATCTTCAGGAATTACCTACCGACGAAGCCATTTGTGCCTGGGGTGATGTGGGTATTGCCGACCTCAACACCCAAACATGGAGTTCGAGTAATCCATTCCTTACGGCTGTTTACCAACGCCTGGGATTGAGTATTACTTATGCCAACGACTTCATCAGACTTACCAGTGAAAGTACCGAACCAGATATAATTCGCTATCGTGCAGAAGCCCGATTCCTAAGAGCTTTGGCTTATTACTGGTATCTCGATCTGTTTGGAAATCCTCCTTTTACTACGGAAGATGACATTGTTGGAAATTTTTACCCTTCACAACTTGATACAGACTTCCAAACTGCCCGTACCAAACTCTTCAACTATATTGTTTCCGAACTGCACAGTATCGAAGACCAACTGGGCGAGCCTGGTTTTTCCTATCCTAATGCAGATAAAGGTGCTGCCTGGATGTTGCTTGCCAGATTATACCTGAACGCTGAAGTTTACACCAAAACAGCAAAATACGACAGTGCACTGATTTATACGAATAAGGTAATCAATAGTGGTGCCTATTCACTAGATCCTGACTACCGCAAAAACTTTAGTGCTGATAACGGCCGTGACGGAGGCAATCAGGAAATGATCTTTGCCTGGGCACAGGATGGAACAAATATCCAGGGTTATGTTGGTACAACCTTTATCATCGAATCCAGCTCCGACGCTGTTTATCTGAGAGCTGAAAAATTTCACGGGCTGACCTCCAATACTAACTGGAACGGAAACAGAGCGACCAAACATTTCCTTAATGTTATGATCGACACTTTGGCTACTTACGGCGGAAATCCTGTTCCATGGGACACCGATCCATTCTTTACCCAAAGTAATGACAAACGGGTTTACCTTAGGGTTAAACAAAGTCCTGATATCCCAAGTGCTTCATCAAGCGGAGATTATGGAATTGGTGTGTACAAATTTACAGCCCGTTATGCCGGCGACACTGTAACACCTCCAAGCAATCTGGCTTATGCCGATACTGATTTCCCGATCTTCCGTTATGCCGATGCCATTTTGATGCGTGCTGAGGCTGCCTACAGAACCGGTGACCTTGCAACAGCAGTTGCTGATGTTAATAGGATCAGAGAGCGTGCTTATGGTAATTCCTCTGGAAATATCACAGCTGGCCAGCTTGATGAGAAATTTTTATTGGACGAACGTGGTCGTGAATTTTATTATGAAGGCCAACGTCGTACTGATATGATTCGTTATGGAGAATTCACAGGAGGGACCTATACCTGGGCATGGAAAGGTGGCGTTTATAACGGAACCCAGACCAGTAATCACCTGAATGTTTACCCCATCCCTTCAGAAGAAGTTGCTGCCAACCCAAATATTGTTCAAAATCCTGGTTATTAACACTTAAAATATAAAACTATGAAAAGTAAATTGATCTTAATAATAAGTGTTATTGCTTTAGCAGGCCTTTTTTCAGCTTGTGAAAAAGACGAGGAAAAAGTGATAATGCTCACTGATCCAAATCCACCCACAATCAATAGCATTCCTGATATGATCTTTGATCGTTCAATGGCATCCGATACCATTGTATTCAAGGGAAATGCTGTGGATCCCGGATTCCAGGCTTCAGCTAGTTATTCATTGGAAGCCGCCGTTGCAGGAACAAACTTTGCTGAGTCTGTTAGAATATTCTCAGGAGTTTCTGTTGATGAAATCAAATTTCAAGTAAGTGACCTGAATGGTATATTGCTCAGACTGTTGCCTGCTGATGTGGAAGTATCGGTTGATTTCAGGATTCGCTCCTTGCTGGTAGTTGATGCCGGTACTGGTGCCCCCGGAACCAGTACTGATCCATTTGAATATTTTTCTGAAACCAAAACAGCTACGGTACTTGTTTATGGATTGCCACGCCTTGATCTGATTGGTTCCGGTGTTGATCAAAAAATTGAATCAGCTGCCGGCAATAGTCAATATAGTGGCTATGTGAAGCTGGATCCTGAACAGCCATTTACCCTGTATAATCCGGATACTGACATCACTTATGGTGCTATTGGTTCAAATCTCGTGGTTGATGGCGATGGAATAATAGCTGATGATTTGGGTTATCATCTTCTTACAGCAGATATAGAAGCACTTACATATAGCATGGAAGCTTATATGATAGGTCTTGTAGGTTCGGCTACTCCTAATGGTTGGGATGCTCCTGACCAAAAAATGGACTACAATCCTGCAAATGGTACCTGGTACATTACGCTTGATTTGATAGACGGACATATCAAATTCAGGAAAAATGATGGATGGGCATGGAATCTTGGCGGAACACCTGACAATCTGACTCAGGGAGGAGACGATATTCCAATCAGTGCCGGTAATTACACCATTACGCTGACTATCATCAATGATGAAACCGGAACCTGTACAATTGATAAAAACTAAATTCTAATACTCGGTCTGCATCACTGTGCTCATAAACACAGTGAGCAGCCGTAGTTTTTTGAAAAAATCACAAATAAAAATATAACTATGAAAAGAATTTCAGCTTATAAAATAATGGGTTTAATGGTTGTGCTAGCCTTTATGGTCGTTGCCTGCACCAAAGAAAACCCGAATGTAAAACTCGATGCCGAGCTTACAACCGCACAGGTTAAAAACGTCACCTCAGAGTCGGCTACTGTGATGGGATTTGTAATAGCTGAAGGCGATGGCATCACCGAAAGAGGTGTTTGCTATAGCACCCAAACCAATCCAACGGTTGAAGACAATAAAGTTGTTTACAACGACGATCTGGATGAGGCCGCCTTTACGGTTACAATCACTGGTCTTAATTATGTAACGACTTATTATGTACGTGCTTACGTGATAACAGCTGGTGGAGTACTGTATGGTGAAGAGTTTAATTTTACCACACTTCCAATTCTTCCAACCGTTACAACAGCAGCCGTATCCGATATTACCGGCACATCTGCAAAAAGCGGTGGTGAAGTACTCACCAATGGCGGTGCCGAAATCACTGCTAGAGGTGTTTGTTACAGCCTCGACAACATGCCTACGATTGACAGTAGTTTATTTACAACAGACGGCACCGGATTAGGCATTTTTGTTTCGGAAATGACTGGATTAATGGATGATACCACCTATTATGTAAGGGCTTATGCTACCAATAGTGCCGGCACGGCCTATGGCGAAGTTTTATCATTCGTAACACCTGAAATCGTGATACTTACCAGAACCTGGTATGTCCCTGGTGATTATGTTGCTGCCAGCTATCCTGAATCAGGAATGAATGACTGGGATCCGGCTACCTCACCCTTTATCCAAAGTCTGGAAACTTCTTCAGATAACCTGGAAGGATATGTGTATATGGCCAATGCCTCCAACCAATGGAAACTGGCAACACAACCCAACTGGGACGGCCCTAACTATGGCGGTGGCGATGGCGTTTTGGATCCTGCTGGTGATAACATTACTTCTCCTGCCGGATATTATAAAATCAATGTGGATGCTGCTACCTTAACTTACACTGCTGTTGCAACTGAATGGGGTGTTATTGGTAGCGCAACTCCGCTTGGCTGGGACGATGAAACTGGTTTAACTTACGATCCTTACACCAAAACCTGGAGAGGCGGATTACACCTTACCGCTGAGGAATTTAAGTTCAGAGCTAATCACGATTGGGCTTACAATTATGGAAGCTCAGCCGGTGACGAAACGCTTAATGATGGTGGCGACAATATTCCGGTGGCTACTGAAGCCGATTATTATATGATCCTCGACTTAAGTAATCCGAATGCTTATACTTATTCAGCAAATTATTGGGGTTTGATCGGAAGTGCTACACCGGGTGGCTGGGATGCCGACCAGGATATGACCTGGGATGCTGTTAACCAATCCATGACCATAACGGTTGACCTCGTTGTTGGAGAGATGAAGTTCAGAGCTAACGACGACTGGGCAATCAACCTCGGCGGAACTCCGGAAGCCCTTGAACAAGACGGGCCCAATATTCAAATCACAGAAGATGGTAATTATACCATCCATCTGTATCTGGCCGGACAAGTGCCAACTTTTTCAATTGAGAAGAACTAAATTTCAACTCTAATACTGATAAAGAGGTTTACCTAAATTGGGTAAACCTCTTTTTTTTGCTGATATACATAGCTGACACAACAAAAGAATAATTTTAAATACAATCCGGATGTCAAAGTTTTTAGGAAAGATAATCTGCCATTCACCATCGAATAAAAACAGATTTCGTACCTTAGAGGAAATTTTTACCGGCATACAAGATGCGGGTAAATTAAATCAAGCGTATGAATATTCAATTTCTTGGAGCTGCAGGTGAAGTTACCGGCAGCAAGCATTTGATCACTACCGATCACGGAAAAAAAATCCTTATGGATTGCGGTTCTTTTCAGGGAAAAGGTCTCGAAACCGACCAGATGAATCGCGAACTGAGCTTTGCCCCCGAAGAGCTGGATCATATCATCCTCACCCATGCCCATATCGATCATTCGGGACTGATACCTTATTATTATAAACAAGGATTCAGGGGATCAGTGATTTGTACCCATGCTACCCGCGATTTGTGTGCGATTATGCTGACCGATTCGGGTTTTATACAGGAACATGATACGCACTGGTTCAACAAGAAAAGATCGCGACAGGGATTGCCACCAGTCGAGCCCATTTACACCCAAAAAGATGCGCAACATTGCATGGAGTTGTTTATTGGGGTAGCACCAAACCGAAAGTTTCGTATCGATAACAACCTGAAGGTGAAGTTTACCAACTCTGGTCATATGTTGGGTAGTGCTGTCGTTACACTCGAAGTGGACGAAATGGGTACTATGACGCGTATTGGCTATACCGGTGATATTGGCAGGCCCGACAATTACCTGCTGCGTCCACCAGATGCCTTTCCACAGTGCGATTATTTGATCACTGAATCAACCTATGGCGACCGGCTTCATCAGGACAAACAAGGTGCTGAAGATGAACTGCTTCGCATTGTTAAATATACCTGTGTTGAGAAAAAAGGCAAGCTGATCATTCCTTCATTTGCCATTGGCAGAACACAAGAGGTAGTTTATTTGCTGAATAATTTTTACAACGAAGGAAAGCTGCCACGAATTCCCATTTATGTGGATAGCCCGCTGGCGGTAAATGCAACGGATATTTTCAGGATGCACTATGATCAGTTCAATTTTGAAGTGCAGCAGGTGATGGAAAATGATAACGATCCTTTTGGATTTGGCACCTTGCATTACATCAAAAACGTGAACGACTCCAAAAAACTGAACCAATCAAAAGAACCTTGTGTGATCATTTCTGCTTCGGGCATGATGGAGGCCGGAAGGGTAAAGCATCACCTGGCCAACAATGTGGACAATCCGGCAAACAGCGTATTAGCCGTAGGTTATTGCGCACCCCGGACGCTGGGTGCCAGAATCTTAAGCGGAGAAAAAGACATTTCTATTTTCGGTAATCCACACCATATCAAAGCTGATATTTATAAGATAGATGCATTCAGTGGGCATGGCGACTACAAGGAAATGTCAGATTACCTGGAATGCCAGCAAGCCGACAAAATCAAGAAACTCTTTTTGGTTCACGGAGATGAAGAAGCCCGGGAGCATTATGCCAGATTACTGAAAAAGAAAGGTTTTAAAAACATTGCACTGCCCGAACATCAGGAACAATTTGAATTGAAGCCTGCATAAGAATGTTGTATTATTAATGCAGGAATAAACTTTTGCCATCACAAAATGTTCTGACTGGAGTTGTTTTTCAATCCGCTAGGAGTGGTTAAAAAGCTTTAAAAATTATCCCTTTAACTGAGCCATACAGATTAAATGCCTCAAAAAATGTATTTTTGTCCACCATTAAGGAGGCTCAACCTATGATTGCATTGTACAGAAAGGAAATCAGCAGCTTTCTCAGTTCGCTGATCGGATATTTGGTGATTGCCGTTTTTTTGCTCATTACGGGTTTGTTTTTGTGGGTTTTCCCCAACGAATTTAACATACTCGATTTTGGCTATGCCAATCTCGACGGCTTGTTCATCCTGGCACCCTTTGTTTTTCTGTTTTTGGTTCCGGCCGTCACCATGCGCAGTTTTGCTGATGAGAAACGCTCTGGCACCATCGAGCTTTTGCTTACCAAACCCATCTCCGATTTTCAGCTGATAATGGCCAAATATCTGGCCAGCCTTACGCTTGTTGCCATTGCACTATTGCCCACACTGCTTTACTATTTTACTGTTTATAAATTAGGTTTACCACCCGGAAACCTGGATGCCGGCGGAATTTGGGGTTCTTATATCGGTTTGTTTTTTCTGGCTGCTGCTTTTGTAGCTATCGGAATGTTTTCGAGCGTGCTAACCGACAACCAATTGGTCGCTTTTATCCTGGCAGTTTTTGTGAGTGGCTTTATGTACCTGGGATTTGAAATGATTTACAGTCTGTCGCTTTTCGGCCCGATTGACTTGTTTATCCGCAACCTGGGCATCGCATCACACTACAGCTCGATTAGCCGCGGTGTTGTTGACAGTCGTGATGTACTTTATTTTTTGAGTGTGATTGCTTTGTTTTTAAGTTTCACAAAACTAAGTTTGGCAAGTAGAAAATGGTAAAAAACAATACAGAAAAACATTCCGGTTCATCGCGGGCCAATTCACTCCGTACTGCCCTTTCAGAATTTGGGATTGTGATTGTGTTGATTATTTTACTCAACATCATTGGCAGTTTTGTTTTTACCCGCATCGACCTCACCAGCGAAAAAAGATACACCCTTTCGAAGGCTACGCGCGACATTCTTACCCAGTTGGATGATTATGTGTATTTCAGGGTTTATCTGGAGGGCGATTTCCCTGCTGGTTTCAAAAAATTAAGACGAGAAACCCGTGAGATGCTGGATGAATTCAGGGCTTATAGCAAGTTTGTGGAATACAAATTTGTTAATCCCTCCGAGAGTACTGACGAGCAAGATCGGCAAGCCACTTATCAATTATTGGTTGAAGCAGGCCTCAATCCTACTGATTTGCAGGTACGTACCAACGAAGGCATGAAAAACCAGCTCATCTTTCCCGGAGCACTGGTCAATTACCGCGACAAAGAACTGGCTGTTGATTTTCTGGAAACCCAGCTAAATATGAGTCCCGAAGCTGCACTGAATGCTTCAGCACAAAACCTTGAGTACAAACTCGCTGACATCATTAACAAAGTAACACGGCTACAACAACCCGCCATAGCCCTTATCGAAGGACATGGCGAACTGGATGAAGATCATCTTTATGATTTTACGCAAACACTTTTGCAAAATTACCGGATTGATTTTATTACCCTTAATGGAAGGCTTAACGCTTTAACACGCAGAACCGAACCCGACAAAAGCGGAAGATCAGACATCCTGCTAAACTATGATGCCATCGTAATTGCACAGCCACAGCAGCCTTTCGATGAAAAAGACAAGTTTATTCTGGATCAGTATATCATGCATGGAGGCAAGGTGCTTTGGATGATCGATCCGGTGAAAGCTTCGATGGACAGCCTGAAAACGGCTGAATCAACTGTTGGGGTAGATTTGAATGTTAACCTTGATGATCAGCTTTTTAAGTATGGGGTAAGGCTCAACAAAAACCTGCTGCTTGATCTGAATGCGGCTGCGCTGGGCATCAGGACCGGAGAATCAGGCGGCAGACCACAGATTGACTTCTTTAGGTGGTATTATTTTCCTTTGCTCGAAGCGGCCTCCGGACATCCAATGGTAAGAAATATGAATGCCGTAAAAGCTGAATTTGTTAGCAGTATTGATACCTTGATTCGCGAAGGCATACGCAAAACTCCTTTGCTCAAAACATCAGGTTATACCCGTATTGCTGGCACACCGGCACTCATTTCTCTGACCCTGTTGCAAAGCGATCCTGATCCCAGGGTTTTCAACCGAAGCGGACAAACAGCTGCCTGGCTCCTCGAAGGTAAATTTCCTTCATTATATGCCAACCGTATGCCTGCCGAGATAAGTACAAGCGGCGAGATTGGTTTTAAGGAAGAAAGCAAACCAACAGCCATGATTGTGATTGCTGATGGCGATATGGCCCGCAACCAATTTCATTTGCAACAAGGCTATCCGCTACCACTGGGCTATGACCAATATACCCGTCAGACCTTTGGAAACAAGAACTTCCTTTTGAATGCAGTGAGCTATCTGGTCGAGGGTGAAGGGCTGATTAGTATTCGCTCGCGCGAACTGAAACTTCGGCTGCTCGACGCTAATAAAGTCAGTGCCCAGCGATTGCAATGGCAACTCTTTAATACTGTTTTGCCAGTTTTGTTTATCTTACTGAGCGGATTGCTTTTTGCGTGGCTCAGAAAAAAACGTTTCACACGATAAAATAGAATCAAGCTATGAGTAAAAGAAAAAGTTATATTGCAATTCTCCTGTTATTACTTGCATCAATCGCTGTTTTACTGGTTTGGAACAACCGGTACCTGTCAACCCTCGAAGGCGCAGCAGCCGATTTTGCGGTATATGATACGGCATCTGTTACAAAAATTTTTCTGGCCGACCTTGATACCAATACAGTATTGTTGGAGCGAAAAGCAAAAGGCTGGGTTTTAAACGGAAAATACAACGCACACCCACGTAAAGTGGATCAGATACTAACTACGATGTATCGCATTCGTGTGCGCAATCCTGTTTCGCTGGCAAGCCATGCCAATGTTGTTGGTCGCCTGGCAAGTATTGGAGTTAAGGTTGAAGTCTATCAAAACATACATCGGATCAATCTTTTCGACAGGATAAAGCTTTTTCCACGAGAAAAACGAACCAAGGTATATTACGTTGGTGATGTTACAAAGGACAATTTAGGAACCTATATGCTTCGCGAAGGAGCCGATCAAGCCTTTGTTACTTATCTGCCCGGATTCAGGGGTTTTGTGATGACACGTTATACCCCGGTAGAAGACGACTGGCGAGATCACACCATATTTAATAAAAATCTTGCTGATATTAAGTCTGTTACTCTAGAGTTTAATGAAGAACCCTATCAGAGCTTCCGCATCGAGAATGTAGGCAAACACAGCTACAAACTGATACGTACTGCTGATCAGTTTGAGGTGCCGGCATACGATACTTTGCGCGTATTGAACTTTCTGACTGCCTTCCACGATGTGCGATTCGAATCTTTACTAACGAACTCCCTGCCACCCAAACGACAGGATTCGATTATTAATTCGCCTTTTATGCACCGATTAACATTGGTAACGCATCAGGGCGATACACAACAGCTGACAACTTACCGTAAATTAGTGTATTACGAAAATATCGGGCTCTCAATAGAGGATGCCGAAGAAGACTTTGACCGTTTGTATGGCTTGCTCGATAACGGGAAAGATTTGGTTTTGCTGCAATACTTTACTTTTGACAACCTGCTCAGGCCAGTGATTTATTATGAGCTTGGAGGGCCGGCAATGTAGTGATTGTTAGCGTGTTTGGCATTCATAATAAAGACTATTCTATGCAATGACAGCATAGTGTATAATCCGTCCAGATTTGAATTGACTACTTCCGAAGCAGACCAATGCCAAGCACCACCAAACAAGCAGCAAGCAGGAGCATACCCACATAAACCATAAATATCATGGCATTGGGCTCGGTGCGGCCTGAACCTGCAGCAGCAACAAAAAAACCACCACTCACTAAAACTGCTGAAAAGGGGAATCCAATCCTCACAATCCATATCCACATCGCGCCCAAATGGCAGTGATCGGCCAATATCTGTGCAATTATCGCGAGTATGATAAGCATCCCGGCATGACCATGACCTGCCCTGAACATGCCCACCTGAAAACTGGTGAGCTCAAACTGTAGATGGGCACCGGATAAAAGATTGAGTATGAAGTTCCCGCCAAAAATAATCGTTGGCACTGTAAGCAATACGATACCCGACATGGTTTTCGATTCTCTTGTCATGCTCAGTAGTTATGCTTTTGATTCTTTTACTTCAAGTTTAAAGCCAACACCATGCACATTGCTGATGGTGACATTCGGATCTTCACGCAGATATTTTCTGAGTTTCACGATAAAAACATCCATGCTGCGACCAATAAAATAGTCGTTATCGCCCCAGATCGTATGCAAGGCTTCATCGCGTGTGAGCACCTGATTTTTATGTTCACACAACAATTTGAGCAGTGCAGCCTCTTTACGGGTAAGCTTTTGATCGCCAAAGTCGGAATGCAACAAAAGGTTTTTTGCATCAAAACGAAACTTGCCCAGCTGAAACTTTTCCTCTTGTTGCTGCTGTAATTGCTTGATGCAACGACGCATGATAGCTTTGATACGAAGGTGCAATTCATCCGTGCTAAAGGGCTTTGTAATGTAATCGTCGCATCCCAACTGAAAGCCTTTCAAACGGTCTTCTTTAAGCGACTTGGCGGTTAAAAAAATAATCGGAATGTTGGGGTTGTGCTTTCTGATTTCCTGGGCTAGTGTAAATCCATCCATTTTTGGCAACATCACATCCAAAATACAAAGATCAATGTTTTGATTTCGAAAAATTGCCAGTCCCGCCAAACCATCGGAAGCTGTTACTGCTCGATAATTCATCAACTCTAGAAAATCCTTTAAAATCATATTTAGATTTGAATCGTCCTCAACCAATAAAATTGAGAGTTGTTCAGCGTTTGTCATTGTTTTGCGTTTTTTCCCACAACAGGTAGTTGTACAACAAAAGTACTACCTTTATGCAATTCACTTTCAACCTGCACTTTTCCGCCATGCAGTTTTGCGACTTTTTCAACATAATAAAGGCCTATGCCAAAGCCTTTTACATCATGAATATTTCCGGTATGAACCCGGTAAAAATTTTTAAAGATTAAATCGATATCTGTTGCCGAAATACCGATTCCGTTGTCAATTACTGCCACCCGTACATTTTCCTCATCCCTGCTAAGCTCAATTTGAATCTGAGGAATCTTATCATTGTATTTCAGGGCATTATCAATCAGGTTCGAAAACAACTGAGCCAGATGCAAACGATCACCTTTTATATAAACCTCATTGCCCGGCGATTTCAAAGTAATTTTTCCACCCACATCTTCGGCTCTGATGTTAAATCCTTCTATCAAATCAGCAAGTAGCTCACCCATATTAAAATGATTTGGCTGCAGTTGTATTTCATTTCTGTCGAGTAGCGCGATCTGCAATATTTGCTCAACCTGATGCTGTAGTCGCTCATTCTCGTGATGAATCACCCGCGCATACGACTGGACTTTATCCAGATTCTGAAGCACCATAGGTTTTGATAACATTTCGGAAGCCAGGTTGATGGTTGCCATCGGAGTTTTAAACTCATGCGTCAGATTGTTGATGAAATCATTCTTCATCTCTGAGATTTTCTTCTGTTTAATCGCTGTATTCACGGTGTACCAAAAACCAATTATCACCGCAAGCAGAAACAAAGCCGACAGCAACATCCAAACTGACAGTTGAAAAAATAGCTGCTGTGATTTGCGCGGAAAATACATGCTGAAATAATAATCGCCTGGGCTAAACAAAGCCTCAATACTTTGCTGATGTTCCGATATATAAAGCTCATCAACATACAGCCTGGCATTTCCCATCACCAAACGTTGATTGCCTCGGTTGTAAATCATATATTCATAAGCATCGCCCACACGCATGCACTGCATCTCTGCCTTGATCAGCGAATCGAGCACCTTTGGTGAAATTACATCGGAAACCTCTGTTTTCTCATTCAGACAAGGGTGGATTGAATTCAGCTGTTTGATAGCCGAATCAGTTTGATCTTCCAGCAACCTGTTCAAAACAGATTTCATAGCGATACGCACGCTGTTATCAAACTGTTCTTCTTTAAGCTCAATAGCATTACGCATCCAATACACCTGCATCACAACAACGCCAAGCAATGCCACAAAAGCCAGTATGATAATGGTGTTAAAAAGTCTTATATTCATAATTCAAAACCAGAGCGAAATCCAAAGCAAACTTAAACTAAAATGTTCATAATGAAATAAATTTCATCTTTAGCAGAGCTCTAAGCCAATAAAACTCACAGTTTAACATTTCATTAACAGTTATTAACAGCCGCTTAACAAGCAGTGCCTCTCTGCAAACGTACATTTGCTCTAGTTAAAATCCAAAAAAATACTGATATGAAAAAAACCGCTTTAATTCTCTCTTTCGTTGCATTTTTTGCCTTTGGAACTGCTGGAATACAAACTGTTGTTGCCTCAAATAATGCTGAAATAGCCCTTAATCAGGACGGAAACAAAAAAGACGACAAAAAGAAAAAGACTAAAGATTCCAGCTGCAAAGATGCAAAATCTTCATGCTGCGATACAAAAGCAAAAAAAGAAGCCTGTGGAGATGATAAAAAGGCTGAAAAGAAATAATCCTAATCCCAACGTTTTGTTTTAATTTGGTTTGGGCCTTCCGATGTGATATCGGGAGGCTTTTTTCATTACCATACTATTATTTTGCTACATTTGCTCGCTAACAACAAAGAATGACATCAAAAATCCACTATACCGGCGACTTACGAACCGAGATGACCCACCTGCAATCCGGAACAAAAGTGCTTACCGATGCACCTGTTGATAATCAGGGACGGGGAGAAGTGTTTTCGCCAACCGATTTAGTAGCCACAGCACTTGGAAGTTGTATGCTAACCATTATGGGTATCGCAGCACGTGAGCATGGTTTTACGATAGAGGGCACTCAGGCCGAAGTAACCAAAATTATGGCAGCCAACCCGAGAAGGATTTCCGAGGTACAGATCCGCTTGCTTTTCCCGGAACATCGCTACACCGATAAACAGAAAAAGATTCTGACAAAGATTTCGCAAAGCTGTCCGGTTGCGCTAAGTCTGCATCCCGATTTAAAGCAAAATATTGAATTGGTATTTATTGATTAGGTATGCATATCAATTTAATACCACATACCAAAGGAAAACAACAATTAATTGTATCACAGAAAGATACCGCGGTGCCTTATGGATCAGGACTGGTGCCTGTATTGGCCACTCCTGCTATGATCGCCTTGATGGAATTGACTGCACATACAAGCATACAACAACAGCTCCCTGACCAGCTCACCACAGTAGGTTATGCTGTTGACATGAAGCATCTTAAAGCAAGTAAAATAGGAAATACGGTTGTTTGTGAAAGCGAACTGATCAAGGTAATTGACCGAAAACTGGTGTTTAACCTAACCTGGACAAGCCAGAACCAAACAGGTTTTTAAAAGTTGGTGAAAATTATTTTCTTCTGTAATGCTTATCAATAGGGAGATGCAGAAGGTCGTTAAAAATATTATGCCAAAAAAAACAACAAAATAAAAGATACGGTACTAAAGGTTTGGGACGAAGGTGTTTTGGCCGGACAAGGTACGCACATTCGTTACATTATTGAAAAGTCAAAATTTTTTTGACACATGAATCACTTTTTATTAACCAAAATCAACAACAATGAGAATAATTACAAAAATCCTGCTGAGTAGCATTTTTCTGATGATTTTGTCCTTTTCATCTTGTAAAAAAGATGATAAAGTCAGTCCGATGTCCTGCAACTTAAAGACTAGTTCTACCGAATTTACTGAAGAAAGTATCAATGTAACCTACAAGCTTGAGGTGGATGGTGATTATACGGTCACTAGTTTTTACTACTATGATGAAACCGGCAAGGTGGAAATGCAAAATCCCGAAGTGCCACAGAATTTCACCGTAACCCTCAGCTCACAAAAGAAGATGGAAGCAGGAGCTGTAGGAAATGTTACTAATGGTTTTATAAAAGTTTCCTTTGAAGCGACAGCACCAGACAGCGAATACACCTCTTACGACCAATGTTCACAGAGTTCAAACTAATATTCTGTAAATCTGAATCATTACGGCCTGGGATAAAAGTAAATTTTAGCGTCTGTAATGATTCAGATTGTATTAAATTTTTCACAACCCGCTTCGGGTGAATGAAATGTCTGTTGATTGGTATTTCTCTAAAGCACAACCCATTCTGGGTTGATGGGGATTCTCTTTCATTTAATTGCTACAATAGCACAACCCATTCTGGGTTGGTGAATATGCTCTTTCAATAACTTATTACTACAAGAGCGCAACCCTGTCTGGATTGGGGTAAATCTTCTTTTATTAAACATACTACAATAGCTCAACCCATTCTGCCTGACTGACTGGCTACACTAAGTTTATATGCTAAAGGCAGGCAGGGTTGGTGAAATTTCCCTTTCATGTGTTTATTGCTACAAAAGCATAACCCATTCTGGGTTGATGGGGATTCTCCTTCATTTAATTACTACAATAGTATAACCCATTCTGCCTGCCTGGCTGAATACACTAAGTTTATCTGCTAAAGGCAGGCAGGGGTTGGTGAAACATCTCCATCATTTACATGTTTCAAGGACACAACCGAATCAGCATCGAAGCTATTCTAAATGCCTGCCTGAACTAACAAGCTGCATTGGATCAATTCTGACATGGTTTTGCCAGGGAATATTTACGCAAACAAAAGAACCCTGAAGAGCATGTCCCGATAGTATCGTCGGGAGGTTCTGGCTATTGTACCAAAAAGGGTGTTCATTGAAATCATAAACCCTGAAGGGGTTTTGCTATAGAATTAATTGATAACTCAACTCATTCTGCCTAAATTCAGTAGCCGATAGGGGTTGAATTCAATTAAAATGACTTGATGAACTTAGATGCACAGTTGAGAAATACGGCAAAATTTAACCCATAATCTGTACTCAAAATAAATACTTTGAATGGGTTCTGGCAAAGTTTTTTTGGAATCCTTAGCCAAATAAAAGAACCCTGAAGAGCCTGTCCCGATAGTATCGTCGGGAGGTTCTGGCTATTGTATAAAAAAAGGTCTAAATGAAAACAAAAACCCTGAAGGGGTTTTGCTATAAAATTAATTGAGAACGAAACCATCTTCAAAAGTTGGTTGGTTATGCTGAATCATCCATACTTCAAGTGTGAAAGTCAAACAAATACTCAAACTGATACTCTATCTCAAACTCTCTTAAAAAGCGAATATATTCTTCTTTAAAAGTCTCCCTTTTGTGGTGCTCTTTTTGGTTAATAATGTAATTGATTACTTTATTAATATCAGTCCTGCTATATGAAAATGCACCATAACCAGTTTGCCATTCAAATTTCACTATTTTTCCTTCTTCTTTGATAAATTTTGATGATATTCTTTTGATTTCTTTTACTGTGTCTGAAATGGATATACTTGGTTTCATGCCGTAAAAAATATGGATATGATCATACATCCCGTTAATAGCCAAAGATCTATGACCGAGCTGATTTACAATGCCGGAAACAAATCTATATAGCCTGTCCTGAAACGCTATGCTTTGAATGGGGGAAAAAATCTTAGGACTAAAAACTAGTTGAACATAAAGTTGTGAATAAACTCCTGCTGACATAGGATTGGTATTTTGTGATGTAATGTGCTATTGTTGAAACAAATATAGTAGTTTTAGTATTTAAAGTTGACGAAATTGAATATTTTTGGAATTTACGTTGTAAGAAAGACAGACAGGTGTTGATGAGATTTCTGTCTCATATGCAGATTTTTACAATAGCACAACCCATTCTGGGTTGATGAGATTTTTTAATTGTTCATAAACTACTACAATAGCGCAACCCTTTCTGGGTTGGGGTAAATCTTCTTTTATTAAACATACTACAATAGCTCAACCCATTCTGCCTGACAAACTACGCTATGTTTTTCTGCCAAAGACAGGCAGGGGTTTTGCTATAAAATTAATTCATAGCAAAACCTCCCGTCAGAAATGTAATAGGTAGCGCAGGATGTGATTTTAAGTACTATTGCACTATCACTTTCGTCTGGCTAATTTGATCGCCTTGTTGCAGCTGCAAAAGATAAATTCCGGGAATTAGTGTGCTCACGTTCAGCTTTAATTCCTTATTTCCGACAGATGTCCCGTTATATTCAAAATGCCATACCTCCTGTCCGTTAATATTGTATAACTTCAAACTTGCCGTAGTCGCCTGATTCAGCGTGAAACGAACTCCCAATTCATCCGCTACCGGATTAGGATAAACATTCAACTCCACTGCTCCGCTCGCTGTGTTTTCATCAAAGCCAACAAAATCAGGCGTGTCGAGTTGTTTGGTGGTAAACACCTTGAACTCACCGGGAGCCAACATGACTTCCTGCTGTGTGTCGGTCACTTCCAAAGCCTCACCACTGAAATAGTCGTACCATTGACCGGTATGATAAAATCCCGGAGACTTCTCGAGCGTATTTACATCAAAGTTTGCAACAACAATCACCGACATGTCCTCATCCTGAAGACGAAGTACTTTACCTGCCCCAACAGCTTCCAGGCTAAAATCGTCCGTCCGAAAAACAGGATGTGATTTTCGTAAGTCTATCAAGGCACTATAATAATTGTAAAGCAGTCGTCTGTCCCAGTCTTGCTGGTAGTTCCATAGGACAGGTTTGGGGCAAACCCTGCAGTCATATTCAATACTCACATCATAGCCAAGTTCGCCAAACTGCCAGATCATCTTAGGCCCGGGAACCAACAAAAACATGGCTGCTGCTGCTGCATTCCTTTTTACTGCCACATTCAGCTCACGCACATCATGCGATGGATTGCTTTGATTGCCAAAAGTGATGTTCTTATACATCTGGCGCTCTTCATCATGACTTTCCATATAGCCTACCAGGTGCGGCTGATCCCAGCCTCGCTGCTTATAGCTCACACCGGAAAAGTTGGAATTAGGAAGCCATCCCATTGTGGCTTCATTATAGCTAAAATTCATATTGCCCCACAACATCAGGCCATAATCAGACAACACCTTCTCTTCTGAATTATCTGCAAAATGTTCGAGAATGATGTAGGTTTCAGGATCCACCTCTCTAATCTCATCTGCCATCCGTTTTAGAATGGCAATACGCTGACTGTTGTATGCCCATCCATCACCAACTACATTGCTAAAACCTTTGGTAAAGTCGAAGCGAAAACCATCCACCTTAAATTCCTCAATCCAGAACCGGTTCACACGATCAATAAACGCCTTTGTATATTCACTTTCGTGATTAAAATCATAGCCCCAGCAATA
>Ga0334894_1000358_pt1 | contig 58230 bp, 52 predicted proteins | sample GraSluR3_MG_6_FD_207225 | JGI IMG/M metagenome (GOLD analysis project Ga0334894, IMG submission 207225) | Sludge microbial communities from methane-producing bioreactor in Wageningen University, Netherlands - Granular Sludge_12_05 R3 | ecosystem: Engineered > Bioreactor > Anaerobic >...
TTCACACCCCAGGGTTGCCCCTGACGCATGTGCCGGTAGGTTACTCATGATGGAACATGAGGTTAAATCAATCTTCAATATTGAAAGAACGTTTAACAGTTATTTGAACGACTTCGTGTCGCACTTACGCTTGCCGCTAACGTTCCGCAAATAAGATTAGTTGCGGATTGCGTGTTGCTTTCCTGTCGAAAAGCACTGAGGCTGATGCGGGTGACCCCGATAGCTATCGGGGTTGATTATCCGCACCGAAATTAATTATATTTTGCTGTTGCCGTTTTATTGTTTGTCTTTTTGTATTTGTTTCTTGGTGCAATTGGTGCAATTAATGGTGCAATTCGTAAAAAGAACCAGCACCTTTAGAACTGGATGCTTTTAATATATCTTTAGATACCAAATCAGCTAAATCCCTGCTTGCTGTATTTCGGGATACTTTAAAAATGGCTTGGTAATCACTATTTGCGATTTTCCCTTTGCTTTTGACATATTCGATTGCTTTTATTTGTCTTTCATTTAACCCTAAAGTTATCAAGTATTCGGGATTCAAATTTTCTTTTCGAAATTCAACCCAAAAGCCTGACATATCGCAAAAATAAACTGGTTTTGGGATGCCAAACTGAACACATTCATTAATCATTTTAATTGTTCCGCGGCCCCATGCTTCAATATAGCCACTTCTGAAAAGTGCGTTTGCAATGTCTGGATTAAATGGTTTTGATGGATGTTTGATTGAAAGTTTTTCAATAGTCCAGTTTTCAGGTAATTTCCCTTCGTTCCAAAATATGAGTTTGTCTTGGTAAACGCTTATCTGTACAGGTACGCCTTCTGAGTAATCTTTATGCGTTACAGCATTTAGAAGGGCTTCACGCACTGCGTCTTTTGGATATTCATATTTCTCTACCCGATTTAATCCTTCATAACTGATTGAAGAATTGATATATTTTGAAAAGAGCAAATCCATAGTCTTTTCGACTTGCTCAAAAATGTTTCCATGAACTTCATCCTGAAATTTTAAGTTTTCGTCAGAAAGAAAATACCCAATCTTGATATATGCTCCGGTAACAAATTTCTCTGGATTTGGGTGAAAAAGGAGTATTGCAGCTCTTTTCAAATAATCATTTTCCCTTAATTGCAGGTTTTCAATTAAATTATCGTTTGTATCAGATAGAGCATCTTCGTCGATACGTTGCGCTTTAACAGCCTTTTTGCGGAAAAAATCAAAAGTGTCTGCTTTTAAGTCGTCCGTTTTAATATTAGGAACCGGAACGCCATCCCAGCGTTTACCCTTCTTTTGAAGCATAAATTTGTCAAGCGCTGCCCCTTTCAGTTCTTGTTTGGTGCTGCCACTTCTATAGTGATATTGACCTTTGTAATTTACCGGATAAGGATAAGCTTCTATTTCAATCTCAATGTATTCACCAATATTAGTTTCATGTAAATTGACATTGACGATAATTCCTAAAATATCCCTGACTTTATTGGGGATATCTTCAATCAACTTTTTTGAATCTTTAAGCCCTACAACATTGCCAGCGTCATTTTTGCCAATCACTATTTTCCCGCCATTCGCATTTGCAAATCCGCAAATCCACTTTAAATATTCATCTCTCCATGATTCTTTCCACTCTATGTTTTGGTTCTCTGGCATATTAAGGATTTTGAATGAACTTTTCAAAGATAGATAAAATGAGTGTTATTAGTGTAGGCCCCCTTACAAAGAACGGCAACAGCTCAATAGCAGACACCTCAAAAAAAACAGCTAACTCACTTGCTCATAATGTTCTCCCAAGCCATAAACAGGGTTTTGCTCGGAAACAATAACTTCCCGAAGATGTTGGGCGGGGTATTGTTCCCGGGATTATTCGGGGGCAGTCTAATATTACAAAAAAAGGACTACCGAAGCCGGTAATCCATTTCAATGTGCAAGCTAAAAAAAATTAATGCCGATGTCCTTCGCGGGAATGTTCTGATTGCTCAACCGCCCGATCATACTTGCAGCAGCCCGGAAGTTCTGCATAAACTTCGTCTTTGGCTTTGTGGTGCGGCGTGTCGTGACCCACTTTGGCAATTGCCATTTCAATTTTATCGGTGCTGGTTTTTGTATCGTCAAATTTCACTTCAATCATTTTCGACTCCTTGTTCCAGTCGGCACTTTGCACACCTTCCACCGAACTGGCCGCTTTTTCAATGCGTTTTTCGCACATGCCGCAGTTTCCTTTCACTTTGAATTTTTCTGTTTCTTCTCCGGCAAATACCGTGAATGTTCCCAGAACGAACATTGCAACTAAACTAAAAACTTTTGTCTTCATCTTTTTCTGAATTTTAAATGGTTAATAATTAATTATTTAAATGTTTCAATGATTGTGTCCTGCTACCTGCATATTTTCAGAATTTCCGGATTTCAAAACCCGTTGCCCTTTGCGGTAAGTCTGTTTCACTTCACCGCAACGTAACATCATATCTCCGAAATAAGGATTTAAAATCTCATCGGATTCGCTCAGCCAGAATGCGCCTTGGTCGTTAAAAGCCATGGGGCAAAACAACCTGTACGTTTTGTCGATTTCCAGCCCGAATGATTCAGTGGTTCCCAGAATAGCTTCAGACAGCATATTGAAATGTTCACGCTGTTTTTCAATATCCGGGGTTTCTGAAATCATATTGGCAGCTTCTTCCAGTTGCTTTTGTAAAGCCATCCAGTGGTTGTGGGCATCTCCTTCCAACAGGCTCATATCAACTTCTTTAATCGTGCCGGTTACTTCCCCGGCGGCTTTTTGGGCTGTATCAGCATCATCGTTCACCAACGCATTTTTCACATCGAAATAAGCATTAGCCACCGCAGTAATTTGTTTACGAAAAGCCAGTGGCGCTTCCATGGTTTTGCTTTCGGGCGGCATCATCATACTAGCCTTCCCTGCCAACTGCGCGGCGGCATCGATACTGAAGGTTCCGCTCACGGCAATTTCTTCGCCCTCATCCAGTCCGCTTTCAACCAGATAACTTTCTCCAAGCGCCGGACCGAGGGTAACTTCGCGCATCATAAAGTTTACACCGGTTTCAGTTTCCGATTTCACATACACCAGCGAGCGTTTTCCTGTCCACATCACAGCGGTTTTAGGTACCGAAAGATTGCCGGCTTTTGCAGGCAGTTTTGCTTCCACTGTTCCCGAAGCAAACATCTCTGGTTTCAGCTTCAATCCACTGTTTGCCATGTCAATCCGTGCTTTGGCTACCCGTGTTTTCGCATCAATTACGGGATCGATAAAAGATATGTTCCCTTCAAATGTTTCGCCCGGAATGGATGCCACAGTAAAGTTTACTTTATCGCCTTTTTTTATCCACGGCATATCCTGTTCATATACATCGAACAGCACCCACACCCGCGATAAATCGGCAATTTCGTAAATCGATTGTCCGCGCGAAATGTAGTCGCCAACATTTACTTTACGATCGGTTACATAGCCGGAAACATCAGTCTGAATATTAAATTCTTCTTCAGTTTGCCCCGACTGTAAAATTTGTTCAATCTGGCTTTCTGTTAGTTTCCAGTTTTTGAGTTTTTCTTTGGCCGCATTAAACAGTTGCGGCTGCGAACCTTTGATTTTTTCCGCTTCAAACAACTCTTCCTGGGCAGTCACCAAATCGGGTGAATACACGGATGCAATCACCTGTCCTTTTTTTACAAATTCGCCGGTAAAATTTACCAGTAACTTTTCTATCCTGCCGGGAATGTGAGATGCCTGTGAAAATACCAACCGCTCATCAGATTGTACCTTACCGTTTAAGCGGACGGATTTAACCGGGTCAGCAGAACCAACCAGTGCCGTACTTATACTGGCCAGTTGCATAGCTGTTGGCGACATACTGATAGCCATCGGGTCAATATCACTGTCGGTTTCATCTTCCAATGGAATTAAATCCATACCGCATATTGGGCAATCGCCGGGTTCGTTTTGACGAATTTGCGGGTGCATGGAGCAGGTCCAGGTCGTTTCACCAGCTACTTCATCAGCAGTATGGTCATGTCCTTCATGATTTTCTTCGGATGAACTCCCGAAAATCAACCATCCTGCCAGCAGGCCAACAACCAGAGTGATTGCGGCTATTAGTATTGTTCTTTTATTTGTATTCATCTTTAATATGTTTTTGCAGTTAAATAATTCAATTTGGCAAGAGCTGTTTGGTATTGAACCTCTGCCGTGGCTTTCATTTTTTTGTATTTCAGCAGTTGCTGCTGCATGCGCAGTACTTCTTCAAATTCCTTCCCTGAGTTTCCATAGGAAGAAAAAAGTAAATTTAATGACTGTTGCGATGTTTGAATTTGTTGTTGGTAAAGCGATAAAAGTTGCTTTTGCTGCTGAATTTGAAACCTGGCCATTTCATAGCCTGAAGTGAGCGAATTCTCCATTTCAGCTTTTTGCAAAGCAAAACTTTCCTGCATCAGTTGTGCTTCTTTTTCAGCCGCATCGTACTTTTTTCTGAATAGCGGGATGCTCACCGAAACCATGGGCATTAACACATCTTTGCCATTATCAGTCAGCGCCATGTCTGTTCGTTCTCCAACCACTACATAGTCCAGTCCAACACCCACCTTTGGGAGACCCTGCTTTTGTGCTGCCAGTTCACCGGCTTCGCTCGCCTTAATTTTCAGGTCGAGTGCATCCAGCATAGGGTTGTTGGCCAGCAGGGAATCCTTTCGGAAGTTCACCGGTATTGCTTCAGCAGGTAAAGAATCATTTATTGCAATCCCTTCGTTTTCGTCTCTGTTGAGTAGTTTATTAAACGTGGTACGCAATGTTTTTTCTTTCTCATTCAGAATACTTAGACTGGTTGTGGCATCCTTCAGCATAATATCCACCCGCAGCACATCCACCATGGGAGCGGTGCCGTTTTTAAACTTTGAATTGGCAATGTTTTTATACGATTCCAGAATGTCGATGTTTTTCTGTTCAATCTTTTTCCACTGGTTGAGTTCGTAAAGTGGATAGTAAGCCGCAGCAACCTGGTAAAACAATTGGTTGCGTGCATCCAGAAACGACTGGTATTTGGCCTCAGCCAACAAAGCAGCGGCATCGCCTTGTGCCTTAAGCGTACCAAACCAGGGAAACATCTGGGTCAGTGAAAATTTTGCCCGTTGCGGCCCCACCCGCGTTTCAACAGGCGAAATGAAATAACCGAAAGAAAAAGTGGGGTCGGGCAATGTGCTTACCTGCGGCACTTTTTGCAACGAGGCTTCAAACTCTTTGTATTTGGCTTGCAGGCCGGGATTGTTTTCGGCTGCCATTTCAAGGTAGCTGTCCAGTGTTTGTGCTTGCACAAAACTAATCCCTGAAATGTATATGATTATTATTAATATTTTTTTCATGACTGACTCCTTTTTAATTTTCTCTCTTCCCTAAAGCTGTAAAGCACAGGTACAATAAAATAGGTAACGGCGGCAAAAATCATCCCTCCAAAAGCCGGAATGGCCATCGGAATCATGATGTCGGCGCCGCGGCCGGTTGAGGTCAAAATGGGTAGCAATGCGATTATCGTAGTTGCCGAAGTCATAACTGCAGGCTTGATTCTCCGCTGTCCTGCTTCAACAACTGCCGCGCGGATTCCTTTCAGATTATCTGTTTTGTTACGGGCAAAACTCTGGTCGAGGTAGGTGGCCATCAGAACGCCGTCATCGGTTGCGATTCCAAAAAGCGCAATAAAACCAACCCACACAGCTACACTCAGGTTAATGGTGTGCATCTGGAAAAGCTCCCGCATGTTGGTACCAAATATGGAGAAATCGACAAACCAGCCCTGCCCGTATAGCCATATCATCATAAAACCGCCGCTAAAGGCCATGGCAATTCCGGAAAAGACCATTAGTGAAGTGGTGACTGATTTAAACTGAAAGTAGAGAATCAGGAATACAATGACTAATACCAAAGGAACAATGATGGAAAGGCGCTTTTCAGCCCGCACCTGGTTCTCGTAACTGCCCGAAAACTTGTAGCTTATTCCTGCGGGAACGCTTAAATCCCCTGAATCAATGCGGGCCTGAATTGTATTCTGCGCATCATTAACCACTCCAACTTCTGAATAACCCTCTCTTTTATCAAATAAAACATAACCCACCAAAAAAGTTTCCTCACTTTTAATGGCCTGCGGACCTCTTACATATTCAAAGTCCACAATCTGGGAGATGGGTATTTGTGCGCCGGTTGGTGTTGGAATTAAAATTTTTCCCAACGATTCCGGGTCATCCCGAAGTTCGCGTGGATAGCGCACCCTCACCGGAAAACGTTCGCGCCCTTCAACAGTTGAAGTAATTTTCATTCCTCCAATGGCCGTTTCTATGGTTTGCTGCACATCTTCAATAGTTAAACCATAACGCGAAATTTCATCGCGGTTGATGTTGAGATGCAGGTATGGTTTGCCCACAATCCGGTCGGCAAATACCGCTTCGGCTTTTACTGAGGGTACTTCTTTCAATACCGCTTCCAATTGCATTCCAAATGCTTCAATGGTTGGCAGATCGGGGCCATACACTTTAATCCCCATGGGCGCGCGCATTCCGGTTTGCAGCATCACCAGCCGTGTTTCAATGGGCTGAAGCTTTGGCGCAGAGGTAACCCCCGGGATTTTAGCCACTCTTACAATTTCGTTCCATATATCATCGGGCGATTTGATTTCAGGCCGCCAGTTGCGGTAATAGTTTCCACGTTTATCGGGAATTAAATCTTCACGCAAAACACCCCGTTCCAATGCGTTTTCGTTGGAAAGTGTATCTCCCGAATTAAGAATAAAACGATCGTCTTTATCCACCTTAAACCGCGTCCGGTGTCCTTTATCATTTAGCATATATTCCGGATAGTAATTTATCACGTTTTCATACATTGAAATGGGCGCCGGGTCGAGCGCCGACTCTACCCTTCCTAATTTTCCCACGGTAATTTCCACCTCAGGGATGTTGGAAATAAGCATATCCAGTTGGCCTAAAACTTTTCGGTTGTATTCAAAACCTGAATGGGGCATGGAAGTGGGCATGAGCAAAAAGCTTCCTTCGTTGAGTGAAGGCATAAATTCTTTCCCGATGGCGGGGAAGGAGTGGGTTAAACCAGACCATACTTTGGTGGTGCGGACATTCCATCCAACGGTATCGAAACCTTTGGCCACAAAACCAAAGATGTTGCTGAATCCCATCCAGGTAGTTGCCCCGAAAAGAATCAAAAAGGAAGGAATCAAAAGGAAGGTCACCTTATAATCCAAACACCATTTGAGTATTGGTTTGTAGAAATACTCCAGGATGGTGAAGAACCCTAAAATCAGGATTACAATCAAGGCAACAAACGTTACATTCATTACCAGACTTTTGGCAGGCCCCAGCGGAAGCCAGTATTTGGCCAGCAGCCAAATCACACCAATAACCACAATGATGATTTCGGCTTGCTCAAGTATCCAGTGTCCCGCTTGTTGGATTTGATCCTTCCATCTCTGGTTTTTTTCATCTGCCGAAGCTTTACCGAAGGAGGACTGACTTCGGTCTTCGGTCTTCGGTCTTCTTCCAACTTCCTTTACCACTCCAACTAATCCAAAAGCCAGCAGCATCAATCCACCCCAAATCTGGCCGAAAATCAGTAAAATTACTCCAGCAGGAATGAGAATTATATTCACCCATTTTCTAATCGAACGGCTTTTAATGCGGGCGCCAAAAAACCAGTGGGCCAGCATGGGCAAAATGAACAGGGAAACAATCAATGCAGCAATCAGTGCAAAGGTTTTGGTAAAAGCCAGCGGCCCAAACAGTTTTCCTTCGGCAGCCTGCATGGTAAATACCGGGATAAAGCTCACGATGGTGGTTGAAACCGCAGTTAAAATTGCTGAACTCACTTCGGACGCGCCGTTGTAAATGGTGGTTATCAATTTCTGTTCGGGCGGGGCTTCATCAACATGCTTGATGATGTTCTCCGAAAGAATCACCCCCAAATCGACCATCGTTCCAATGGCAATGGCAATACCCGATAAAGCCACAATGTTGGCATCAACACCAAAATAGCGCATGGCGATAAAAACCATTAGTACGGAAATGGGCAATAAGCTGGAAATGAGAAACGAAGCCCGCAGATTGTAAACCATAACGATGACCACAAGTATGACAATCAAAATTTGCAGAGAAATAGCCTCTTCCAATGTTCCGAGTGTTTCGTAGATGAGACCTGAACGATCATAAAATGGCACAATAGTGAGCTGGCTTTCCGTTCCGTCAGGGAGCACCTTTTTGGGCAGTCCGGGCGAAATTTCTACGATTTTATCTTTCACGTTGTTGATAACCTGCAATGGATTGGCACCGTAACGGGCAACCACAACACCTCCGACAACCTCTGCGCCATCTTTATCGAGTGCGCCGCGTCGGGTGGAAGGACCTAAGCTTACTACGCCAATATCCTGAATACGGATGGGCACATTTTCCTGAACGGCTACTACGGCTTTTTCAATGTCTTCCACACTTTTGATGTAGCCTAATCCGCGCACAAGGTATTCCGCCTGGTTGATTTCGATGGTTTTTGCGCCAACGTCCCTGTTCGATTTCTGCACCGCCATCATCACTTTGTGAAGTGGAATGTTATAGGCTTTCAGGGCATCGGGATTAACATCAATCTGGTATTCCTGCACAAAACCACCGATTGAGGCGACTTCTGAAACACCTTCGGTGGCATTCAGCCCGTATTTTACATAGAAGTCCTGAACGGTACGTATTTCGTGCAAATCCCAGCCACCGGTCGGGTTTTCGTCTTTATCGCGGCCTTCAATGGTGTACCAGTAAACCTGTCCGAGCGCTGTGGCATCGGGTCCAAGCGCCGGCTGAACTCCTTCGGGCAACAAACCGGATGGCAATGAAGCCAGCTTTTCGAGAATTCGGGAGCGTGACCAGTAAAACTCAATATCCTCTTCGAAGATGATAAAAATGCTGGAAAACCCGAAAATGGAGGAGCTCCGGATAGATTTTACACCGGAAATTCCCAGTAAAGAAGTAGTGAGGGGATAGGAAATCTGGTCTTCGATATCCTGAGGCGAGCGACCCGGCCACTCGGTAAAAACGATTTGCTGGTTTTCACCAATATCGGGAATGGCATCTACCGGAACAGGATCCGAAGGCAGCGCCCCGATTTGCCATCCAAACGGAGAGGTAACAATTCCCCATCCGACAAAAAGCGTCAGGATTAAAACGGTTACCAGTTTATTTTCAAGAAAAAAACGAATGATTTTATTGAGCATTTTTTTGATATTTATGATCCAACTATTCTGTTGATTGAAAATCAGGATTTATGCAAGTAGTTAACTACACAATTCCCTGGGGGAAAGTAAATTAAATCATAAAAGCCAGGTCTGTTTCTGCGAAAGAATGGTTTGAGTTTTGGATTGCAGGGGTGGTTTCCTTTCAGGAAAAAATGATTTTTCATCACTGGCGCCAAAAATTTGAATATCCGGTTCGCCAACTGCAATAAACAGTATCACTTCCCCAATTTGCGGAATGTGAGCAGATGTCGGGACAGGAAAATCTTCATCAACCTGATAAAATGCCGATTCGTTGTGGCAGCAGTTGCCGGAGTCGCAACAGGGTTCTGCTTCACCAAAAAACACAGTGGATACCAGAAAATCGCCGCAGAAATGTTTTGACACAGCCATTCCCGTAGTTGCAAAAAGCAACAAAAAAGATAATGCGATATGGCTGATTTTCTTTACCATTTTATTCTGCTATACAAAAGAGTAACAGAACAATAATGAATTTGTTTGAAAAGTATTCCAAAAAGATTCAAAATGAATATTGCAAGGGTCCCTGCAAACGGATTCAAATCACCCGGGAGTAATTACCCGCGAAAATAATGCTTTAAAAAAATTTTTCAATTCCGGCAAAAGCAAAAAACCAATCAATTTCCCAGGTCTGAAAGAAATTTAATCCGCATCAGCCGGATATCCTCTTCCGAATACTCATCTTCACCCAGTTCGGCAAGTGCATCTTCAACCGAATCGTTGTGGGCTTCCCTGAAATACTCGAATACTTCTTCCTGGTGATCTTCGTCGAGCACATCGTTCACATAGTAATCGATGTTGAGTTTTGTACCTGAATTTACAATGGCTTCCACTTCCGAAATGATATCCTTAACCTCCACTCCTTTGGAGTTGGCGATGTCGTCGAAAGAAATTTTACGGTCGATGCTCTGGATGATGAAAACCTTCATTTTCGATTTGTTGGCTACCATGCGCACCACGAAATCTTCCGGTCGTTCAATCTCGTTCTCGTCCACATAGGTTTTAATCAGGTCCACAAACTCTTTTCCGTACCTGCGGGCTTTCCCCTGCCCCACACCCTGAATTTTCTGCAACTCTTCCAGGGTAATGGGATATTGTATGGACATATCGGCAAGTGATGGATCCTGAAAAATAACAAAGGGTGGCAAATTTTTGCGGCGTGCAATCTTCTTGCGCAAATCTTTCAGCATGGCAAACAATACCGGATCGCCACTGGTTGCTCCCGAGGGAGCTCCGCCTGCCCCACCCGATTCTTCTTCCTCTTCGTATTCATGATTTTTAACCAGCTTAAAACTGGCAGGATTATCCAGAAACGCATGTCCTTTTTCCGTAACCTTCAGCAACCCGTAATTTTCAATGTCCTTATTCACCAGCCCTTTAATCATTGACTGCCTGAACACCGCATTCCAGTAACGCTCGTCGTGGTCTTTGCCCGCCCCGAACGATTTCAGTGTGTAATGCTTAAACGACTTGATGGCTGCAGTTTTATTACCGATGAGGATATTGGCAATGTGTTCGCCCTTGTATTTTTCATTTACTTCCAGAATTGCTTTCAATCCGCGAACCACTTCATCCTGAGCTTCAACCTGCTCTTTCGGGTTGAGGCAATTGTCGCAATTTCCGCAATGGGTATGCGGGTAAGTTTCGCCAAAGTAATGAAGCAGGATGATGCGCCGGCACAAGGCCGATTCGGCATAAGAAACCGTATCGAGCAGCAATTGTTTGCCGATTTCCTGCTCGGCCACAGGCTTTCCGTGCATGAATTTCTCCAGCTTCTGGATGTCTTTGTAACTGTAAAAAGTGATGCACTTGCCCTCACCGCCGTCGCGACCGGCACGCCCGGTTTCCTGGTAATAACCTTCCAGGCTTTTGGGGATGTCGTAATGGATAACAAACCGTACATCGGGTTTGTCGATACCCATCCCAAATGCGATGGTTGCCACAATCACATCCACCTCTTCCATGAGAAATTTATCCTGATTACCTGAGCGGGTGGCAGCATCCATACCCGCATGGTAAGCAAGGGCTTTTATTCCGTTTACCTGCAACGTTTCGGCAATCTCCTCCACTTTTTTGCGGCTGAGGCAATAAATGATTCCCGATTTGCCTTCGTTTTGTTTGATGAACCGGATAATTTGTGCTTCCGGTTTCACTTTTGGCCTTATTTCGTAATACAGGTTGGCCCGGTTAAACGAAGCTTTAAACACTTCGGCCTCCAGTATGGCCAGGTTTTTCTGAATATCGTGCTGAACCTTTGCGGTGGCAGTAGCCGTAAGTGCAATTACAGGAGCTTGTCCTATTTCCTCTACAATGGGCCGGATGCGCCGGTATTCGGGCCTGAAATCGTGCCCCCATTCCGAAATGCAATGGGCTTCATCAATAGCGTAAAACGATATTTTAACCTTCTTCAGAAATTCGATATTATCCTCCTTGGTGAGCGACTCAGGCGCCACGTAAAGAAGTTTGGTCCGTCCTGCCAATACATCGGATTTTACTTCCTGAATGGCTGCTTTCGACAAAGATGAATTCAGAAAATGCGCCACATAGTCTTCCGTTTGCATGCCCCTGATAGAATCAACCTGATTTTTCATTAAGGCAATCAGCGGGGAAATAACTATGGCGGTACCCTCGAGCAAAAGGGCAGGCAACTGGTAAATCAACGATTTTCCGCCACCCGTAGGCATCAATACAAAGGTATTTTTACCGTCCATTACACTTTTAACAGCTTCTTCCTGCTGTCCTTTAAACCGGTCGAAACCAAAATATTGCTGCAAATATTCAGTTAATGAAACATTTTTATCCATAAAACACTTCTCCCTAACAACTTCCTTCTTAATTCGCGAATTCTAAATTATTAAAAGTAAGAAAAATGACAATACCTTTTTTGTTTTTTTATAAATTAATAGCAATCATTTAAATATTAAAGGTATGAAAAGGCTCGAATAGCAGGAAGTATTTATATTTGTGGAGTTTTTTAAAATGAGAATGAATGAGCGAGAAAAGCAATAATGAAGAGCAGAAAAGCCGGAAAAGAAGGAGCAAAAAAAAGCAGGGCGTGAAAACGGAATATTCCGAGATGTCGTTTTTGGAGCACCTGGAGGAGCTGCGTTGGCATATTATCCGTTCGGCCCTGGCCATTATGATTTTTGCAGTAGTGGCTTTCATAATGAAGGATTTGATATTCAACACCATCATTCTGAACCCGCGGACACCTGAATTCTGGACCAATCGCATGTTTGCCAAACTGGCCGACTGGGCAGGTACCGAAGCGTTAAAAATTAACCAAATACCGCTGGAATTGATCAGCATAAAAATTGCCGGTCAGTTTATGACCCATATATGGGTATCTATTATTGCCGGGTTTATTATTGCCTCGCCCTTTGTATTTCTTGAATTCTGGCGCTTCATTAAACCGGCGCTCTACGAAAACGAAAAAAAACATGCAGGAGGCGCTGTATTTTTTACATCGATACTTTTTTTGATGGGGATTCTGTTTGGTTATTTTTTAATTGTACCCTTGTCGGTTCATTTTTTAGGTTCCTACAATGTGAGCAGCGATGTAACCAACCAAATCAACCTGCGTTCATACATTGGCTCGGTAACCTCCATTTCGATGGCCACCGGCGTGGTATTCCTGATACCCATTTTCTCCTATTTTCTGAGCAAGGTTGGAATTCTCACCCCGCAATTCATGAGAACCTACCGGAGGCATTCGTATGTGGTGATGCTGCTGTTGTCGGCCATTATAACCCCCCCCGATATATTCAGCCAGATCATGGTGGTTTTCCCGCTGGTATTTCTTTACGAAATAGGCATTTTCATTTCGAAACGTGTAGTTAAAAAACGTGAAAAAGAATTGGATGAAATCTAAGTCTTTGAATTAATTCCGTTATTTGCCCTTATGATTCTTCGTGCAGAAAATATAGTGAAAAAATACCGCAAACGTACAGTGGTAAAAGGAGTCAGTTTCGAGGTAAAACAAGGTGAAATCGTTGGTCTGCTGGGCCCCAATGGCGCCGGCAAAACCACCTCATTTTACATGATTGTCGGACTCATAAGGCCTCTATCCGGAAAAGTTTTCATGGACAAGGAAGAAATCACCAAAATGCCGGTTTACAAGCGGGCCAAAAAAGGAATCGGGTACCTGGCACAGGAGGCATCGGTTTTCAGAAAGCTCAGCATTGAAGACAATTTGAAGGCGGTGCTTGAAATGACCAATTACAGCAAAGAATACCAGCGCGAAAAAGTGGAAACGCTGCTCACCGAATTCGGGTTGCAGCACATACGCAAAAGCAAAGGCATTCAGCTTTCGGGAGGAGAACGCCGGCGCACCGAAATCGCCCGCGCCCTCGCCATCGATCCCAAATTTATTTTACTCGACGAACCGTTTGCCGGGGTCGATCCCATTGCCGTGGAAGACATTCAGCAAATTGTAATAAAGCTGAAAGAAAAAAACATCGGGGTGCTCATTACCGACCACAATGTGCACGAAACGCTTTCCATCACCGATCGTTCGTACCTGCTGTTCGAGGGATCCATTCTGAAAGCCGGAACAGCCGACGAATTGGCCAACGACGAGGATGTGCGGAGGGTATATCTGGGACAAAATTTCGAGCTGAGGTAATCGCATAACTGCCGGTTTCAAATAATCGAATTCCATGCTGCGAAACGAAAAATTAACATCAGCATAAAATTTGGCACCCCCCGAAAAAATTTCAATGGAAAATTTGGCAGATAACAAAATTGAAGTATTTTTGCAGTCCCAATTTCAGGGAAACATAAGGAAGGCCCGTTCGTCTAGGGGTTAGGACGCCAGGTTTTCATCCTGGTAGCAGGGGTTCGAATCCCCTACGGGCTACTTAATTTTTTAAGGATTTTAAAAAAACGAAATGGCAAATCACAAGTCAGCTTTAAAAAGAATAAGGCAAAACGAAAAAAAGCGGGTACACAACAGGTATTACGCCAAAACTACCCGGAATGCAATTAAAGCATTGCGGAACGAAACAGAAAAGGAAGAGGCTGAAAAAAGCTATCCAAAAGTGGTTTCTATGATTGATAAACTGGCAAAGAAGAATATCATTCACAAGAATAAAGCCGCCAACCTGAAATCGAAACTGGCAGTTAAAGTTAACAGTTTATAGAGATTTTTCATGATATGGTTAAAGCCTTTCCGAAATCGGGAAGGCTTTTTTCGTGTCCAAACTTTCAGGCACAGCTTCATTTTTTCTGAAAAATGTTTATTTTTAGGCATACTCCGGAAAAATGAACGAATACAAGAAACTTAAAATCAAAGAGTGGGCCGTGGAAGACCGCCCCAGGGAAAAACTCCTTTCCCATGGCCCCCGGTCCCTGTCGGATGCCGAACTGATAGCCATTCTGATTGGCTCGGGAAACCTCGACGAAACCGCTGTGGAACTGGGCCGGCGAATCCTTTCTTCGGTGGGAAACAACCTGAACGATTTGGGACGCAAAGGCATCGATTACCTGAAAACCTTTAACGGAATTGGCGAAGCAAAGGCGGTAACCATTGTGGCGGCACTGGAATTGGGCAAACGCAGGAAAGATGCCGACGTGTTTGTGAAAAAGAAAATAACGTGCAGTAAAGATGTGTCCGATTATTTTATGCCCCTGCTCGGCGACCTCAACCACGAAGAGTTTTGGGTGCTGCTGCTCGACCGGGGCAACAAAATCACCGACCATTTCATGATTAGCCAGGGCGGTATATCCGGAACCATCATCGATGTTCGCATCATTTTAAAAAATGCGCTGGAAAAAATGGCGGTTTCGCTGGTACTGTGCCATAACCACCCGTCGGGAACCATGGAGGCTTCAGATGCCGACCTGAAAATTACCCGCAAAATTAAGCAGGCAGCCGAAGTAATGGACATTTCCGTGCTCGACCACATCATAATCGGGCAAAACCGTTATCTTAGCCTTGCAGATGAAGGATTGTTGCACTAATTAAAAAAACCGATATGATACTGGTCTATACAGAAGAACTGACCCCAAGAATTGAATATATTTCGAGACTGATTTTTACCACCATCTTGCAGAACGAGATATCATTCACCACCAAATCCTCGGAATTTTTAAAATCGAACCTGCCCAAATTCAACTATTCGTATGAGAAGTTTGGCAATGAATTTTACATTAAACCGCACCGGTTTATGCACTGCAGAGCATTAATTCAGCCTAATATTCAACCCATTTGGTATAAAGGGGAAAAATACTTTTTTGAAAGTAGCGCAGATTCCGATTTGCCGTTCGACCCGCTGGCAGCATCGTTTTACCTGGTTTCGCGCTACGAGGAATACCTCGATTCGCCGGTTGACAAATACAAGCGCTTTCCGCCCGAAGAAAGCATTTTGTATAAATACGGGTTGCTGAATAAACCAGTGGTAAATATTTGGGCACGTTTGCTGGCTGAAAAATTACAAAAACGTTTTTCTGAACTTGAATTCCCCGAGCCAAAATTTGTTTTCCTTCCTACCATCGACATCGATAATGCCTGGGCTTACGCCAATAAAGGATTCTGGCGCTCCGCAGGGGCCATTGCCAAAGCCGTATCGAAAGGGAATTTTACAGAAGCAGGAACCCGTTACAGGGTTTTGCGCGGGAAAGAGACGGACCCCTATGACACGTATGATTTTCTGAATGAAACATTTAAGGGAAATGAAGACAAGGTGTTGTTTTTCTTTCTTCTGGGTGATTACAAACGCTACGATAAAAATGTATCCTGGAAAAACAGGCATTTTCAGAAACTGATTCTCGAAACGGCAGAAAAGTATGAAGTGGGCATTCATCCCTCCTATTCTTCCAGTAAAAAGAAAGGAAAAAAGAGGTTGGCTGCCGAAATAAAAAGGCTTGAAGAAATTTTAGGATTCACCGCAACAAAAAGCCGGCAGCACTTTTTAAGGCTCCGGTTTCCGCGCACCTACCGCCGGTTGCTCAAAGCCGGTATTGCCGAAGATTTTTCCATGGGATACCCGTCTCATAACGGGTTCAGGGCCGGAATATGCACGCCCTACTTCTTTTACGACCTGAAAAGAGAAGCTCCCACCGCGTTAAAAATTATTCCATTCCAGGTAATGGATGTCACCTTGCGCAACTACATGGATTTTAACCCGGAACAGGCCACCCGGGAAATTGAAAATTTAATGCAGGAGGTGAAAACCGTTGGCGGAACTTTTGCATACATCTGGCACAACGAAACACTGAACGAACAGGACAACTGGCAGGGCTACCGCGAGGTGTTCAGAAAAATGAACCGAAAAGGATTTGAATTGGCCCATGTATAACAAAGAACAGCTGAAATATGTAGAGTACTGCAACATCGACTACGAAAAGTGGGACAGGTGCGTGGGGGAAGCTCCCAACAGCCGTGTTTATGCCACCAGCTGGTACCTCGACCGCATGGCTGTTAACTGGGATGCCCTGGTTTATGGCGATTATGAATTTGTAATGCCGCTGCCCTTTAAAAGGAAATACGGAATCAGCTATTTATACCAGCCACCGTTCAGTCAGCAACTGGGAATATTTCCCATACCGTCAGACGAATTATCCGAAGCATTTTTCCATGAGATTATCTGCCGGTTCAGGTACTGCAATGTTCAGCTCAACTCGTTCAACCAGCCGGCAAAAGACAAACCTCTAATTCAGTTCTTACCGCGAAAAAACTATCTGCTTCATCTGGATACCGATTACGAAAACATATTGGCGGGTTATTCGAAAAATACCCACCGGAACATTGCAAAAGGAAACAACAACCGGTTGAATTTTGCGGAAGGTATTCAAGCGGAGGAGTTTCTGACCTTCAAACAAAAAAATCTGGTGGCAAAGCTGTCAAAAATCGACTTTCAAAAACTGAAAAGCATTATTGCATACAGCCAGTACAAAGGATTTGGAGAAATTGCAGGTGTTTATTCGCCCGGGAACAACCTGTGCGCTGTCGTCTTTTTCTGCCGGTGGAAAGACCGCATCATTTACATGAATGCCGCCTCGAGCCGGGAAGGGAAAGAGATGCGGGCCATGTTTTTCTTAATGGACAATTTCATGCAGGCCACGGCAGGAAAAAACCTGACTCTCGATTTTGAAGGTTCTATGCTGCCCGGCGTTGCCCGTTTTTTTGAAGGCTTTGGCGCCACTCCTGAAACCTACTGCCGGATGAAATTCAACCGGCTGCCGGTTCCGTTCCGATGGTTAAAAAAAGATACCCGATGAAAACATTTCCCCGTTTTCTGAGCAGGCAAGCCGGTCGTTTCTTTTCGCCGGAAAGGCTTTTCGGTTTAAAAACTCCCTGCTTTTTGCCTTTTTATCATGTGGTGAGCAACGAAAAATTACCGCACATTTTAAACTATCCCTACCGCAATGTGCAGGAGTTTGAAAATGAACTCGACTTTTTCCTGAAACATTTTGAGCAGGTATCGCTGGAGCAACTGGTTTCGGAGAAATGCAGAAACAAAAAAGCGTTTCACCTCAGTTTCGACGACGGGCTGCGCGAATGTTCGGAGATAGTAGCTCCCCTGCTGCTGAAAAAAGGCATTCCGGCTACTTTTTTCATCAACACTGCCTTTACCGACAACAAAAAACTATTCCACAAATATAAGGCAAGCCTTATTCTAAACAGGCTTCATACAATACCTGATGCAGAGGCTGAAAAATTACTGGCGGGGCACAACATGGCAGGAGAAAAAATTTTAACTGCCACCATTCAGCAGGAAAGTGTATTGAACGAAGCAGCGGGGCTTTTGGGACTTAACTTTGAGGATTATCTGAAAAAACAGCAACCCTATCTCACATCCGGACAGTTGAAAAACCTGGCCGATAATGGCTTTACCATAGGGGCACACAGCCACAACCATCCGGAATTCTGGACCATTTCGGAGGAACAACAAATGCAGGAGGTGAAAGAAAGTATGGCCGTTTTGCAAAAGATTATTACACAACCGCTGAAAACCTTTGCGTTTCCGTATGCCGACTGGGGCGTAACTGGCAACGTGCTGAAAGCCCTTCATGAAAAAAACATTTGCGACATCACTTTCGGAACGGCAGGAATAAAAAACGATGAGTTCAGTTTTCATTTTCAGCGGTATCCGGCAGAACAACCCGGCAATTTTGTGCAGAACTTAAAAGGAGAATTTGTTTATTTTAAACTTCGGAAATGGGTGGGAAAAGCAACAGTAATACATTGACTCCGGAGATCAGAAAAATACGGTTGTCCGAACTGGAAAGCTATATTCAAGGTGATATATATAAACGCTTTCCAACCGTCCCAATCACTCCTTCACGGACCATGTCGTACATGAAAAATCCGCACGGAAAACCCGAAGATGTGGTTCTGATTTTGGCTTTGGCAGATAAGAAACTGATTGCTTTCCGGAGTTTTTTTGCCGGAATGGCGCATACCCGAACCGAAGACATTCGGTTTGGCTGGTGCAGCGGCGCCTGGGTGCATCCAACCTTCAGACGGAAAGGATTATCGAAACGATTGTTGAAGGATGCGCTGGACGACTGGAACGGCAAACTGATGTTTACAAATTATGCACCCGAGGCTGAAAAACTGATTCTTTCCACCGGTTGGTTTCATGAACTGCACCGATTTGACGGCATGCGGGCTTACCTGTTTCCAAAAACCGTTAAACTTTTCAGAACTGCCCGAAAAAACCGGTTCACTGCATTTTTCTTTTCACTTGTTGATGCCTGCATTGCCGGCTATTCAAGTATGAATATACTGTTTTTCAGCTATTTCAAAAACCCGGACATTCGTTTTGAAACCCTCGCTGAACCCGACGAAGACACCTTCCGGTTTCTGAAAAAAGAAAACGTAAACTCGCTGTTTGGAAGAGACGTGCAAGAATTAAAATGGATTTTTCAGTATCCATGGATTTCGAAAATAAACCGGGAAGTATCAGATAAATATCCGTTTTCGTCCTGTTCACCTTCTTTTTCATACACAACCGTAAAAGTTTGGCAAAAGAATCAGCTGACTGCCGTTTTTATTTTCTCGGTTCGCGAAGGCCACCTGAAAACCCTGCTTTTCTGTTTTCCGCCTGAATTGAGCAATGAAATTGCGCGGTTCATAAAAAAGTTTGGTGTAAAACAGAAAATTGAGATGGTAACCATATATAATTCAGCCATTGCAGGCCATTTCTTTGCCCGAAAATTCCCATTTTTGCACGTGCGAAAATACGGGCAGAAAATATACAGCTCGTTCCAGGTGGGTGAAATTGAAAAGCTTCGGTTTCAGGACGGCGATGGCGATGTTTTTTTTACGTAAATCAAAAAAAATCAATGGAAGTAAAAATTTTAGGAAATAACCATTCGGTATTTGATGAATACCTGGCAGAAATCAGGGACATATCCATTCAGAAGGACCCGCTGCGGTTCAGAGAAAACCTGTACCGGCTGGGAGAGTTGTTTGCTTATGAAATCAGCAGGGAGATGAAATTTAAAGTTACGGAAGTAACCACTCCGCTGGGCATTGCCCGTGTTCCGAAACTGGAGAAACAACCGGTACTGGCCACCATTTTAAGGGCCGGTCTGCCCATGCACAACGGGCTATTAAAAATTCTCGACCGTGCCGAGAACTGTTTTATTTCAGCCTACCGGAAATACACCGAGGAAGGTGGTTTTGAAATCGAGTTCGAATACATGGCCTCGCCCTCGCTGGAGGAAAAAGTAGTAATTTTATCCGACCCGATGCTGGCCTCCGGAAAATCGATGGAAATTGGTTACAAAGCGCTTTTCAGCAAAGGTACGCCATCGCACGTACATTTGGTTTCCATTATTGCAAGCCGGCAGGGAGTAGAATACATTACCAACGCCATACAAGCAGAAAATGTAACCCTTTGGCTGGGAGCTGTCGATGAAAGCATGACACCCAAATCGTACATTGTTCCGGGGTTGGGCGATGCCGGCGACCTGGCCTACGGTGAAAAAATCGATTCGAGGTAATCAGAAATAAACTTCCACATTCACATCGTCGCGGTTAAATCCTTTCTCTTTCAGGATTTCCATGGCATCGAAAATCATGTCGCTGTTGCCGCACAGGTAAAAACAGGAATTTTGGGCAAATTCCGCCTCTTTCAGGTAACTTGTCAGCCTTCCCTGGTAATCGCCTTTCTCATCGCGCGAAGTGCATAAAAAGAACCTGTCGTTTTCGTAGGCCTCCCTTTCGTATGCTTCACCGGCAAAACGCACCCCGTGAATCACTTTGTAATTCAGGCCCGGATTGCTTTTAACCATGCTGTGGAAAGGGGCAATTCCGGTTCCGCTGGCAATGAAAACATGCTGGTGTGTATCGCGCTTTTTGGCGTCGAGGGCAAAACGGCCAAACGGACCGTGAATTTCTACCAAATCGCCCTTTTTCAGGTATTTCAGCTTCGGAGTGAAATAGCCGCCTTCCACTTCTTTTACCAAAACTTCGAGGTAATCATCTTCTTCTGCACTGTAAATGGAATATTCGCGGCTTTGGTAATCGCCCGCAATTGACAGTGAGATATGCTGACCGGCTTCAAACTTAAACCTGCTTTTAGGAAAACGCATAAGAAAAGCACTGTCGGTTAAATATTTAATATCCTGCACCTTGTAAAAACTGGTGTCAATTTGTACTTCAGACTTCATTTCAATTGTCATTACACATAAAATTAAAAACACAAAAATACCCTCAAAAACCAATAAAATACTTTTTCGTATTCTATTTCGCCGGTAATTTTAGAGAATTAACCGATTATTAATACAATTGTTCGGGATAAAGAGAGTTATTTTAAAAAGAATTCTGAAATTCAGAAAATTAAAAGTCAGTATAAGCCGGAAAACAGTTAAACAAAAATGAAAACAATCATCGTTTATGCCACAAAACACAAATGCACCGAAAAAATTTCGGAGCAGATGAAAAATTACCTGGGCGGTAATGTTACTCTCGTCAACCTGAAAAAGGAACCCAATCCGTCAATAGAACCTTACCAGAGGGTAATTGTTGGCGGGTCCATTCACGCCGGACAAATTCAGAAACGGGTGAAGGAGTTTTGTAACCACAACCTGAATGAGCTCAGAAAAAAAGAACTGGGCCTGTTTATCTGCTGCATGGAAGAGGGCGAAACCGCTGGCAAGCAGTTCGACGAAGCCTATCCGGAAGAATTGCAGCGTTATGCCAAAGCCACGGCCATTTTTGGAGGTGCATTCGATTTTGAGCGGATGAGCTTCCTGGAAAAAATGATTGTAAAAAAAGTGGCTCAGGTAAAACACAGCACCTCGAAGGTAGATTTTGAAGCCGTCCGCAAATTTACGCGCCGTATGGATCGCATCTTCAACCCCTTCTTGTTTCTTGCCTAAAAACTAAGGTAAAAAGCACGGGTTAAATTTTTGTATTCTTCGGTAAAGTCCGAACCGTCATCGGTATGGATATTCAATGCGCCCGTTATGGTTTCCGCCTGGTTTTTTGTGAATTCCATAAGAAACCGGTGTGGCCTTTTGAAACTGCGCGGACTAACCTGCGTTTGCCTGTACAAATACAGTCCGGCATTTTCGGCTGTTTTTATAAAATCTTCAGCAGACAAAGCCGGCAGAATAACCGCCAGCCTGCCCTGGGGAGCCATTAACCGGGCCGAACAATCAACAAGTTCACCGGTGGGCAACAGGTGGTTGTGTTTGGCCATTGCAAGATAGTCGCATTTCGATTTTTGGCTGTTGGTAAAAAAAGGAGGGTTCGACACTATTAAATCAAACGTTCCCGGGTTGGTCTTCACAAAATCCTGAAGCGAGGTATTCAAAACGGTTATCCGGTCGCTCCATGGCGCGTTTGCAACATTTTCAGCCGCCTCCTCTGCGGCATTTTTTTCTATTTCGATGGCGGTTACTTGGGCGTTGGAACGCTGGGCCAGCATCAATGCAATTACACCGGTGCCTGCGCCAATATCGAGAATGGTTTTTGCCTGCGAAATACCGGCCCAGGCACCCAGCAAAACACCGTCGGTGCCAACTTTCATGGCGCTTTGCTGCTGGTTGATTCGGAATTGTTTAAACTGAAACCAGTTATTTTTAGCCATATTCATTCTACATTGCCAAATTAAAAACCTTCGAAAATGCCCAGTCCGAAAAGTGCAAAATCGTATTTTACAGGATCACCGGGGTCAAATTTACGAAGAGTGACGGTAACTTCCTCTACCGCTTTCCAGTCGTTCTGTTTTCGGTTCAGCAATCCCAGTTTCCGGGCCACGTTTCCGGTATGCACGTCGAGGGGCAACATCAGCTCCGATGCAGGTATTGCGTTCCATAGTCCAAAATCAACACCGGCATTGTCGTTTCGTATCAACCACCTCAGGAACATATTCAGCCGTTTGGCCGAAGCGCCACGCTCCACATTGGCTATGTGTTTACGGGTTCGCTCGCCCGGAAATTCAAAAAACACCGAATGGAAAAAAGTAAGCGCCGCTTTTACAGAACCTCCTTCCCTGTATCCGGTGGCAAACACATTTTCAAGTCCTCCGTGATTTTTATATATGTTTCGTAGCGAACGGACAAAATAAATACAATCGCTGCCGTTAAAGGTACGGTGCACAAAGGGTTTCAATGCTTCAAAATCGGTATCGGATGCTCCGGTAACAAAATCGAAAGGCCGGTTGTCCATCAATTGCATGAGGCGCAAAGCATTTTTAATGATGGCAACTCGGTTTCCCCACGAGATGGTGGCGGTTAAAAATGCGGCAATTTCAATGTTTTCCTTTTGGGTAAACTGTTTGGGAACCTGAATGGGATCGGTTTCAATAAACTCAGGGCGGTTGAATTTCTTCACTTTTTCATCCAGAAACCCTTTCCATTCAGCAACCTCCATCATTTCAATCAATCCTTCAGTCATTCGTATCCTCAATCACCCCGTCCTTAATGTGAATGATTTTATTGGATCGGTCGGCAAAATGGTCGTCGTGTGTAACAATTACGAACGTTTGTCCAAAGTCGTCGCGCAGTTGGAATAGCAGGTCGTGGAGTTCATCACGGTTGGCCGAGTCAAGATTTCCAGAGGGTTCGTCGGCCAGCACCACCGAGGGTTTGTTAACAAGCGCCCGTGCCACAGCCACCCGCTGCTTTTCGCCGCCCGACAATTCTGAGGGTTTGTGGTGTATCCGGTCGGTCAATCCCAGGTATTCGAGCAACCGAAGGGCTTCCTTTTCGGCATCTTTAGCAGAGCGGCGGGCAATAAACGCCGGAATGCAAACATTTTCGAGCGCAGTAAACTCGGGCAGCAGGTGATGAAACTGAAATACAAACCCGATTTCGCGGTTACGGAAATTAGCCAGTTCTTTTTCGGAAAGTGCTGAAATATTTTTGCCGTTGTAAAAAATTTCTCCGCTGTCGGGCTTACTCAGGGTACCTAAAATTTGCAGCAAAGTAGTTTTGCCTGCACCGCTGGCGCCAACTATGGAATAAATTTTCCCGGGCGGAATTTCGAGGTTAATGCCTTTCAGTACCTGTAACGGGCCAAACGATTTTTTTATGTTTTCTGCTACAATCAAAAGCTTCTGGGTTTTAATCTTCCGGATGGTCTTTAATTTCTTTTTTACTTTCAGGATCCGGCTCTATCGGTTTTGAAACGTCCTCAAGGTCTTTTCTGATTTGGTCGGTCTCCTTGTCAACGGCACTGGAAACCTCATCCAAATCGTGTTTTATTTTGTTTGTTTCCCTGTTTACCGTAGATTTCACCTCATCGATATCCTTTTTGATGTCTGAAGTGTGATCATTAATCTCACGCTTGATTTCGTTTGTGGCCTTTTTAAATTCGCGCATTCCTTTCCCAAGGGTTTTGGCAATATCGGGAATGGCTTTCGACCCAAAAAAAAGCAGGGCCAGCAACATAACCAGTACCAGCTCTCCTCCGCTAACGAATAATATATGGTTCATTCTTTTCTTTTAATTTTAGGACACAAATATACAAATTGGCGCCATCTTTTAAACAGGATACCTCACAAAAAAGCGATAGCCCTGCATGAGCAAGGCTATCGGCTTTATGAATTTAAATCCAATTCGCTACTTTTTCCTTTTGGCTGTCACTTTCGCCAGCCTTTTTTGAAAATCGTAGGCAATGGGAGTAGCCACAAAAATGGAAGAGTAGGTACCCACTACTACCCCAACGAGCAGTGCGAATACAAACCCGCGAATGGTGGCCCCTCCAAACATGAAGATGGCCAGCAACACCACAAAGGTTGAAAGCGATGTGCTGAAAGTACGGCGCAGTGTGCTGTTTACCGCCTCGTCCACATTCTGCTCCCGTTTGCGTTTCGGATGCAGTTTCAGGTATTCCCTGATGCGGTCGAAAACCACCACAGTGTCGTTAATGGAGTACCCCAGCACCGTGAGGATGGCCGCAATAAAGGCCTGGTCAATCTCGAGCGAGAAAGGCAAAACATTATAGAGCAACGAGAAGATACCCAGCACTATAAGGGAGTCGTGGGCAATGGCCGCTACAGCTCCCAGCCCGTATTGCCAGTTGGTGAACCGTATCAGAATGTACAGAAAGATGATGATGAGGGCAAAACTGATGGCAATTACAGAGTCTTTCCGGATATCGGCCGAAATGGTTGGCCCCACCTTCTGTGAGCTCAGCTGATAGGTATCGGTAAATTCTTCCAGGCTTACACCATCGTCCAGCACGTTGGCATTTTTCAGTCCGGACATCAGCAATCCTTCCACTTCGTCGTCCACATCCTGACTGTCGTCTTCAATTTTGTAGGTTGTGGTAATGCGAATCTGATTGTTGCCGCCAAACGTTTTTACTTCGGGCATTTCACCAAACACACCGGTGAGTGCCGACTGCACTTCAGCCACCTGCACATCCTGGTCTAAACGTACCACGTAGGTGCGGCCCCCTTTGAAGTCAATACCGTAACTCAAGCCGCGCACAGCCAGTGAGCCTACCGATAAAATGATAAGTGCTCCGGAAATAATATAGGCTATTTTCCTTTTTTCGAGAAACTTAATATTGGTATGCCGCAGCCATTCTTCTGTAAATTTGCTTGAAAAGAGGATGATTTTGCTTTTCTTCAGTTTCCATTCAAAAATAATACGGGTTAAGAAAATGGCGCTGAACAGCGAGGTAAGAATACCAATGATAAGTGTGGTTGCAAACCCTTTGATTGGGCCCGAGCCAAAAATATAAAGCACAATACCCGTTAACAATGTGGTTACCTGGCCGTCAATGATGGCTGAATAGGCGTTTTTGTACCCGTCGGAAATGGCCAGCTTAATTCCTTTGCCGGCCCGGAGTTCTTCCTGCACCCTTTCGTAAATGAGCACGTTGGCATCAACCGACATACCGATGGTAAGCACTATACCTGCAATACCCGGAAGGGTAAGGGTTGCTCCCAGCGATGCAAGAATTCCGATAATAAAAAACATGTTGGCAATCAGCGCCACGTTGGCTGTAAGCCCGGCATTGCGGCTGTAAAAGAAGAACATGTAAATGAGCACCAGAATAAAGGCGATTATGAAGGAATACATACCGCTGTTAATGGCTTCCTGCCCCAGCGATGGCCCCACAATCTCTTCCTGAATGATGCGCGCTGGTGCGGGCATTTTACCCGATTTCAGAATGTTGGCAAGGTCTTTTGCCTCTTCGATGCTTTCCAGCCCGGTGATGCTCGAACGTCCCCCTGAAATTTCGTTTTGTACTGTTGGAAACGATCGAACATAACCGTCGAGAACAATGGCTATGGATTTCCCGATGTTTTCTTTGGTGAGCCGCTGCCATACTTTAGCGCCCTCGCTGTTCATGGTCATTGAAACTTCAGGGTTCGATCCAAGCTGGTCGAAATCCTGGCGGGCATCGGTAATCACATCGCCGTCGAGCGGTGCACGTCCGTCGCGGGTGTTGGCTTTCAGGGCAATGAGCCGGTAAAAATTGCCGGCCTCATCCATGGCATTGGCTGTCCAGCGAAACATCATGTCGCGTGGAAAAATATTCCTGATTTGTTCCCTGTTCAGGTATTCGTTTACCCGGGCGGTATCTCTCGAATGGGCAATTCCAATGGATGGTCCGGGAAACAGTTGCCCCTGCTGGTCGGTGCTTGGATTAAGCACGGCAAACAACGGAAACTCCTTTCTGAAATCTTCCATGTCATCCAGGTCGGCGCCGGTAGTATCCCCTTCTGCTCCTTCGGTCAGTTCATCGAGCAACGAAGATTCGCTGTCGGTCGGTTCGCTATCGTCATCAGCGGTTTGCTCAGCAACATCCGCTTCCACTGGGGCTGTTTCACCCTCAGCGGTTTCGGCAGTTTCCTGTCCTTCCGGGCTATCGGCGCCGGCATTCTGCAATTCTCTGATCCGTTCGTTGGCCTGTAGCAGATAAGGATAAACTTCCTGGTTCTCATACGTTTCCCAGAACTCGAGCATGGCAGTACCCTGCAACAGGCTGCGCACCCTGCTCTGGTCTTTCACTCCCGGCAGCTCAACCAGAATACGTCCTTTGGTTTGCAACTGCTGAATATTAGGCTGCGCCACCCCAAAGCGGTCGATACGGGTACGGATAATGTTAAAGGCATTGTCGATGGCAGCATTTGTTTCGGCCCGGATGACATCAATCACCTCGCTGTTGGTTGAGTTGATGTTGATTTTGTCCCTCAGTTCAAGGGTAAGAAAAATGGAAGCGAGCCTGGCGTTGGGGTCAATCTCTTCGAAAGCCCGTCCAAACAGGGTTACAAAATCTTCCTGACTGCCGCGCTGCATTTCCCGTGCGCGTACCAGTGCTGCATTAAACGTAGAGTCGTTGTTGTGGTTCGACAGGGCACGAATGAGATCGTCAACCGAAACTTCGAGTGTTACGTTCATCCCGCCTTTCAGGTCGAGACCAAGGTTCAGCTCCAGCCCCTTCACATCTTTGTAAGTAAATTGCTTGAGACCTAAAAAATTGTAAACAACTTCTCCTGAAATGGAATCGAGGTAATAAAATTCCTTGTCCGGGTCGCCCTGTGCATATTCCACGGCGGCCTTTTCCACCTGCCTTGCTTTAAATGTAAACGACAGCTGGTATAAACATACCGCGGCCAGCAAAATGGCAAATGTTAAAATTGCTCCTTTGTTTTGCATGTGATTTTCGTTTTAAAATTGTAATGGATTTATATAAATTAACTTATTATGAAGCAGTTATGAATATTACTTCAAACGGATATCAGGCGCGTGCCTGCACGATTTTGTCCGGCAGATTTCCCGGACAGGAAAACTTACGAAACCGGCGGATCGTCGTCGGGAAAGGTAAGGTAATAATGCCTGAAAATGAGGTGATGGTATGAAAGGAAGAGCGGTTTCAGCGGCACAGCGGTTTCGGCTTTCAATGCCTGATGGTGCCGCAGCTGATGACACTTCTGGAGAAGTTTGTCGTGGGCATCGTCGAACAACTTACGCCCCAAAGTTTTTTGTGCGGATGATTTGACACCAAAACTGCTGCTTTGCGAAAAAAGGTATATAGCGCCATGATCGCAGGCCTCGTTTTCCGGTCCGGTTTGCAGTTCTTCCAATGCAGCAGGGTGCTTTTCAAAATACAAATCGAACAACACAGCAACAGCCGTAAGCGCTGCAAAAACCAGCACCCTGACCAGCAAAAGCTTTGTTATTTTCAGTTTGAATTTCACCCCTTTACAATTTTGCGGGGCAAATATACCGAAATAGTTCAGGTTTTCAAATCTGAATGAAGGAAATTAAGCGGATTGGAGAACAGGGTATTCTGTTTTAACTCCAATGCATTTCAACACCCTGTCGGAATAAACTTCCCGGCCTTATCTGTCACTTACATCGTATGCAAAAAGTTTATCTGCATGGCGTGCGTAAAGGGTTTTACCGCAAACTACCGGATGTGCCCAGTACATGCCCCTGCCACCTTCGGGTACCTGAAATTCTCCGGTTGTTTCATACGAACCGGGAGTTGCTTTAACAAGTTTCATAACTCCCCGTTCATCCAGGGTGTAAAGCAGTCCTTCGGCAAACGTAACAGAACCTTTGCCATGCCCCTCAGATTTCCACATTTGTTTACCTGTCATAAAATCGAGGCAAAACCAGCCCCGCGCATTGCTTCCCGAACCGTAGAGGTAACCTTCGTGAAGGATTACGCCGCCATGGTGATTGTCCATAAGCTCGGTTTGCCAAACCGTTTCCGGAACAATTTCTTCGCCCTGAAGTGTCAACTTAACCAGCATGCTTCCTTTACCGTAGCCACTGGAAATAAACACAAAATCGTTATGAACAATGGCATCCGGCACATTCAGTCCGTTACGGTTTTTATAATCCACTTTCCACAACAACTTTCCGGTTTGGGTATCTACGCCGTAATAACAATCGGAACTTGCATTAATGAGTTGTTTGTATCCGCCAAATTCCATTAAAACCGGTGAAGAATAGCCCTCTACACCCGGAATCTTTGTGCTGGCCCAAATCAGTTCTCCATCGTTTTTGTTCAAACATACCTGAAATCCGGATTCGCCGGCCGGACGAACATATAAATGGTCTTCATCAATCATCACCGATTCAGAATAGCCGTATTCCAGTTCAGGCACGTTAAAACGTTCTGCCAAATCGCTGAACCACAATTCTTCACCGGTTTTGGCATGAAATGCAGCCAAACGCCCGGTTTCTCCCAGGTGGTAAATGGTTCCTTTGTCGAAGGTAGGGGTACTGCGTGCGCCGGTGTAGGTCCTTGCGTGAGACATGGTTGTTGACCATGCCTTTCCGTTGGATTTCTCCCAAACTTCATTTCCCTCTGAATCGAGACAATAAACAAACGTTTCACCCGATTTTGTTCTTGAAGTGTAAATGTACCCATCGGCAATGGAAACCGAACTGTATCCTTCGCCAAGTCCCGAAGCGGTCCATTTTAATGCGGGGCCATTTTGCGGCCACTTCTTTAGCAAGCCTGTTTCTGAAGATTTATTTGTGCGGTCCAAACCGTGAAAACAGTGCCATTCCCCTTCTCTTTGAGCATCAGAACTGCACCCCAAAAAAAGAACACAAAAACTTAAAACAAAAAACGGTGGTTTAATTTTCCGGATCAAGCCTTCGTGTAACCCGGCCCATTGGTATTTAAAACGAAAAGAAGATATGGCAAACATAGCTGTAGTTTTTCAATTGACTTTTACAAATATAGAAAACAGGGGCAAACTACAATACTAAAAATCCGAATCCGAATTCGGTAAAAAAATGAAAAGTGAAGGAAGCATGGTTGTTATGGAGTTACTTTTTGAACTGTACGGTAAATATACCAGTCCGCTGATTGTCAATAATGAACGAAGGGAAAAGAAGTTGAAAAAGGCGGAACAGTAAGAAACTATTCTTTGATGTCGGGATACAATTCACTCCAGGCATTCCATCCCCCTTGCAGCGACTGTACATTAGTATATCCGAGCTGCATCAGCGCTTTGGCCGACAATGAACCACGTCCGCCTGTGCTGCAATAAACGAAAATGGGATCGGTTTTTTGCGGCGGATTTTTCCCGGCGGCTTCCCACACTTCTGTCAATCCTATCCTGAATTCCAACATCCCTCGCGGGATATTTACTGCCCCGGGAACAGCGCCTGACTGGTTTTCTGCCACTGTCCGTACATCAATGATGAAAATATCGTCGCGGGTGTAGGTGTTTTTAAAATTTTCAGGGGTAATTTCGGTAATAACTTCTTTGGCAGCAGCTACCATCTGGTCCACACTTTCGTAAACCACCAGCTTGCTTTTTACCTGACTTTCAGCTGAACAAGAGATTACAAAAAAAAGCAGCAGGAAAACTGCTGTTAAACGAACGGTATTGTTTTTAGGTATCATTTCAATTTTTTTTAAATTTAACAAATTAATGCCATAAAATGAACAGAGAAATGGAAAGATGGTTCATTTTGGAGGAGCAACTGAGATTGGGATAACTTTAAAAATAAATGAAATTAAACGGATTATTGACATTTTAACCCCGATGATGTTTTGGTTAGTTATGAAGAGAACAATAATAATATCACTGTTCATTTGCAGCTTTGAATTGGTTCATGCCCAATTTGCTGAAAACAATGCAATTTATTTTTCACAGGAACTAAACTTCGGAAATTACATCGGGTTAAATGCTGACCTGAATTACGTATATAAAGAACGGTTTTCTTTTAAAATCGGATACAATGGAAATATCCGAAAACCAAAATCACAACCCGAAGATTATTCATCCGGTTTAGTAAAGGGAATACTTTTGGGATTGGGACAATGGTTGGATTACTGAAAAAAAGAAAAACGACACCAAAATAACCATGGACGTCACATCGAATTCATAAAACCTTTCCCAGTTTCTGTAGTTTCGTTTTATCGAATTTTAGCACCATCATTATTTAGAATAAATCTATGGTGGTTATCATTTTCAAATTCAGTGGATTGTTGTATTTTGCACCTTGACAGACAATATAAAATTACATTAATAATCAATTGTTATTGACATTAATGAAAAAACTTCTGATCATTATACTTTTTACAGCCTCACTTAGTGCTTTTGGACAGAATCATTATCTTGGATTACAGGGTGGAATTAACATGACTAATTTACCCGCTAAAAAATCGTTCCCTGACGCTGAAATGAGAATTGGATTCATTGGCGGGTTTAATTATGAATACAAAACTTCAAAAAATTATCGATTAGGGATAGATATATTATATTCTCAGCAAGGGTTTATTCACAATCTGAGAGTATATGATGATGGAAGAGGTGAAACAGGAATATCGGAATACAAATTTGATTTTTTTACAATCCCAATAAAAATAGGTTACGAATTGGGTAATAAAATAAAGGTAATTCCAAAGCTTGGCATTGTTCCATCTTTTTTACTTAAAGGAGAAATTATATTACCTGAATTTGATAATGAAGGGAATGTCATAAGTTATGAAACTATAAATTATGAAGACTTTGTAAATAATTTTGATTTTGGAGGATGTTTTGAACTGGGTTTTGAAGGTAAACTATCAGAAAATATTAAAATAAGTCCTTCATTATCATTCAAACATAGCATAATGGAGTTTTTTAAATCCGACAGTTTTGATCGTATTGATATGATACACAAGGGTTTTTCAATATCAATGGGATTTAAATATTTTTTTAAATAAGTTAAAGGTAACCGGGTTATTGATATCTTAACTCCCGATGATGATGTGCTGAAATATTAAGGGGTGCATGAGTATCATTGGGAGTAGAAACAAACGAAAAGTATAAACCAATAAACTAAATTGTAATGGGTTTCGGAGCCGGGCACATACAGGACATGAATAGTCGGATAAAACAAAACCGGGAGTTGCGTCCGTCGAACCGACAAAAGTTTAAAGGGAAAAACAGGCAGGCAATTTACTCACAATCTAATGAAAACCAGAATCCACTAAATCTCATATCCGTATCTGAGAAAGAATTGATTGAAATTAAAAAGGACAACAGTAAACGAGCTAAAATGGAACAGAAACGTATGCGAATTATTTATGGGATTTTTCTTTTATGCACTTTAATTGCCATAATCGGATTTTTGATATGGGTTAATTAAATAGCCTGTTCACAACATTATTGGAAAAAAACCTCAAATGAACGCAACCCATTGTGATTTAAAAACATCTTGTTGAAAAAATCTGAAATCTTTGGATGATGAAAAAACTAATTTTGTTTTTATTCCCTGTTCTCTTGTTTTCATGTGAAAAGGAACTGGAATTATTGATACAGAATTCAGATGAATTGATGGGAAGTTGGACAAACCAGGTGGTAAATGATACCATCATGGAATTTACAAAAGCTGATTCCCTGAATAATAACGACTACGGATTTGAATTTAAACCAAATCAGGTTTTTATCGAACGAAAAAATTCAGGCTGGTGCGGAACTCCTCCCATTGCCTACGCCGATTTTGAAGGAACATGGCAGCGGCAGGATTCAATCTTAATTATAATCGTTGAGTACTGGGGAGGAACGGCCGATTACAAATGGGAAATCAGTTCGGTAGATGAAAACAGGTTGAAGATTTATAAGGTAAGCGAAGAATACCACAATGAATTCTGAAAATTTCAAAACAATGAAAAAAATTGCATTACTCGGATTCACATTAATAATGTTTCTTTTTTCCTGTAATAAAAAAGATGATGTGGGTGATATTAATAACATTGAGGTAGAAAAATACATTGAATTGCTAAAGGCAGGTGAATATGAATTTTGGGAACTGCCGCCCTTTACTGCTGAAGACATTCCCGCGCTCCTGCAATACAGAAATGAAACTCAGATGATAACCAGGTTCCCCCGTAATTTACTTTCATCTTATGGAATGCCGGAATGTAAACTGGGAATGTATGTTTTGTGGACCATTGAATCCATTCGCGCAGTTGCCATTAAAAGTAAATATTTGACTGGACGCTTTCCATCGCAAAATCCTGTTCTGTTTATACGTACTTCGGATGGATTGCAAATGGATAATACGGATGAATCTCATGCAGTTGCGGCCAAAGTCTATTTCGACTGGAGGAACGAAAACAAACACAAAGATTTCGAGGAGTTTAAAAATATTGACCCGTTGGCCGAAACGGATTACAGATGGCATTAATGAAAACAAAAAATACAACATAAAATGAATCGTTAAACCCATGAAATAAATTCGCCATGAAAACATCAAAATACATCTTCATCCTTTTAATTCTGGCAGGTTTGCTCACTGCCTGCAAAGAAGAAACCATTGAAATATCACAGGTACTTGACGAAGTTGAATCTGCCAGATATTTTAATACCGAAATATTCTCTGAACAGAATTTGAAAATTTACGGCATATGGAAAATATTTGATATCTCCGGCGGAATTCACGGCACAGGGTATGAACCGGATTTTGATTACCTGATCATTAAAAAAGTGGGAATTTATGGTTTTGTAAAAGAGAATAACCTGCTGGAATACGGTAAAATGGTCCCCGCACTTTGGAACCCAAACGATTTACGGCTAAAAATTGATTTTGAAAAAGATGAACAATCGGGTTCGTTTTTTACCGACAGGGTAAAATATGTACATTATAACGGAAACGATACCCTGCATTTAAGCTCTCCGTGCTGCGACAGGTTTAATTTCCATTTTGAACGGGTGAATTGAGAAGCATTTAAAAAATTGAAAATAAGCTGGTCTGTATTTTCTGCTTTCCTTTTCATTTTAAAAGGGACAAAAGCGAAATTAGCACCACCATAACAAGCACCAAAACCAACACGTAGATTTTATCGTCTTTTATTTTTTTCGAAAAATACAAAACAACCGGAGTAAAAATTCCCACAAAAATGGCTGTTCTCAAATCTTTCATTGTAATTTGAAAATTACCCGTTGAAATCCAGTCGGCTATTTCCGGAAGCAACAAAAATAGCAGGACAGATAACAAAATGACTCCCAGTGCTTTAATAAATTTCTTCATTGGACATTATTTTACACGACCCGGGTTCTTTTTCACAAAATCGCCCCAGTTTTTGTACTCTTTGTTTTTTTGCGGCTTCCCCTGCTGAATAAAATGGCAGATGGCCACGGCCACGGCATCGGTGGCATCCAGTCCCTGGTCGAGGTCGGTAAGGTTATAAACCTTTTGCAAAAAATACTTTACCTGTTCCTTGGAAGCCCGGCCCATGCCGGTAATCGACTGTTTTACCAGCAGCGGCGCGTATTCCTGAATGGGCACCGAGTGAAACAATGCCGCCGCCATAATCACACCCTGTCCGCGGCCCAGTTTCAGCATACTCTGCACATTTTTCCCGTAAAACGGCGCCTCGATAGCCATTACATCGGGGCGGTATTCTTCAATGAGGTGCAGCGCCCGTTCGTGCAAATGTTTCAGTCGTTGATAGTGGTCGGAAAACTTGCCCGGCACCAGCGTTCCCATGTGCAGAATCACCGGCTGGTTGTTCCGTATTTCCACCAGCCCGTAACCGGTTATAGTTGTTCCGGGGTCGATACCCAGTATTTTAAGCGGTTTTTGTGTCATGTAACTTTTTGTTTTTTTCGGTCGAGCCGCTGCGTAAAAATGCCGGTTACAATAAAAACCAGTCCGATAAAAGTAGTGATGTAAATGGTTTCTTTCAAAATAAAATGGATAAAAATGAGCGAAACAAACGGCGCCAGAAAAACGAGGTTTCCGATTTTGGCGTTGTTGGTACTCAGTTGCATGGCTTTCATCCAAAGCACATAGGTAATGCCCACTTCAAAAATGCCCACATAAACCGCAGCCAGCAATCCGGGGCCCGGTTTCACGTTAAAATCTGAAAAGAAATACATGGCCACAACGAGAAAAATCAATCCGAAAAAGAAGTTGAGGAACAGTTTCACGGTTTCGTCGCGTTTGTCGCGTACACTTAAAATCCAGTAAACCGACCAGAGTACCGAACTGCCCAGTGCCAGCAAAACCCCGGTAAAACTGGTGTTCTGAAAACCGCTCCATCCGCCCTGTGAGGAAATAAACACCACACCAATAAAACTGACAAACAGTCCGGCAATGCTCCATTTACCAATTTTCTGGCCCAAAAACGGCACCGAAAGCAGCGCCAGCACAATGGGCCAAACCATGTTGAGCGGCTGCGCCAACTGGGCCGGCAGCAGCGAATATGCTTTGAATAAAACGATGTAGTAAAAAAGCGGATTAAACGCACCGAGCAAAACCGACCTGGTAATATCGCGTTTTGATTGCCGGAACAACAACCCGGTTTTTCCCTGCACGAGTAAAAGCACAAACAGCACCAGCACCGTCACTGCGGAGGCAAAAAATATGAGTTGGATAACATCCAGATCGCGCAGGGCAATTTTAAAGGCGGTGGCCACGGTTGACCAGAAAAACACGGCCAGTGCAGCAAACAGGTATGCTTTGTTAGTTGAATTCATCGGGGATTTCTCCTTGAAAGAAGAGTTCCTCTTCCGGGCTGGTCAGTACATCGGGGTAAAGCTCGCGCAGCTCCCTGAACTTTTCACGCGATTCCCCGGTGAAAACGCTTCCCGGGTGACGGGTCAGCATCAAGCGGTAAAGTTCCTTTGCTTTTTCCTTTTCCTCCAGTTGGTAATTGTACAGCTCGGCCAGCATAAACAGCGCATCGTCGGCCAGCAACCCGTAACTGAAATTGTCGGTTATTTCCTGCAAATAACTTGCAGCCGTTTCAAAATTATTCTGATCGATTTCAATTTTTGCTTTTCGGAAAAGAATATTGTCGGTAAGCGAATGGTACGGGAAAATTTCGGCAATGGAATCGAGTGCAGCCAGCGCCTCGGCATCCTTGTTCCTGAAAAACAGCAGGTCGGCGCGGGCAAACATTTGCAGCGGTACAGCCGTGGTGTCCAGGTTCAGGTTGTTGCCAATAAGCATGGAAAGTTCCATGGCATCGTTGGCCGTGAGTTTGGAAGTGCTTGCTTTCAGCACGTCGAGCTGCGCCTTGGCCCAGCTGAAATTGCCCATGTAGTAGCCCAGTTTGGCTTTTTTCAGCTTCACTTCGTCGCCCAGCGTATTGGTTTTGTTGGCATCGATTACCTGCGAATAAAGCAATGTGGCTTCCCACGGATCGCCGGAATAGATGGCAATATCGGCCAGTTCGGTTTTTAAAACTCCCGATTCCCCGGGTTTCAGGCGTGGAATTTCCAATCCCTGTTCCAAAACCGACACAGCCTTCTCGGTATCGTCGAGGTAAAAAGCCAGCAGGTGTGCATAATCGCTGATCAGGTTAAGCGTTCCGGCAGAATATCCCAGCATTTCGAGGCTGTGTTCAAACTTATCTGCCAGAACAAGGCCATCATCCCGGTCTGTTTTACCTCCGGTGGTATATCGGAGATAGGATGCATGTATGTTTTGCACAAAAGCTGCAACAAAATAAGGGTTTTCCTCACCCTTTTCTACCAGATAATTGAAAGCACGTTCAGCCTCGTCGTACATTTTGTTGTTTAAGGCCATTTGTCCCAGTTGGAAAAGTTGTGCATCCTCTTCACCTGTGCGGCGGTCGAGAGCAATGGATTGGCGCAGTGCCCCGGCAAACTGTTTTTCCTGTAAAAAGAACCAGATGAGCAGCCTGTTGTAGCCGGTAACATTGGGTTCGGCCTGAATTCGCCGTAAAACCTGTGAGCGGAACCCGTCACGTAACCCGTCGTCCACATCGAGGCGCATGGCCGACGAAAGAGCGCTTTCCACCCGGCGAAGCTGATTTTCATCCTGCTTAATGAGGTTCAGGTATTCCTCCATCATCTGCTCGTAGTCGCGCAAATACAGATAGGCGCGGGCCAGCTCGTAATGGAACTGTTCCTGCGGAATCACTTTCCGGCCTTTCAGATACACCTGTTTCGACCATTCGTACTCCTGCCATTGTAAAAAAGTATTGGCGGCATTCAGGTAGTTGGCCTTGTTGTCTGGTATTATTTCCAGGGCTTCGGCGTATTTCTTTTCAGCTTCCTCCGGTTTTTTTTGCGCTTTCAGCACATATCCCCAGTGAATATAAAATTCAGGATTGGGTGTGCGTTGTTTTTTAATCTCTTTCTGAATTTGTTCTTCGGCTTCTTCAAACCTCTGGAGCTCTGTTAACGAATTGAGATACAGTCTGAAATAATAGTTGTTTCGTGAAAGGTTATACACTTCGTAAAGCAACGGCGCAGCTTTTTCGAAATCTTTTGCATTGTAATACTGCAAAGCCAGTCTCGAGTTGGTTTGAATTTCATTCTGCCTGTTCTGGGCGAGTACCTGATTCAAACTAAAAAATACCAGTATGGTTATAAATATATATTTCATGTTCATGTTTGCAATACTACAAAAATAACGTTTAAATCTGCAATTCTGTTTTTGGCTGGTTTTTACTTTTAACTTTTAAAGCTATTTTTGTACGAAATTTTGAATTATGGCGCACGAGTTGAAAGAGAGGCAGCGACTGCCGCGATGGATGAAGATGAAAATGCCAAAAGGCGAAAGCTATTCAAAGGTAAAAAACCTGGTTGAACAGCATGGCCTTCATACGATATGTACCAGTGGAAACTGTCCCAACATTGGCGAATGCTGGAACCGGGGAACCGCCACGTTTATGATTTTGGGAAACATTTGCACACGACGCTGCAAATTTTGCGCAGTGCCTAACGGAAAACCATTACCCCCCGATGAAAAGGAACCCGAAAAACTGGCCGAAACAGTGCGGATTATGGGTGTGAAACATTGTGTGATTACCTCGGTTGACCGCGACGATTTGGACGACCAGGGCGCAGGAATCTGGGCGCGTACCATCACCGAAGTAAAACGGGTGAATCCCGAAACCCGCATCGAAGTGCTCATTCCCGATTTCAGGGGAAAAAAAGAACTAATTCAGCAGGTGATTGATGCCGGTCCGGATGTAATTTCTCACAATTTGGAAACCGTGGAGCGGCTGACCCCGTTTGTGCGTTTCGCCTCGAAATACCGCCGTAGTCTGGATGTGGTGCGGTACATTGCCCAAAACCACAATGTAGCTAAATCGGGAATTATGCTTGGTTTGGGCGAAACACACGAAGAAGTGCTGCAAACCATGGACGATTTGCGCGAAGCCGGCTGCAAGGCGATGACCATCGGTCAGTACCTGGCGCCAACGGCAACCCACATGCCGGTGGTGGAGTATATCGAACCCGGGCAGTTTGCCGAATACCGCCGCATTGGTCTCGAAAAAGGATTTTCGTTTGTGGAAAGTTCACCGCTGGTGCGGAGTTCGTACCGCGCAGAGCAGCATGTAAAAGCATAGCGAGTTTAAAGTTCTGAGTTTAAAGTTTAAAGTAGTGGCAACATTTAATTACAACGATATTGGTCTGAAAGACTATAAAGAGGTTTGGGACCTGCAGGAGCAAATTCTTGCAGAAATAATAGCAGAAAAGAGAGAAACCAAACAGCCGACTTCCAAAAACCAGTTTATTTTGGTGGAGCACCCGCATGTTTACACGCTGGGCAAAAGCGGCGACGAAAAAAACCTGCTGGCGCACGGCGACTTGCTGAAAAAAATTGAGGCTACCTTTTATAAAATCAACCGCGGCGGCGATATTACCTACCACGGCCCGGGGCAGATTGTGGGCTACCCTATCATCGATTTGGAATATTACAAAATCGGAGTGCGTGAGTACATCGAAAAAATGGAGGATGCCATTATTTCCACCATCGCCGAATTTGGATTAACAGCCGGACGGAAAGAAGGCGCAACCGGCGTTTGGCTCGATTTTGATCACCCTTCCCGATCCCGTAAAATCTGTGCCATTGGCGTTCGCGTGAGCCGCTATGTTACCATGCATGGTTTTGCACTGAATGTAAATACCGACATGCGTTACTTCAGTTACATCAATCCCTGTGGACTGACATTTGGCGTTACGTCCATTCAGCAGGAATTGGGCAAAGAAATTAAAATGGGTGAAGTGAAAGAGATTTTGAAAGAAAAATTCAACGCATTGTACTGATTTTTTCAATGCCGTTCATCAAACTCCTTAACTTTCTGAATAATAGCAGGCTCTGCCGCATCATACATTTCGCGAATAAAGGGGTCGTTAAAAGGCATGGTACGTTCTTCAAAAGGCATGTCGGTAATCCGGTCGAAAAGTCGTTCTTTGGCGGCCTGAATATCCTTACCGTAAATGTGATAAGAGTCGGCCTGCCAGTTTAACCGTCCGGGTTTTACGGTTTTTCCGGTTTTTTCTGAAACTCCGGCGGCAATAATTTCTTTGTTAAACTGAATAAATCCGAACATATTCATAAAGCTGGCGCCCCAGGCATCGTTGCTGCGAAACCGGATGTTGCAGTTCAGCCAGTAAATACCTTCCTCATCTTCCAGAATGCGGTACCACAGCGACTGCAAACAGGGAGGATCGTAACAGGTATTGTCCAGGTTGGGCATCCAGGTAATCATTTGTGCCTGGCGCGTAAAAGGTTGTGAAGAAAGTTTGTCGATTACACTTTGAATCTGATCAACCTTGAAAGGACCGGTTTCTGCTGAATTTCCGTTCACCAGTTCTTTCCAAACGCCATAGTTTTTTAACCGGCCATGATAGGTGTATTCCCAGCGGGTGTCGTTTTTGTCGTTCATGTTTTTCACCCAGTGGTCTTTAAAACCTTTCAGTTCAAGCACATATTCCTTTAAATCTTCAATGCCACCCGGAAAGGCCATGTGAATCACCGGATCGGTTTCCGGCTCTTCAATGGTCAGGTTCAAAGTACAGTCGATGCTCAGCGGGTCGCCGGGTTTATCGTACTGGGTTTTAAAACGCGTACCTTTTTCGTAAAGTGAAATCAGGGCGGTTTCATAAGCCTCGGCCAGCGATTTTCCGGAAACGGCAATTACAGGAATACTCTTCATATCGAATTTTTTGGTTTTTCAGAAAGGGTTAAAGATAGAATTTTACCATTTTTAATCCATCCGGCAAAAAATGTATTTTTCAACAATCCATCAACCGTATAACCGCTTGAATAATTTTTACTGTCAAAGTTTTCTAAATTTTTAAAAAGTAAATTTTATCTTTGGAATTTATTATTAAATTTTATTATTAAGGTTTTCTAAAGTTACAACGTTTTAAATTATGAGCTCTAATAAATTATGGATATTGGTTCTGATGTTTACCGGATTTGGATTTAACTCCTTGAAGGTTGTGGGACAAGCTGCAAATTCAGGGTATCCGCTGAAAGTATTGTGTTACAACCTTCGCTTTGGGGAACTGGCTACACTGGAAGAACTAGCAGAATTTATAAAAAGTGAGAATCCTGATATAGTGGCACTTCAGGAAGTGGATGTGAAAACAAAGCGAGAACGTGCATCTCACCAGAATGGGAAGGATTTTATCACTGAATTGGGCTGCCGCACAGGCATGCTTACCTCCTATGCCAGAACGATTGATTATGCAGGTGGATATTACGGAATTGGCATATTATCAAAATATCCGTTTGAGAAAACGCGCAAAGTAGTGCTGCCTATTCCCGAAAAATCAAACGAGCAACGTGCTCTTTTGCTTGCAGACATTGAATTACCGGATGGCAAGATGTTTACTTTTGTTTCTACACACCTTGATCATTCCTCTTCTGAAGTTCGCATAATCCAGGTCAACGCATTAAATAAGGCCCTCAAAAAAAATAAACTCCCTGTTATTGTCGCAGGTGACTTTAACGGAAGACCAGACTCTCCGGAAATAAGTGAAGGCATGAAAGAATGGCTTCAGGCTTGCAGCCCCGATTTTACCATCCCTTCAGACAAACCGAGATCGAAAATAGACTACATTTTTTATAAACCAGCCAAAAACTGGAAGACGATTAATGCCTATACTTCTAAGATCACCTTATCTGATCATTTGCCAGTGATAGCCGAGATAGAACTATTTTGAACCTAAGATAATATCAGTTATTTTCATTAACCAGCCTGATGATTAGTTTTTCCTTAGAATTAATTTCTTGGAAAACAGGTATGCCATTCAAACATGTTCCAATTTTAGTTCTTGGCTCTGTGCAACTTTCTATGGACCTAATTGAAAATGCAAGTTCAAAAAAAATAATAAATTCATAAAATGAATTTTAAATTAATTTACAAAGTTGGTGTGATAAATGTTAAAATATTTTTAAGATTAACATTTTTTCACTTTCTTGCGCTTTTAAAAGACAAAATTCTGAATATGAAAACAAGAACCAGCAGAGAAAATAAAATAGTTATAGAAACTCCCCAGTTACTCAGCAGATGATTATAAATTTTTTACTTATTGGATAAGTGCCTGCGAGAGGCTCTTTGTTATACTTAAATACAGAAAGGAGGTATGTATGAGAAATTAGTCATTTAGATGACAAAGGAAAGAATTTGATTTTTTAAGCAATTGGGGGGGTGAAATCCCTTGATACAAGTTCAGTTTCCGAAAAATAATCAATCAATTTTTTTTATTCAGGAATTTATTGTATCAGAATAATTTAGTGAACAAAAACAGATAAATATTAATTAACATATCAATGAATAAGTTTAAAATAATAACATTATTGGCATTTTTGTTTATTGCCTATCAGGGATGGGCACAGCAAAAAACTGTACATGGTACTGTTACCGACACAAGGGGTGAACCCATTCCCTTTGTAAATGTGGTTATTAAGGGTGCAACTATAGGTACTGCTACCAACGTGACGGGACAGTACGAATTGTCTATAAATGACGATGTTACTCTTATTTTTAGCAGTTTGGGTTTTAAAGATAACGAAATCCATACCAGGGGAAAAGAAAAAATTGACGTTATCCTGATTGAAGATCACATTGCTGTTGGTGAAGTAGTTGTGATGGGTTATAATGCAGTGGAAAGAACCCACCTGGCTTCTTCTGTTGAAGTGGTGGATATGGAAAAAGTGAAAACCCGCCCCATTTTTAAGCTGGAGGAAGGATTTAGCGGAACTGTTGCCGGAGCCACGCTTATGCAAGGAAGCAACTTGCCAGGAAGTGTGCCAGGAACAATTTCTATCAGGGGATTAAGCACGTTGCAAAACGCTGCCCCATTGGTTATTGTCGATGGCATGGAACAGTCGCTAACTGATATCGATCCAAATCAGGTGAAAAGCATCAGTGTATTGAAGGATGCGGCTTCTGCCTCCATGTATGGTTCACGTGGTGCCAACGGGGTAATTATTATCGAAACAGAACGTGGCAGCACCGGTGAATTTAAAGTTGACCTGCATAGTTGGGTTGCCATGCAATCGCCAATAGACCTGCCAGACTTTGTGGGTTCGGCTGATTACATGCGACTGAACAACGAAGCCCGCGGAATGCAGGGACAGTCGCTCCTGTTTACCGAACAGGATATAACACAAGCTGAAGGCGGCAATTACACAAATACCGACTGGTTGAAGGAAGTGATGCAAAGCACATCCTATTCACATAACACATCTGCCAATATTTCGGGTGGTGGTGGTGTCGGTACATTCAACCTGATGTTAGGCTATGTGGAAGAAAACGGGCTAAATGACATTGAAGGAACCAATAAGTTTAGTGCACGTTTTAACACCAACATCAATATTGCCGACAAGTTCGTACTTTTGGCCGACTTTTATGCACATCGTCTGCAGGTTAATCGTTTGCATGCAAACTCTGACGGACATGGTTTGTATCAGATTGCCTGGAGGATGAACCCAACGCAACCGGTATTTTATGATTCGGATCTACCGAACCATTATATCCTGCACAACAACTTGAACCCTGTAGCTTCTATAGATCATGGAGGAACAAGGAATTATTTACACGACAGGAGCACCATCAACCTGAGGCCACGGTACTACATTAACGATAACCTTTCCATTTCAGGAAATGTTTCGTATATGATTAACAAATCAGCCAATAAATACAGACGGGAAACATTTAAGTTTTTTGATGGTGACAGAAAACCAGTTGACGTGTGGAGTAACTCCGTTGGAGCAGAACAAGGTGTTAGTGTAAGTCAAATTACTGCACGCGGACTTATTAATTACGAAAAAGATTTACGCGGGGAACAAGATAAAATTTACCTGGTTTTGGGTTCGGAAATTATGAATTATACCTATACCGATTACAGGGAAATTGCCAAGGCTTCGTTCTTTGGAAAACTGAACTACTCATTCGATAACCGTTACCTTTTGGAAACAACTGTAAGAACAGACGGCAGCAGTAAATTTGCACCCGGAAATCAGTGGGGATTCTTCCCTTCGGCTTCTTTAGGATGGAATGTTCACAATGAATCGTTTATGGAGTCTCTTAAAGATTTAGGTATTTTCAACACATTTAAAGTAAGGGCATCATACGGGTTAATTGGTAACGAAAACGTAGATCCTTATTTGTGGCAGGAAGTGGTAAACACCTGGGGATGGACCATGCGTGTGCCCAACCCCGATTTTACATGGGAAAAACAGAAACAAAAAAACCTGGGTGTTGACATAGCCTCGTTCCGTAACAGGTTGAATGTCACTTTTGATGTTTACGAAAAATATTCGTACGATCTCATTTACTCAGACTTTCCTGTACCTCCTCTGACCGGTTCGTACTACCTTACTTCGTCAGTTAATATTGGTGAAGTAGAAAACAAAGGATGGGAAGTATCTACAAAATGGTCTGATAAAATCGGCGATTTTTCCTATAGTGTTGGAGCCATGCTGTTCGACAACAGAAACAAAGTATTAAAGGCAGGCTATTCTGAAAATGACACACTTATTTTTAAAAATAACAATGACATGATTTGGTACCGTGGGATTGCCGTTGAAAACTACTTCGGTTACGAAACCAACGGTTATTTCAGAGATCAGGATGAAGTGGATGCCACCGAGGCCAAATTACCCAATACACTTCCTGGCGACATCAAGTATGTTGACCAGAATGGTGACGGAATCATCAACGACCTAGATAAAGTTGATCTGGGAGATCCGTTCCCACACTATAACTATTCTGTAAATCTCGATTTGCGCTACAAAAAATGGGACTTCTCTGTTCTCGGACAAGGTGTGGGAAAACGCACCGGCCGATTAAACGGTCAGGAGGGTTATCCGGTTCTAATGGATGGCTCAAGCAACAGTTTGGGTGCACCGCGTCAATACTATGCCGACAACCGCTGGATGCCTGATAACCAGGAAAGCCGTTTTCCACGCGTTTGGACAGGCTCAAGTTCAAATGCCGTTTTAAGTGATGTATGGCTGGGTGAGGCATCATTCTTTCGCCTGAAAACACTACAGTTGGGATATTCGGTTCCACGAATTGGTAAAAGCATCAGGAATGTACGTTTCTATGTCAATGCCCAGGATGCAATTACCTTTACCAAATGGGAGGGTTTAGAACCTGAACGAAACGGTGGAAACGGAAACTATCCGAGGATGGCCACCTACAGTTTGGGTGTTAAAGCAACAATATTTTAAACTTTAAAAGTTAATTCAAAATGAAAAAGCTTATATTTATATTCATCCTTGCACTTACCTTTGTTGGATGTGATGATTTTTTAGATAAAAGGGACCCTACTGCGACATCGTTTGTGGAATTTTTTAATGATGAAGAGGACTTACGCAGGGTAGTTTACAGTAGTTATCTTGATGTTTTTACCAATCCACAGGCCAGAGCTAACGTTTTTTATATGGCCGAAGGGAAATCAGATAATGCTTACAGCCGTATTGAAGGAGACCACCATCAACGGATTGCAAATGGTGATTTCAATAGTAATACCAACTCATTCTTGTTTTATTACGAATTACAGATGAAGCATTTAGGGCGTTTAAATACTTTCATTTCCTATACCGATGTTCCTTATGTTGAAGACGAATCCGTCAGGCAGAAGTACAAAAGTATCCTTGAAGCATTACGCGTATGGCACTACTTCAGGTTAACGTTCCGCTGGGGAGATGTTCCTTTCCATTTGGAACCTGCTGACCTGACAGATGCACAGCAGGATGCCACTCCTAAGGAAGAAATTCTGGACCAGTTGTTTCCGCTGGCAGAAGAAATTGCAAGCAGACTGCCTGCCGATGAGTATACAACCGATAAATACATGTTCAACCGGTATTCTCTGAAAGCACTGACCATGCGTTATGCATTATATAACGGCAGGTACGAACTGGCATCCCGTCTGGCAAAAGAAATTATGGACAGCGGAAAATATTCACTGCACCCTGTGTATGAAGATTTATTTCAGTACGAGGCCTGCTCAAACAATAATGAGTTCATTATGCATCTGAACAGGGAAAGTCATGCCAGCAGAGCTACCTATACCTTCAGGGATTTGGGTCCGCACTACAGAACCGGCCCTGGTCAGTCCTATTTGGTACCGTTAAAGGCATTAGTTGATTCTTACTGGACAATGCAGGGAAATCCCATCAGCAATTGTCCGCTTCATACAAAAGAAGAGTATGAACTGAATCCGAATCTGAACCGCGACCCACGTTACGAAATGAGTATTATGGGTCATGGAGATATTTTCTATGGCGATACAATCGATATATACAATCCAAACAACCCGATGTATTACGAAAATTTAAGAGCAAGTAGGTCAGGTTATTGGTTCCGCAAGTATGTGGATGAAGCCGATGCCTTTAAAAGCGGTGGAAACATGGAGTTTGGAATATTGCGCTATGCAGAAGTGTTACTTACTTATGCCGAAGCTAAAATCATGATGAATGATGTGGACGCTCTCGCAAAAAGCAGCATTAATCAGATTCGTCAAAGAGCAGGACTGGATATGGCAGAAGCTGATGTTACCCTGCCCAAATATTCTTCTTACAGTCAACAGCAATGGATTGATTTAATCCGTAATGAAAGAAGAATCGAACTTGCTGCTGAAGGTCAGCGCTACAACGATGTCATCCGCTGGCGTATTGCAGAAGAAGTGCAGAACAAGCCGGCATTGGGGCATACCCGGAAAGCAGATGGCGAATTGGTTTCATTAAAAATTGAAGACCGTTCATTTAGGCCTCACAATTATGTTTGGCCGTTCCACGAAAACAGTTTGCGTGTTGAGCCGGGGTTAACACAAAATCCTGGTTACTAATAAATTATTTAAAAGAGGGCTGGAAATCCGGCCCTCTTTTTCTTTCCTTTCCACTGTTTTGACTGGAACTCCCCGGTGGGTTCCATATATTTACACATCCATTAAAACTGAAATTAAAGTTGATAGGTTTATCTGTCGGTTGGCAATAAAAATTCAACCATAATGTCACATAAAACAAATCTGAATCGACGAAAATTTCTGAAAGCAACAGGAATTGGGTTACTGGGATTTCCATTTATTACAAATGCATTTTCCGAAACAGCCCCAAATGATAAAATCAGAGGGGCTCACATTGGGACCGGAAACATGGGAGGCTCCCACATTCGATGGTTTTCCGCTTTTCCCGATGTGGAAACCGTTGCACTTTGCGATGTGGATGAGCTCCGGCTGATTGATGCCAAAAAGTTACTTCAATCGAACAATTCATTCGCGAACCCTGATTTATATACTGATTTCAGGTACATCATCGACAGAAAAGATATTGATGTGGTAACCTGCGCTACACCCGATCACTGGCATGCATTGGTTGCCATTATGGCGTTCGAATCAGGTAAAGATGTATATGGTGAAAAACCTTTATCATACTCTGCCAAAGAAGGACAGGTGATGCTTGGCGCACTCAGGCAACATAACCGGATTTTCCAGTTAGGAACACAAATTCATGCTGGAGAAAATTACCACCGGATAGCCGAAATCATTCAATCGGATGTACTGGGAAAAATAAATACCGTCCGGTTGTGGAAAACTGGTGGTACAAAGGGACTGGGTTTTCCTCCCAATCAATCTCCTCCCGATCATCTCGATTGGAATATGTGGCTTGGCCCGGCACCGCATTCTAAATATACTCCGGTTAAATGCCACAGCACCTATCGCAGTTTTTTTGATTATTCAGGCGGCGTTTTTGCCGATTTTTGGTGCCACATTGCAGATATTATGTACATGTCCGTTAGTCCAGAAAAACTGACTTCAATTGATGCACGCGGAGAAATTCCCGACGATGGAATTGCCGATACTCCAAAATGGATTGATGTAGATTTTAAGTTTATAAACCTGGATGTGCACTGGACAACCACGCCACCCAACGTACCGAACGCTGAAAACATGCACATTGGCGCCCATTTTGAAGGTGTAAACGGAACATTGACCTGCGATTATGAAAACCGATTCATCAAAATTGGGAATGAAACTGTTACCGATTTGCCTGAAGTTCCCAAAACAATAACCCGGTCGCCAGGGCATCAGCGTAATTTTCTCGATGCTGTGAAATCGCGTAGTCAGCCCGAAAGCAACCTGGAGTATGCACGTAAAATGACACTTCCCATGCATCTGGCACTTATTTCGTTCAGACTGAAACGAAAACTCAGATGGGACAGTACCCTGGAAAAATTCATAAACGACCCCGCCGCCAACTTTTTACTGGCAAGAAAATACCGTTCTTCCTGGAATCTTCCGGACTACTAATTTCAAAAATCAGTTTCGATGAAAAAAAATTTTGCGTATGTAATGTTGCTTTTGACTTCAATTTGGGGATTTTCACAGGAAAACGAGCAGTTTATTTCGCTTTTCAACGGAAAAGACTTTACGGGTTGGAGTATGCCTGGTGAAGTGCCCGGTTTTGAAGTGACTAATGGTGTTATGGTTGCCGAGCCACCCAACGGCAGCTATATTTTTACAACTGAAGAGTTTGCCAACTATATTTTCCGGTTTGAATACCTGCTTTCGGAGGTGGGTAACAGCGGTGTTTTAATCCGTTGCACTCCTGAAAATCCCTGGGGTACTGGTGTGGAAGTACAGCTTTTGGCACCCTGGACACCCTACCGCGATGATTTGCATTGTACCGGTTCACTATATGGTCATGTGGCTGTTACAAACCGTCCTGATGAAACCACCGGAATCTGGCACGATATGGAAATCAGGTGCGACCGGAATTTGATTACTATTTCGGTTGACGGGCAAGTAACTACCGAGGCCAATACCGATACAGTGGAAAGTATGAAGGGTAAACATATTTCCGGTGCAATAGGGTTTCAGTCGAACCACAGCAAAAAAGGAGAATTTGCCCGTTTCAGGAATATTTCAATCCGCAATCTCGATTTGGAGTCTGAGTATGTGACGGTAGGTTTTTTCATAGAAGATACCCGGTTTAGGAAATCAGCCCATGAAGCTGCCCTAAGAATCGGTACTCCCATGATTGAGCTGCTTACTCAATTGCTTTCTGCTGAAAGTCAGGTTGCACAAAGCGGAGCCAAACAGGTGCTTTTTGAGCTTGTTGCGCAATCCACTGCTCCAGGTATGCCCCAAGGAGAGAAAAATGCAGTTGGAAAAAATCTGGAAAAATGCCTAAGGAATTGTTCGGAGGCCGACGTTTCACAATATCTTGAGTGGTTGCTGGAAATGACAAAAAGCGAAGAATAATAAAATAATTTTGCTGAATCTGAATATATTTAGTGTACAGAGTTTGGCGTTGTTCACCTGTTCATTAATTTCCAGTTTCGGCAAATCTATACTTTTTTGAACTGAATAAATCCAAACATTTTCATAAAACCTTGTTTTTCAGTTAATTTTATACCATTTGAAGCGCTACCCGTTTTTGTCTTAAATGTTCTTCAATTTTTTAAAAAGTAAATATTATCTTTGGAATTTATTGTGGAAACCTTTTGGGAAGGTTTTTTCAGAGAATAAGGATAGATTTCGTTTTTCCGAAAAATTAAACAGAAATACAATGAATAGTAAAAGTCCGACTTCAAGAAGAAGATTTTTAAAGAGCGCGCTGGTTGCCGGGGCAGGCTTAACCATTGTTCCGCGCCATGTGCTGGGAGGCAATGGTTTTATTGCTCCATCCGACCAGTTGACCAAAGGAATTATTGGTGTTGGCGGCATGGGCCGCGGCCACATTCCATACGAAGGCACCCGTGTGTTGGCTATATGCGATGTGGACCGCCTGCACCTGGAACGCGCCAAAAGCATGATTGATTACGATGTGAAAACCTTCAGTGATTACAGGGAGTTGATTCAACTGCCCGAAGTGGATATCGTTCACATTGCCACGCCGCCCCACTGGCACGGCATCCAGGCCGTTGAAGCCGCAAAGGCCGGCAAAGACATCTGGTGCGAAAAACCCATGACCCGCACCATTGGCGAAGGTAAAAAAGTGATGGAAGCCGTAAATGCCCACGGACGAATGTTCCGGCTGAACACCTGGTTTCGGTTTAAGGACAATTTTTACGGACTTGGCACCGACGTAAAACCGTTGAAAAAAGTGATTGACAGCGGAATTCTCGGCTGGCCCCTGAAGTTTACCGTGAGCGGGGTAACCGGCTACGACTGGAAATTTTACTGGAGCGGCGAACACAACCTGAAACCCATGACGGTGCCTGAAAACCTCGATTACGAAATGTGGCTCGGACCGGCGCCTTACAGGCCATACAATCAGGAAAGGGTACACTCCAAGTTCCGCGGGTACTGGGATTACGACGGAGGCGGACTGGGCGATATGGGCCAGCACTACCTCGACCCTGTGCAGTACATGCTCGGAAAAGACGATACCGCACCGGTGAATATTGAAGTGGACGCTCCACAACAACATTACGATGCAGTGGGCTCGTGGAGACGAATTACCTATACTTACGCCGACGGATGTCAAATCATTCTCGACGGTGAAAACAAAGACCAGGACGCAGCTTACATCGAAGGCCCCAACGGAAAAATTTTCCGGGGTTTCCGTTCCGATATTCCAAACCTGCAGTCGTTCCTGAAAACTTTACCCGACCCGGAACCGCAGATTTCAATTTTTTCCGAATCGGTAAAAACAAGGAAAAAGTTCGCTTTGAACGAAACCAACGGATTCTGGTCAGCTACCCTGGTGAACCTGGGAATCATAGCTGTCAGGCTGGGCCGTACGTTAAACTTCGACCCCGATAAACTGCAGTTTATTGATGATGAGGGAGCTAACCGGTTAATTAACCAGCCCATGCGTGCTCCGTGGACAATCTGACTATCGGGTGGAGCGATTTCCAAATCGCTCATTTGATGATTGTTTTCGCGTTAGTTATCTGATAATACAAAAACGAAAAAGAAATAAAATGAATAAAAGAATAGTTCGATATGCAGCCATACTGTTCCTGTCCATAGTTACCACAGTAGCTTTTGCGCAGGACCGAAGAACGCTCGATACCAAAGTAGCCGATGCCCTTGCCCAAATGCCAACCAACGACCTGGAGCACCGCAACCGTGTGTTGAACGAACTGATTGATTTGGGCCCGCAGGGATTTGAAAAAATGGCACAACTTTTAACACCGTCCGGTGTTGGTAACGACACGGCCATTCGTTTTGCCATCAACAGCCTGGCACGCTACACCAGCAATTTCGGGAAAGAAGATGCCCGCCACCTGGTGGAAAACAGCCTTCTGACTGCACTGGAAGCACACACCGATACTGAAGTAAGAACCTTTTTACTGAACCAGTTAAACCTGGTGGGAAGCGATAAATCGGTAAATGCCATTAAAAAGTATCTCGAAAATGCAGAACTCACCGAACCGGTTACCCAAACACTGGTAGCCATTGGTTCTGAAAGTGCAGCCGCAGCTTTGCTTGAAAATTTTTCAACAGTAAGCGATGACGGAAAGATAACCCTGACAAAAGCTTTGGGCGAGCTCCGTTACGAACCGGCTTTGAGGGCCATTACCACAGTTGCAGATTCGGAAAATGCAAATCTGCGCAAGGTGGCGCTTGGTGCACTGGCCAACATAGGCAATCCCGAATCATATAAGTTATTGCTGAAAGCAGCCCGTAATGTGGATTTTAAATACGAACCCACACATGCAGCAGAAGCTTTTCTGGATTATGCAAATCGTTTGGCTGAAAAAGGAGAAACCAAACTTAGCCGGAAAGCCCTGAAAGCTGTAATGAAAGCCAACCAAACCGACGACAAACTGCACAACAATACCACAGCGCTTTCAATTTATGCCAAACATTTTGGGTACGATGCCATGCCGATGTTGCTGAAAGCAGTTGACAGCAACAACAAAGAATTTCGGTATGCAGCGCTGAATATTGCTGAAAATATAGGTGGCGTTGCAGGAACACGTCAGTGGATAGAAAAAGCCGGCACTGTTTCGGGCGAAAAAAAGGCCGAAATCATCGACATGCTGGGCCGCAGAGGCGACAAACTCGCCGTTGGATTTATTACCGGCAACCTGAACGATGCCTCATCCGTGGTGCGCGATGATGCCATTGAGGCATTAACGCGCCTGCAGGGAAAAGAAGCGGTTCCTGTATTGTTAAACCACCTGGAAAAGGGAAGCGACATTGAGGCTGTTAAAATTGCTCTGGTTCAGCTAATTGACCAAAAGCACCTGGAGCCGGTGGCCCAAAGAATGAAAAAAGTATCAGGAGCCACAAAAGCTGCCTTTATTGATTTGGTTGCGGCAAAATCGGGAAATGAATATTTTAACGACGTACTTGCGGTCACAAATTCTCAAAATCCGGCAGAAAGAACTTCTGCTTTTGAAGCGCTGAAAAACATTTCTACCGAACAAAACCTCGATGCCCTGATTCAATTGCTGCTGAATGTTGAAACGGAAAAAGAAGTACATCAGGTGCAACAGGCCGTTGTGGCAGCCGCAACAGGCGTTGAAGCCGAGAAAACCGAAAACGGAAAACTGCTTCAGGCATTAAAAACCACAAACAAAAAAGAACGGATTCTGGCTATTCTTCCTGAAATTGGCGGCGATGTGGCACTGAAATCTGTTTCAGATTATTTCAATAACTCGACAGGCAGCCTCAAAGAAACGGCTTTTGAAGCCCTTGCCGGCTGGAAAGACTATTCAGCCGCTGCTTCGCTGTATGAAGTGGCTGAAAATTCAACCGGTGATTACCGCTCCAAGGCTTTTTCCAACTTTGTACGTCAGGTGCGTTCGGCCGGCTTGCCCGACGACCAGAAACTGCTGCAGTACCGGAAAATTATGCCGTATGCTTCCAGTGTGAACGACAAGCGACAGGTCATCAACGCCATTGGCAATCTGAAAACATTCCTTTCGCTGGTTTACCTCGAACAGTTTCTGGATGAACGTGAGTTGCAGCAAACCGCTGCGCGTGCCATTATGCGCATTGCCCTGCCCGACTCCGACGGGAAAAACAGTTTTGCCGGCAAAAAAGGACGGAGCATGCTCGAACGCGTTGCTTCGGTTTTAACCGGCGATGAAAGTGATTACGACATCATCAACATCAATAATTATCTGGCTCAAATGCCTAAAGAAGAAGGGTTTGTTTCCATGTTCAACGGGGAAAACCTGGATGGATGGCAGGGCATGTTGCTGGACGGAAATCCCATAAAAATTGCCCGGTTGAGTGATGCTGAACGTGCCAAAGCCCGGGAAGAAGCCAACAAAAAGATGTTTGAAAACTGGAGTGTAAAAGATGGCCAGATTGTTTTCAACGGTCATGGCGCAAACCTGGTTTCGGTTAAAAACTACAAAGACTTTGAGCTGATTGTGGACTGGAGAATTACCCGCGAAGGTGACAGCGGCATTTACCTCAGGGGAACGCCGCAGGTGCAGATTTGGGATACCTCGCTTGTGAGAGTTGGCGCCCAGGTAGGCTCGGGAGGACTGTACAACAACAATCCCGACAACATACGCGACCCGCTGAAAGTGGCCGATAATCCGGTTGGCGAATGGAACACCTTCCACATTAAAATGATTGGCGAAAATGTAACGGTTTACCTCAACGGCGAACTGGTTGTGGACAATGTGCGCATGGACAATTACTGGGATCGCAGCATTCCGGTTTTTGAAGAAGGAACCATTGAACTGCAGGCCCATGGCAACGAACTGACATTCCGCGATATTTACGTGAAAGAAATAAACACCGATGAAATTGGCCTGACCGAAGAGGAAAAAACCGAAGGATTTGTGTCGTTGTTTAACGGCATGACCCTGGATGGCTGGCAGGGAAATACAACAGACTATTTTGCTGAAAACGGCGAACTGGTAGTGCAGCCGAAACGTGGCGGACATGGAAACCTGTTTACTCAAAAAGAGTACAGCGATTTTATTATCCGGTTTGAATTTCAGCTTACTCCCGGCGCCAACAACGGTCTGGGAATTCGGACGCCGCTAACAGGCGATGCCGCTTACCAGGGAATGGAATTGCAGATACTGGACAACACAGCGCCCATTTATGCCAATCTGCACGAATACCAGTACCACGGTTCGGTTTACGGGGTTATTCCGGCCAAACGCGGTTACCTGAAACCGGTTGGCGAATGGAACGAACAGGAAGTGGTGGTTCAGGGTTCGAGAATTAAAATTACCCTAAATGGCACAGTGATTCTGGACGGCGACATTGCCGAAGCCAGTAAAGACGGTACAATCGACGGCAGAGACCATCCCGGCCTGAAACGCGAAACAGGATACATCGGTTTCCTGGGACATGGTTCGGAACTGAAATTCCGGAATATCCGGATTAAAGATTTGGGGAAATAAAGATTGTTTTTTAAAAAGAAAAACGGGACTCCAGTAAGTTGGAGTCCCGTTTTCTTATATTTCCTGTTTAGTATCGGAATTATTCCTTAATTTTTACAAACTATTCACCGCATTCAAATCCTCAAACGCTTTTTGCAGACGTGCAATCATGGCTTCTTCAGCTTTGCGAACCCAAACACGTGGGTCGTAGAACTTCTTATTGGGTTTGTCTTCGCCCTCCGGGTTTCCGATCTGTCCCTGCAGGTAATCGTGCTTTTCAGCTTCAAATTTCCGCACGCCATCCCAGTAGGCCCATTGCGTATCGGTATCGATGTTCATTTTGATCACACCGTAATCAATGGCTTCACGAATTTCTTCATGTGCTGATCCTGAACCACCGTGAAATACAAAGTCAACCGGAAAATCATCGTCGAGGTTGTGTTTTTTCTTAATGTATTCCTGCGAGTTTTTCAGGATTTTCGGCTGAAGTTTTACGTTACCCGGTTTGTAAACGCCATGCACGTTACCGAATGAAGCGGCAACGGTAAAATTCGGACTTACTTTGCTCAGCTCCTCGTATGCGTAGCAAACTTCTTCAGGCTGGGTGTACAATTTCGAGCTGTCAACATCGGTGTTGTCCACGCCATCTTCTTCGCCGCCAGTGATACCAAGCTCAATTTCGAGCGTCATACCTATTTTGCTCATGCGCTCCAGGTATTTTTTACTGATTTCGATGTTCTCTTCCAGCGGTTCTTCCGAAAGGTCGAGCATGTGTGAACTGAACAGCGGTTTCCCGGTTTCTTCGAAATGCTTTTCTCCGGCATCCAGGAGACCGTCAATCCATGGCAGCAGTTTTTTGGCTGCATGGTCGGTATGAAGAACAACCCTTACTCCATAAGCCTCGGCCAGCGTATGAATATGTTTGGCGCCGGCAACAGCTCCCAATATGGCAGCTTGCTGGCCTTCCAGTTTCAAACCTTTTCCGGCATTAAACACTGCACCTCCGTTGGAGAACTGAATCATTACCGGCGCATTGGCCGCTTTGGCTGCTTCCATTACTGCATTTGTCGAAGAGGAACTAACCACATTCACTGCAGGAAGCGCAAATTTATTCTTCTGTGCTACTTTAAAAATATATTGCAAGTCGGAGCCTGTTACAACTCCCGGTTTAACAACATCAGCTATTCTTTTCATAATCAATCCTTTTTTAACTTTTTAAATTAGAGTTACTTATTTAACACAAATTTACGCTTTCGGTTTATGGCTTGCAACAATTGTCTGTTAAGGAAAATTAAATTTTGTTTGCATCTCTTCCTTTTTTACCTGAACTTTTAGGTTAAATATGGTCAGGCAGTTGGATAAAATTCAGCTGTTTAGTGAATTTTATTTATTTTCACGGCAGAAAAAATCAAAAATCAATTAACTCAATTTAAAATGGCAATAAGTTATAAGGATTTAGGCCTGGTAAACAGCAAAAATTTATTTGAAAAAGCTGTTAAAGGCGGCTACGCCATTCCGGCGTACAATTTTAACAATCTCGAGCAGCTGCAGGCGATTCTGCAGGCATGTGTGGAAACAAAATCACCGGTAATTTTACAGGTTTCTTCGGGCGCACGCAAGTATGCCAACGCAACCTTGCTGCGCAACATGGCCAAAGGTGCTGTTGAATATGTGAAAGAGCTGGGATATGAAATTCCGATTGTGCTTCATCTCGACCACGGCGATACATTTGAGTTGTGCAAAGACTGCATCGACAATGGTTTTTCTTCGGTAATGATTGACGGCTCGCATCACTCTTACGATGACAATGTGGCTTTGACCAAAAAAGTAGTGGAATATGCCCATCAGTTCGATGTTACAGTTGAAGGCGAACTGGGTGTTTTGGCCGGCGTGGAAGACGACGTGGTTGCCGAAAAATCGACTTACACCCAGCCCGACGAAGTGGAAGATTTTGTGAAAAAAACCGGTGTGGATTCACTGGCTATTTCCATCGGAACTTCGCATGGCGCCAATAAATTTACTCCTGAACAATGCACCCGCAACGAAGATGGTGTGTTGATTCCGCCCATGCTGCGTTTCGACATTCTGGAGGAAATTGAAAAACGCATTCCGGGATTTCCAATTGTGCTTCACGGTTCTTCTTCTGTTCCGCAGGATCAGGTGGAGATGATCAACAAATACGGCGGCGCCATTAAAGATGCCGTTGGTATTCCGGAAGAGTGGCTGCGCAGGGCTGCAAAATCGGCGGTTTGCAAAATCAACATCGATTCCGACGGTCGTTTGGCAATGACTGCTGCTATTCGGAAAACCATGGCTGAAAAGCCGGGTGAATTCGACCCGAGAAAATATCTGGGACCAGCCCGCGACTCGTTGAAAGAATTGTACATGCACAAAAATGAAAATGTGCTGGGTTCGGCTGGGAAAGCTTAAAAAAAAACGAACGAACAACAAAAGGATGGCTGAACGGCTGTCCTTTTTTTGTGGATTAAAATCATTGGATTTTAGGCGCAAACCGCTTATTTTTGAGTCGGGTTACACTGTTTTTTAATTTAAATGGAATAGAATGAAAAGGTTACTGAGTTATGTTTTTCTGCTGGCATTTTTTGGCGCCTGCCAGGAAACAGCAAAAGAAGTGTCAACAATGGAAATGATAATTACTGAAAATGAGGCCGGTGATGCCATCCGTGCAGTTGCGGATAAACACCCCGGGGCCGACAGGCAACATATTGAAAAAGGAGTGAACCATGCGGCCTCGCTTTGGAGACAAACCGACGGAACACCGGAGGAGTTTGTGGCTTTTTGTGAGGAAAACTACATTGGCAATGAGGCAGAAAAACAGGCTGTTTTTGAAAAAATATCGGGTTATTACGAGTCGCTATACGGCCATCTTAACCGGTTAAGTATCGATTTAAGGTGGCATACTGATTTGCAAACCGGCGACCTGCATCCGGTGGACCACATGTTTTCGGCCTACAGTGCAGGCGCGCATCTGAGCAACGATTTTTACAACAACAAAATTGCTTTTCTTGTGGCATTGAATTTTCCGTTTTATTCCACCGAAGAAAAAAATGAACAGGGAAAAAACTGGACTGACAGGGAATGGGCGCATGCGCGCATGGGCGATATTTTCAGTTCCAGAGCACCTTCGGAGCTGAATCAGAAAAGAGCCACTGTTTCGGCGCAGGCAGAGGCTTACATTGCCGAATACAATATTTACATGGGAAAACTGTTGGGTAAAGGCGGAGAAACCTTTTTCCCCGAAAACATGGTTTTGCTGAGTCACTGGAACCTGCGCGACGAAATTAAAGCCAATTATGCCAACCAGGAAAACGGGTTGGAAAAACAGGAAATTATTTATCGGGTGATGCAACGAATTATTGACCAGTCAATTCCTAAGGTAGTAATTAACTCAGGTGAAGTTAGCTGGAATCCTTACGAGAACCAGGTTTCAAAAAACGGCGAAACTATGGCTGCTGATCCGGAATCAACCGGGAGGTATCAGCAAATCGTCAATAATTTTCATGCGCTCAAAGCGTACGATCCTTATCATCCGGTATTGAACACAGCCATTAAACGGTCGTTTTCAGGCAATATGCAAATTCCACAGGAAGAGGTGGAAACCCTTTTCGATGCGTTTTTAAGTGCGCCTCAGCTCAAACAGGTTGGCGAAATCATTGAAAAGCGGTTGGGACGTAAGCTTCAGCCGTGGGACATCTGGTACGATGGGTTCAAAGCCCGCAGCTCCATTTCGGAAGAAAAACTGAATGCCATTACTCGTGCCAAATATCCCGACGCTAAAGCGCTGGAAAATGATTTGGGAAACATTTTGAAAAAGTTGGGATTTGAAAATGAAAGGGCGGAATTTCTGGCGTCGAAAATTGCGGTTGATCCTGCTCGTGGCTCGGGCCATGCCTGGGGCGCTTCCATGAAAGAGGAGAAAGCGCGTCTGCGCACCCGAATTCCCGAAGGCGGCCTGGATTACAAAGGCTACAACATTGCCATTCACGAATTTGGTCACAATGTGGAACAAACCATCTCGCTGCATGATGTCCCGTATTACATCATGAACGGCGTGCCCAATACGGCATTTACCGAAGCGCTGGCTTTTATATTTCAGGACAGGGATTTGTATTTGCTCGGCATGAAAGATGAAAACCCCGATGCAGGGCACCTGAAAACACTGGATATTCTATGGTCGGTGTATGAAATTATGGGTGTTTCCATGGTGGATATGCAGATGTGGAAATGGATGTATGAACATCCGGATTGCAACGCTGCCGAATTGAGAGATGCTGTTGTGAACATCAGCAAAGAGGTGTGGAACAACTATTTTGCTCCGGTTTTCGGAATGGAGGACCAGACCATTCTGGCTGTTTATTCGCACATGATTAATGCACCCATGTATTTGCCCAATTATGCCATCGGGCATTTAATCCATTTTCAGCTCGAAGAACATTTTAAAACCCATTCGCTGGCGACCGAGGTGGAACGTATTTTTGCCCTGGGGCAACTCACACCCGATGAGTGGATGCAGCAAGCCGTTGGACAATCGCTTTCCAACGAACCCATTTTAAAAGCTGCCGACCAGGCTATCCTTCATCTGAATTGATTTTCAGAGTGAATGACTGAAGTCAAAAAAATGGCGTCCGGATTTTCCGGACGCCATTTTTTATTCAGGTTCTTCAGTTACGAAAGAAAAATTTTCATGTCTTCTCCTACGGTTGTAATTCCGGCAATTCCAAACTGCTCAACCAGCACATTGGCCACGTTGGGCGAAAGGAATGCGGGCAGTGTAGGTCCGAGATGAATTTTTTTCACACCGAGGTACAGAAGTGCCAGCAACACAATTACTGCTTTTTGCTCGTACCATGCAATGTTGTAGGCAATGGGCAGTTCGTTGATGTCATTCAGTTCAAAAACCTCTTTCAGCTTCAGGGCAATCACTGCCAGTGAATACGAGTCGTTGCACTGTCCTGCATCGATAACACGCGGAATGCCGCCAATATCTCCCAGCGGGAGTTTGTTATAGCGGT